>Ga0256840_1002029_pt1 | contig 18247 bp, 25 predicted proteins | sample 355202metaG_FD_185969 | JGI IMG/M metagenome (GOLD analysis project Ga0256840, IMG submission 185969) | Hydrothermal vent microbial communities from Mid Atlantic Ridge, Atlantic Ocean - 355-202 | ecosystem: Environmental > Aquatic > Marine > Hydrothermal vents | place: Atlantic Ocean: Mid...
ACTATGATAGCCCCTTGTTTGGAAGACTTAGATTTGAAAAAAACAGAAAAAGGTCAATTTATAGTCGATGAGTATCTACATTCAGTTGATGATAATAACATTTTCATAGTAGGTGACACTGCTCAACTAAAAACAAAAAAACATCTTCCATTACCACCTACAGCACAAACAGCCGTACAAAGTGGCGAGTGTGCCGCAAACAACATACTACGCACGCTTCGAGGTAACACATTGCAAAAAGCAGATATAAAAATGAAAGGACTAGCTATTGCACTAGGTGGAAACTATGCCATCATATCTATATATGGTCTACAAATCAACGGATATCCAGCCTACGTGGCTAAAAAACTGATAGAAAGACTTTACAAGTGGCCACTTTGGTGGAAAGCCTTAAAAGGATTTAAAAATATAGAATCCTGTGAGATTTAAAGGTCTATCGCATGCTCTTTAAGTGTTTCAAGGTCTATAAGCTCTAACATTTTCATATGTGTGGCATGTATAAATATTTTGGGTGCCATGCCGTCATTGACTGCTTTTACAAAAGAGTGTCCACCAAGACACCAGCTCTGCCCTGCTTGAACACCTGCGAAGTTATACTGAGGCATAGGTGTAGAGAGGTCATTTCCTACTTTTTTACTATAGTCTAAAAACTCTTGAGTTGCGTAAATGCATACTGCATGTACTGCGGGGTTGTGTTTACCTGTATTACAGGAGCCATCTCTGTGAAAGCCTGTAAGTGGTTTAAGGCTGCATGGCTCTAATGGTTCTCCAAGTACATTGATTGATTCATCCATATTAATTCCTTCGTAAGTAATTAGAGGATTATAACTAAAAGAGACAGCCTTTAGGTAAAGGACTTTGATTTTCTAACTCTTTTGAAAAAATAGGTAATTTTGTAACTTCTGTAAAACCACCGTATCCAATACCTTATTAATCTGCATTCAATAAAGCATTGAGTGTTTCTAAGCTTGAAGGTTCTTTAGTTGTAGTAACTGCTTTTTGTTTAACTTTATGTATCACGGTAGTCTTTTTTTTCTTTTGTAAAGCTCTTCTTTTTGCGGTGGCACGTTTTTTATAATTGGCTTTCTTTTTTGCTTCTATTCTTTTTCGTTTTAGTACTTTAGCCTTCTGATTTTTCTTCAATTTCTTTGCTTTAGCAAGCTTTGAAGCATTCAGGACGTTTTCTTTTTCTATCTCTTTTCTATGTTCTAACTCTTCAGCTTTCTTTTTATCAGATTTTATCTTCTTTAAAGCATTGTGATGTGCAAGTTCAAGTCTTTTTGCTTCATATTCTTTTAATTTCTCTGAAGCAATGCGTTTTTCTTCAACTTTTTTTTCAAGCTTTTCTTGCTCTCGCTGCTCTTCAAGTTTTTCAGCTTTGAGTTCTGCAAGTTCACGTTTTTTCTTTATTTTATTAAAGTCAGAAAACATATTTGCTTGTTCTGCATCTATGGCTTGAAGTTGTTCATTTAAGCTGGGAGTATTTTTTGACATAAGTAGGACTGTGAAAAGTAAAGGGGTAAGGAGTTTCATCATAGGTATATCTCTCTTTATATGTTTATCAAGATATAACACCCCTAACTGTTTATACTTCGATTTCTTTAAAAGTATAACATATGGAACCCTCTGATTAACATAGAACGTTTAGGTTATTCAGCGGGTTCTATTATAAAGTAAACATATATGAACTTATGCCAATCCTAAATTACGCATAAAGTTTCCTGCAATGATAGTTGCTCTCTCTTTAAAAAGGTTTGCCACTTTAGGTACATACACTTCATCTAACGTCTCGCCAAAAAGTTTTAACCACTGTTCAAATGTCTCTCGTTTTACATCACCTAGTTGTGTATGTGGTAAAAAAAGTTGCCTAGAGTACTTGGGTGAACCAAAAGCCAAAGATATCCAAAATCCAACGATAATTTCTAAGTGCTCTTTCCAGTGTTCGCTAGACATATCATCACCAAGTTTTTCTATAAAAAATGGTCCTACTATGTCATCTTTAAAAATTTTTGCATAAAAGTTCATCACGAACATACGTACATTTTCACGTGTTATTTTATCTGTTTGCATATACATCCAATAGTTTCAATATAATAAAATCTGTTATAGCGTAAGTCTCATTAATATTGACAATTCTACTAAAATACAATAGAATAGAATAAAAAGAGACCCATACTTCATATGCTCACAAACAAAGTATTTTTAACACAAACTGACACTACCATAGGATTTGTTTCACAAAGTACACAAAAACTTAACGAAATTAAGCAGCGTACGCCTCTTAAACATTACATAAAAGCAGTTAACTCACTTGCTACACTCAAGACATTTTCCCGTGTACCCTCTGCACATAAAAACAGAGTACGTAGATCTAAAAAAACAACCTTTATCCTTCCAAATGGACACTCGTATAGAGTTATATATGATACACATCATCTTTTACTACTCAATCGTCTGACATGGGCATATACAAGTTCTGCAAATCTTAGTGGTGAAGCATATGATGAAACCTTTGCAAAAGAGTCCGCTGACATTGTGATAGAACCCTTAAGCAGAAATACCCATGCATCAAGCATCTATAAATTAGGAAATAGAAACATTAAAAGGATACGTTAATGTCGATACTTTATGAAAATAAACAGATAAAAATAGAAATAGAAAACGCTGAAATACCTTGGCTTAAAGTCTTTACCAAAAATGCCTACAAAGAGATGAGTCAAGTGCCTAAAGCTCTAAGAACAGAGATTTATGATGTACTCGATACCATAGAAAAAGAGATGCTAAGTTACTTTAAACCAACAAAGATTAACATTGCCTCATTTGGAAACTATATGCCCCATGTGCATTGGCACATTATGGCTAGGTTTGAAGAAGATAGTTATTACCCTGAACCTATGTGGGGTATGAAACAGAGGGAAACAACTTTAAACCTACCCTCTTTTGAGATATTTTTCGACACACTTAAAGGCATACTCCATGAACAATGAAACACTTTTAGCCCTCTATCTTCAAAAACTACGCATCTTAGCCGAAGAAAAACTCGAACATAACAACATCTCTGTGATAGAAGCACTAAAGGCATCACTTACCTACCTAGAAGGTGAGATGCAAGGGTATTAGTCTCAATATTATTTATAATCAAAGTATAATCATAAGTTTTATTGATATTAATTTTAAAATAAGATAAAATAATTTATGATTTTCAGTCTTTCATAAGCCTAAAATGTGCATAATTCGACCATACATAGTTAAGTTTAAATTATTAAACGAATACTTATAGATAATAACTAAAGGCACGTTATGAAAAGAAGAGACTTCTTTAAAAAAACTGCAACTATCGCTAGTGCAGCTGCTCTGGGGACATCTTCCCTGGAAGCAGGTATAACCCAACAACCCATTGATAACCGTAAGGTATCTCCTGTTGCATTCCCTGAGAAGCGACCACTCATTATGTATTCCGACAGACCACCTTTATTGGAAACACCTAGAGATGTATTTACTTCTGCACTTACACCCAATGACCAGTTCTTTGTACGTTGGCACATGCCAGACATCCCTACATATATAGACCCAGATACTTTTACTATCTCAGTCAATGGTTTGGTAAATAAAGAGATGAAAATCTCTCTAAACGACCTTAAAACAAAGTTTGAACAAGTTGAAGTTACTGCCGTACTACAATGTGGTGGTAACAGCCGTTCCGCATTTAAACCTATAGCAGGTGGTATACAGTGGGGTTCTGGTGCTATGGGTTGTGCGACATGGAAAGGTGTCCGTCTGAAAGACATACTTGACCAAGCAGGACTACACAAAGATGCCGCATGGATAGGCTTTAACGGAAGTGAAAAAGCTGCTTACTATGAAACACCAAACTTCATACGTGAACTTGAACTTTCTGAACTAGATGACCATGTCATCTTATCCTACCAAATGAATGGTGAAGACTTACCTTACCTTAATGGATATCCACTTAGACTCGTTATACCTGGGTATTACTCTGATTCATGGGTAAAAATGCTTTCTAACATCACCGTAACCAACGAGTACAAAAAACTTTTCTTTATGGATGTTGCCTACCGTGTACCAGACAATGAAACAGAGTCTGAAACACCTGAAAAAAAGTTTCCTAAAACAAAACCTATCAAAAAGATGAATGTCAAGTCTGTCATCGGGTACCCTACACGTGACTCAGTGGTAAGCCATAAGTCACATGTCGTAGTACGTGGCGTAGCATGGGATGACGGACATGGTATACAGGATGTCATGGTCTCTACTGATGCTGGTAAAACATGGACTAAAGCACTCCTTGATGACGGGAAACTAGGACGTTATGCTTACAGAACATTTAGACATGCATTTAAGCCTTCTACCTTAGGGGAAACTACTATTATGACTAAAGCCATTTCGAAAATAGGTGAAGAACAACCTCTTGCTAAAGACATAAAATGGAATCACGGTGGGTACAAATATAATGGTATCGATGAAGTTACTGTGGAGGTAGTGTAATGAAAGGTAATATGATGAAAAAACTTATTTTAAGTACAGCACTCTTAGCCTCACCTCTTTTCGCTCAAGTAAACGAAAAAGTAGAGGTGCCTTATGTGCCTTTCCCTGTCAAAATGGGTAAAGGGTTTGATGCCATACAAACAAACTGTCTGATGTGTCACTCATTTGGTTACATTATCAACCAAGGCAGACAGTCAAAAAAGTTTTGGCATGGGAAAGTCATCAAAATGGTAGACCATTTTAAAGCCCCTATGGATGAACAAGCCATCAAAGAAACGACAGAGTACCTGTTTGAACATTATGGTAATGGGAAACTGAAGTAAATAATAGTCATACTTTTACCCTTCGGGGTAAAAGCTAATCAAAACGTATTAGCTCTTCTTTAAACTCCAACGCTATCTCACCTTTACTTCTACGAGCTATTGTATCACGATACACCCAGTCAGCTTTTATGCTTTCTCTTTCTTCTAGGCTTATTTGAGGCGTAGCATATAACCCCGCATTTTCTCGTTGTCTTTGTGCTTCGTAAAGTATGAGAGCAGTGGCAACTGAGACGTTTAGACTTTGAACCATGCCCTGCATGGAGATGACTATCACATCAGTGGCTTCAGCGATGACTTCTACACTCACACCCTCTTTTTCGTTACCCATAACGATGAGAGTAGGCTTAGTATAGTCTACTTTTCTAAACGATATGGCACGTTCTTCTAGATGAGTGACTACCACCTGATAGCCCTCTTCTTTCTTCTGCTTTAAAAATTTTACCGTATCAGCATTTTCAACCCGATGTCTGTGCGTCCACCTATGGGCACCTTGGGTGATGGTTTTATGTATCCGTAGTGTTTCATTTTCTTTAGAGGAGTAGAAGATGTCTAGCACCCCAACTGCGTCTGAGGTACGTATAATGGTGGAGAGGTTTTGAGAATTATGAACATTTTCAAGCATGACTTGAAGTGTGGGTTGCTTACGTGTGAGGATGTCGTCTATACGTTCAATCCTCTTGTTTGTACTCACTAGACACCATTTACACGAAGGAGTTTCGTTTTACCTACCATCAGTTCTATGGTCATATAGGCACGTTTAAACACGGATTCTTGTCTGTACTCTAAGTTGTGTTTTTTACAAATATCTTTTACTATAGGTTGCATCTTTTGATAGTAACTGAGTGGCATATTTGGAAAAAGGTGGTGTTCTATTTGGTAGTTCAAAAAGCCATGCATAAAGTCTATACTGTCTGAACCAGTGTTGTAGTTTACTGAGCCCATAATTTGTCTAAGGTAAAACTCTCCTTGGCTTTTACTAGGCTCAGAAAACATATAGATGTCTTCCGCCGAGTGATTAGGAACAATGACTAAAAATGAATGTAAATTTGCAAAAAATTCAGCCATAAACATAATGATAAAGGCATTAAATACAGCAGTCAAGCCTAAAGGTAAAAAGAGTGCAGGAAAGACTACAAACTTGAGTAAACCATAGGGTAAAAGATACTCCATCCAAAGCTCTAAACCACCTTTAGTTTTAGGGTTTAGTTCAAAATCAGTAATCTCTTTTTTATGCTCTTCTTTTAGCTTTTTATTTGCCAATATTCTTAGTGTATTTGGTGCATAATATGTGTACTTCCAAGTGCCTGCAAAAGCATAGACTATCACATAACGAAGCCACATAGGTGTTTTGGACTGAATGAGCCACTGTAAGTTTCTCTCAACATTATCTGGGTCATCATCTTCACCAAGGTGGTAGTGGTGCATAATGTTGTGTTCATAGCTCCATGCGTCTGGTTTTATCCAGTCTAGCCAGTCTACAAAACGTCTGGCACCTTTGGCATAGTACTTTTTAGTGTAACGTTCAGGAATGTTTGGTACTTTGTCATAGCCACCATGGAGTATGGGGTGTGTGGTGTTTGCCCAGCGTGAAACATTACCCGTGGAAATGAGAAATGCTGCAACAACTGCTAGTGACCAAAATGCTAATGATGACAAACCACCCAGTGCAAGTTCTGCTATACTTAAAATAAGTATCAGAGCTATGCCAGAAAAAGTAAACATTTTACCCCAGCGTTCAAGCTTTAGTAAATGTTCAAAATCTTCTTCTCCTACAGGTTTCATAGTCTCTTTTATAGCATCTATATCTTTTTCTAATTGTTCTTTATCTATATCTTGATAGCGTGCATAACCAGCTATAGTATGTTCATCATTTATTTGCTCAACTTTACTCAATTTATGCTCCAACCAAAAAATTATAATTATTATAATTATATAATAACTTCATTAATATTGGGCTATCGGCAAGTTTAAGCTATAATGTTAAAAAATTAACAAAAAGATACCCTCATGTGCGACTTTAATACCTTAAGCGATGAAGAAAAACAACTTCATCATCTCAAACTCCTCGAATGTGCCAACAGTTTTGGTGGAAAAAACTTTTTCCTACTCCTCTTAGAAGCGATACGTGAGACTAAGCCTCATCCACTTGTTTCTGGACAAATGTCATATGACATTGAAGTGGGTTCCATCACATGGAACAAAGCCATTTTTAATGACAAGTTACAACTTCTACTCAAAGCTCGTAAAAATGAGAGTACACAAGATAATCTACTTCCTAAAAAAGATGAAAAAAACTACAAAAAGATACTCAATGTCGTACGGACGCTTAAACCCATCGTTTTTCAAGTAAAACCTGCAGATCCTAGTGATGGTTCAGGTTTTTTCTTTCAGGCATTTGATGTCATAGATGAAAACAAAACGAAACTTAATCCCGTTTTTGATGCACTCTTTTTCTGTTCCGTTGACACAGTAAAAAAAGTACTAAATTACAAGGCTTAACATGGCTGATGGTCAAAAACGCTCCGAAATAACATATGGTATGAACGTAGGTGTCGTCCTAAAAGAAGACCAAGGTTCAGGCTACATCACTTACGGAAAAGTACAAAAAATCCTCACTTCCTCCCCTACCCACCCTCATGGTATCAAAGTACGTTTGAGTTCAGGAGAAGTGGGTCGTGTAAAAGAGTATGTCAAGTGACACTGTTCATAGATGGCGATGCTTTTCCAAACTTACTCAAACCTATAGTACTAAGAAGCATAGAAAGACTCTCTCTTCCCACAAAGGTCATAGCAAATAAAAAGATACATATTGGAAATACTAAGCATATCAAATACATCATCGTATCACAAGGTGCAGATGAAGCGGATCATCACATAGTAGAGTTGTGTAAAGAAGGTGACTTGGTCATCACAGCAGACATACCCCTAGCAGACCGTATCATAAGTAAAAATGCCCATGCCATAGACCATAGAGGTGAACTTTACTCTGTAGATAATATCAAGCAGTACCTAGCTATGAAAAACCTAATGGAGAGTATACGTGAGAGTGGAGAGATGACTGGCGGACCCAAAGCTTTTGGGCAAAAAGATGCCCATGCCTTCGCCAATCAACTCAATGCTTTTTTAACAAAGCACTGCTGAAAGTGTATAACGCCAACCATGCTCCCTTAGCATAACCTCAAAACCAAAAGATTCAAGCTTCTTTTGTATGTCATATATGTTAAAAAAATGTCCTGGTTCTCCTAATAACTTTTCACCTCTACAAATACTTTTTCCCATAAAAGTATCTACATTAAAATCATATATAAACAATTTTCCACCATTTTTCAACACCCGTACACACTCACTTAACGCTTCATCTACATCTCTAAAATGATGCAAAGACTCACCCATCATAGCCGCATCAAAGCTATTGTCATCAAAAGGAAGTGCTTCAGCAGTTGCTTTATGTGTTTCTACGTAGGAGCGTGCATACTTCATCATCCCTTCTGCAGGGTCTATAGCTACATAGTTCAAATCATCTCTACACGTATACCCAAACTCACAAAGCATCCCTGTACCTGCACCGATATCTAGTACTTTTGCATTTGTTGGCAGTGTCAAAAGAAATTCACAGTGAGAAGCACGTACAGTTTTAGGGTAAACAAGTGAACCAAAAGTTTTAAAAACAATGCCAAGATGGGTAAAGGGTATCATCACAAGCTCCTTAGAATTATTAGTAGTATATATCAGGGAAGGTAATACTTAGGTAAGTCTAGGGTAAGGTTTAGGTCACACACTTTTTCTATACTTCACTTGTTCGAATAGTATTTCGAAACAAACATACCCAAAGGATAAAGAATGAAAAAGATTATGATACTACTAGCAGCAATGGCTATGACAACACTTGCAACACAAGCAAATGACACGATGGATACAGTAAACAACGCGATTGAAAAAGCGGTTGATGCAGTCACTCCAAGTACAAGTAGTGAAGAAAGTCAAGCTATAGAAGCTGCAAAACAAGCAGCAGAAGAAGAACAAAAGAAAGAAGAGGAGAAAAAAGCATTAGAAAATAAATAATCTCCTAAACTTCCTTCCATTGTCAAGTACCTTACACTCTGTAAGGTACTACGGTTAATTTATATCTACTCTTATCTCGCCATCTACTACATCAAAACTTACATTTGAACCTTCTACTACCTTGTCTTCGAGTATAAGCTCTGCAAGTCTGTCCTCTACCACTTCGTACAATGCACGTTTGAGTGGTCTAGCACCATAAACGGGGTCAAACCCTGCTTCAGCTATGTACGCTTTAGCGTTCTGTGTTAATGTAATGGTAATATCACGTTCAGAAAGCTTTTTCTGTATATCTGTAAACATGATGTCTACGATACGTGTAATGGCTTCTAAATCCAATGGATTAAAGATGACTTGCTCATCTAAACGGTTTAAGAACTCTGGTTTGAAGTTACGTTTGAGTTCTTCATTTACTGCGATTCTACGTTCTTCTTTGTCACTTATCTCCATTATTTTGTCTGACGCGATATTTGACGTCATGATGATGATGGTATTTTTAAAGTCTACCGTCACACCTTTGTTGTCAGTTAACCGTCCGTCATCTAGCACTTGAAGTAGCGTGTTAAACACATCAGGGTGGGCTTTTTCTATCTCATCAAAAAGCACTACTGAATATGGTTTACGACGCACAGCTTCTGTAAGTTGTCCACCTTCATCATAGCCCACATAGCCTGGAGGAGCACCTACTAGTCTACTTGCAGCATGTTTTTCCATATATTCAGACATATCTATACGTATAAGTGCCTTTTCCGTGTCAAACAAAAACTTAGCTAAGGTCTTAGCCACCTGCGTTTTACCCACACCAGTAGGTCCTAAGAACATAAAACTTCCTATAGGTCTGTTGGTGTCACTAAGCCCTGCTTTGTTACGCTTAATCGCACGAGCGACAGCTTTAAGTGCTTCATCCTGCCCTACCACTTCCTCACGTAAGATACTTTCGATGGCTAAGATTTTTTCTTTTTCACCTTGAAGCATCTTTGACACAGAGATACCTGTCCAACGGCTGACTATACTTGCTATCATCTCTTCATCGACTGAGTTTTTGAGAAGTGTACCACCTTTCATCATCTCAGTCCATTTGTCTTCAATCTCAGCTAATTTCGTCTCTTCAGCTGGGATTTGACCATACTCTATCTCGGCAGCTTTGTTGAAGTCACCATCACGTTTGACATGTTCAGCCTGCGTTTTAAGAGAATCAATAGTCGATTTTATTGTTGCAATTTCATCAAAGACATTTTTCTCATTGTCGAACTGACTTTGCAGTGCCATACGTTTTTCTTCGAGGTCTGCTATCTCTTTTTCTATTTCTTCTAGGCGTGAAGTGTTCTTTTCAGTCACTTCCATCTTAAGTGCTTCACGTTCTACTTGCAGTGTGCTTATCTCACGTTTTGCTTTGGCTAAGTCTTTTGGCTCAGACTCTATTTGCATCTTCAACTCTGCTGCTGCTTCATCTATGAGGTCTATGGCTTTGTCTGGCAAAAATCTATCGGTAATGTATCTATCTGACAATTTTGCCGCAGCAATAAGTGCAGCGTCCGTGATGTTTACATTATGGTGTGCCTCTAACTTATCTTTAATCCCTCTAAGGATTTGCAATGCCTCGTTGATACTCGGTTCATCTACTTTCACAGGCTGAAAACGACGTTGTAATGCCGTGTCTTTTTCAAAGTACTTTCTGTACTCTTTAAGTGTTGTAGCCCCAATAGTATGCAACTCACCACGAGCGAGAGCAGGTTTTAAGATGTTGGCAGCATCATTACCACCTTCAGATGCTCCAGCCCCTACAATAGTATGAATTTCATCTATAAACAAGATGATATTGGCTGACTCTTTCACTTCATCTATCACCGATTTGAGTCTGTCTTCAAACTCACCCCTATACTTAGCTCCTGCTATAAGTCTGTTCATATCTAAGCTCATCACACGCATGTTTTGAAGACTTAAAGGTACTTCTTTGTTGACAATACGCTGTGCAAGTCCTTCTACTATGGCAGTTTTACCCGTACCAGGTTCACCTATGAGTATGGGGTTGTTTTTGGTTTTACGAATGAGGATTTGCATCATACGTTGCACCTCTTCATCACGTCCTATGACAGGGTCAAGCTTACCATCAAGTGCTTTTTGGTTCAAATCATCTGCATACTGTGCCAAGGCTTCAAGTGTTTCATCTCCAGACTGAGAGTCTATCTGCTTGCCACCTCTTATGCTCTCTAAAGTCTTTTCAAACTCTGAAATGTCTAGGTATTTACCCATCGTATCTTTTATAAAGCTCTCACCTACATTTGCCATGAGCCATGCATCGACTGCGAGGTATTGGTCACCTTGTGCAGTCATCACACCCTCAGCATTTTGCAGTGTTCTTACTAAGTTTTGTCCAAGTTTTATGCTTTCTTTTGTCACAGTAGAAACCTGTGGCAATTTATTTGCCAAAGATTTTGTTTCTAACTCTATGGCAGCCTTATCTACATTCATTTTGTTCAGTGCTTGATGTAAGATGCTACCACTATTCGTGAGCAGAGCCCACATGAGATGTACTGGCTCTACTTCTTGGTTTTTATTATGTAATGCAAGTGAGACACCTGATTCGATAGTTCCTTGCATTTGATTGGTTAATTTTTCTAAGATATTCATGGTATATCTCCTTTATATGTCAATTTATAGTGTTAGTATACAACATTGAGTCACTTGTTGTCAAGTTTATTTAGTAAAAATTTTAAAGATGTGCTTAAATATAGCCGTTAACTTTCCCTAGCTATAGTATCTACATGCATTTAAAAGCTACCTCTTAGATGTTTTTCAATAAAATTATAAACCAATTTGGAGAGTTCACTTACATGATTAAAAAAAGTAAAAAAATTATCGTTGCTGGTATCGTATCTACCCTTACAACTGCCTATTTATTTGGTTCATTTGCACAGGCAAAAGACAGTAACACCACTAAGTTTCAACCCTCAACTGCTAAAGAAAAGCTAGAAGCCTACATAAAGTTTACGCAAATCCTTAACCTCATAGAGAGTCAGTACGTCGATGATGTCAATACCACTGCCCTTGTGGACAAAGCCCTCAAAGGACTTATGACCAACCTTGATGCTCATTCTACCTTTATGGATACCAAGTCATACAAAGATCTCACCGTACAAACCAAAGGTGAGTTTGGTGGGCTAGGTATCTCTATAGGCATGAAAGATGGAGCCTTAACGGTCATCGCCCCTATAGATGGTACGCCTGCATTTAGAGCAGGTGTAAAATCAGGTGATATCATCTTAAAAATCAACGATAAAGCCACCATCGGTATGAACATTGATGACTCAGTGAAACTTATGAGAGGAAAACCTAAAACATCTTTGGTCTTAACCATTATCAGAAAAAAAGAGCCTAAACCGCTTAAGATTAAAATCACCAGAGATATCATCAAAATCCAATCTGTCTATGCAAAAAAGATAGAAGACAACATTCTATATGTCCATGTTACATCATTTGACCAAAAAGTAGTCAAAGGTGTTAAAAAAGCCATAGCAGAGCATAACAACACAAAAGGGATTATCTTAGATTTGAGAAACAACCCTGGTGGACTACTAGACCAAGCTGTGGGGCTCGTAGACCTTTTTGTAGACAAAGGTATTATCGTCAGTCAAAAGGGTAAAGTAAAAACTGAAAACCTAAACTACACTGCCCATCAAAAAAACACAGACATCAACACACCCATAGTCACACTGGTAAATGGTGGCTCAGCGTCAGCGTCAGAAATCGTATCTGGTGCTTTACAAGACTTTAACCGTACCATCGTTGTGGGTGAAAAAACCTTTGGAAAAGGGTCCGTACAAGTCGTCATGCCTATAGGGGAAGAAGAAGCACTCAAACTTACCGTTGCACGTTATTACCTACCATCAGGTCGTACCATACAAGCACTTGGTGTCACGCCTGACATCAATGTTCACCTAGGTAAAATAGAGATTAAAGAAGATCCTTTAATGCTCAAGGAAAGTGACCTTAAAAAACACCTAGAAAGTGAACTAGAAAAAATAGATGGCAACAGCACTAAAGTTGAGGATGCAAACACTTCAGCTGAAAATAATGCCACAAAGGTAGATGATACTATCATCACAGAAAAACAACTCTACAAAGATGCTCAGTTAAAATCTGCTGTAGATATATTGAAAGCATTAATCATTACAAACAAAGGAAGACATTAATGACAAGAGGTCAAGAGATGAAAAAAGATCTCGTTTATGAGGGCAAAGCAAAGAAAATTTGGTCTACAGAAGATAGCGAGCTTTATATATCGGAGTTTAAAGACGATTTAACAGCCTTCAACGGTGAAAAAAAGTCTTCAGAAGCAGGTAAAGGTGCGTTAAACAACAAGATATCTGCAGCCTTGTTTGCGTACCTAAACAGCAAAGGCGTACCTTCTCACTTTGTTGAGATGTTAGATGAAAACCATATGTTACATAAACGTGCTGATGTTATTCTCATCGAAGTCATTGTTAGAAACATCGCTACAGGTTCACTGACAAGAAATTTAGGCATAGAAGATGGAAGTAAACTCCCTTTTGCTTTGGTAGAATTTGACTACAAAAATGATGAGTTAGGTGACCCTAAACTCAATGACCAGCATTGTCTTATACTCAACCTTGTAGAAGATGAGTCTGAACTTGACTACATCCGCTACATGGCAAGAAAGATAAATCATTTACTACAGGCATTTTATGCCCAACGTAACCTTACACTTGTTGACTTCAAACTAGAGTTTGGTAGAGATATCAACGGTAACATCATCCTCATAGATGAGCTTAGCCCTGATAACTTTAGACTTTGGGACTCTCAAAGTGGTGAGAGCATGGATAAAGATAGATTTAGACAAGGCTTAGGTGGGCTTAAAGTAGCTTATGAAGAAGTATTAAATAGAATTTTAGGGAGTAAATAGATGACAGCTGTAGTAAACGTATTTTTAAAAGAAGGTGTACTTGACCCACAAGGAAAAGCAGCACACCATGCACTAGACTCTTTAGGTTTTGCTGGCGTGTCTGATGTACGTATAGGAAAACAAATCATCATTCAGCTTGACACAAATGACAAAACTAAAGCTGAGGCTGAAGTAAAAGAAATGTGTGAAACACTCTTGGCAAATACAGTCATCGAAGACTATACTATAGAGTTAGATTAATGAAAGTAGCAGTATTACGATTTCCAGGGACTAACTGTGAGTTTGATACCCAGTATGCTTTTGAAAAATTAGGTCATACAACAGAGCTTGTATGGCATGAAAATGAAACCTTACCAACAGACATAGACTTAGTGGTTGTCCCTGGTGGATTTTCTTATGGTGACTACTTACGCTCTGGGTCTATCGCACGTTTTTCTCCTGTGATGAAAGCTGTTACTAGCTACGCCAACAATGGCGGAAAAGTTTTAGGTATCTGTAATGGTTTCCAAATCCTTACAGAAGCTGGTCTCCTGCCTGGTGCTTTAAAACGAAACAACGACCTACACTTCATTTCTAAACAGCAAAACCTTTGTGTCATCAACAATGACAATGCCTTTTTAAACCAGTGTGAAAACGGTGAAGTACTGAACATCCCCATAGCCCATGCAGATGGTAACTACTACATAGACGATGCAGGATTTAAAAAACTTGAGGAAAATAATCAAGTTTTACTTCGTTACTCAGACAGTGACGGTAAGCCCGTAGTTGTCAATGGTTCGGTGACCTCCATTGCAGGTGTGTGTAACGAAAATAAAAATGTATTTGGTCTTATGCCACACCCTGAGCGTGCATTAGAAGCCATACTAGGTTCAGTTGATGGCATACGTATGCTTAAAGGTTTTGAGACTTCATGATACAGTTACGTGCAGTTTATCTTTACTTAGGGTTTGTACTTCTTTTTAGTACCCTACTCACTGCACAAACAGAGTATAAATACTCCTATGTTCCTAAAACAGTGTATGAAAATCAACTTTTTCCTGTTACTGTGATAGCCATAGCACAAGAAAAAAATGAAAACCCAGAATTCACCTTTGACTCTTCTAATCATAGTGTCCCTATCTACGATAAACCTCTAGTAGTACACAATGGTAATGATAGTTTTTATACCTTCTACTTTCAAGCAAAAACGGATGATATAAAAATACCTAGCCTTAGCATAAACACACAAGATGCACAGTTAACACTAGCTTCTCAACATATCCGCATAAAACAGTTGAAAAAACGTCAAGATTTTTCTCATGTACTTGCCGCTGATATGAAAATAAAAAATTCTCAAGTCTCAAACTATGATGAAAAAAATCACATCGTTACACTTTCACTAGAAGCCTATGAAGCAAATATAGAAGACATAACACTCAATGATGTCAATGAATCTGGTACAGAAAATATAAAACGAACCTTTGCAAAAGTAGAAGCAGAGTTTTATGTCATACTCCCTGTTGAAACTAAAAAATTGAAGTTTACCTACTTTAATACGATTAAAAAACAATATGTTTTTTTAGAAGTACCCGTAGTGGTAGAAGATGCCAGTGTTACCGCACAGTCAGGCTTAAACCCAAAAGAAGACAGCTTTGAAAAGCTCAAAAAATATACGCTCATGACACTTTCAGTTTTTTTCCTTTTGATGTTTATATTTAGAAGAGACTTTTTTTACCTTGTGCTTGCCGTGATAGCTATCATCACTCTTTTGACCTTATATATCCCTCATAAAAAGATATGTGTCTCGCAAGGTGCCCCACTTTACATACTGCCAACTGCAACAAGTACCATAAGTACTAAAATAGACGAAGAACTAGAAACACCTCTTTTAGGAAAGCGTGAAGGTTACCATAAAATAGAATACAAAGAAGGGATCATAGGGTGGATAAAAAATGAAAATATTTGCAACAATTAGGTTTTACTGGGGTGCTTTTGTCATCTCGTTTAACACCGCAGTACTCATGATACCTGCACTAATGCTTTTTGGAAAATACAAAAGTACCATAGTCCACCATATCAATAGCCTTACGCTATGGATGATGGGTGGCATAGCCCTTAAAAAAGGGAAAATGGACAAAAGTGCTGACATGTATGTCATGAACCATCAAGGCATCGTAGATATCATAGGACTTGAAGCGGTACAAAACAACCATATGCGATGGGCAGCCAAAAAAGAGCTTTTTGATACGTTATGGTTTGGTAACCTTCTTGTACATGCTGAACAAATTTCTATAGACAGAGGAAGTAAATCTTCTTTGCGTAAGTTTATCGCTGATGTTGAGACATCTAGAGATGTACTAAAACGTCCTGTGGCTATATTTCCTGAAGGAACAAGAACAGACAAACAAGCCCTACTCTCTTTTAAGAAAGGCACAAAGCTCATCGCAGAAAAACTGGGACTTAAAGTACAACCCATAGTCATCACAGGAAGTAAGAAACTTCTCAACGAACATAACAAAACAGCACATTCTGCCATTGTACACTACCATTTCTTACCCACTATAGATGTAAGTAAAGCAAATGATGCCTGGTATGATACACTAAGAGATGACATGCAAAAGGTAATAGATGATGAATACACTAACAATCATCGCAGTCGCTAGCGGTGGAGCCATAGGGGCAACACTTCGACTGTTTATCAATGCTGCTGTGAACAAAAGCTTTATCCATGCCTTGCCTCTTGGCACCTTGGTAGTCAATCTCATAGGTTCACTACTCATAGGGATGCTTTTTGCGTATTTCCATTTCAACACCTCGCTCTCACCACAGCTAAAAACCTTTTTAGTTACGGGCGTTTTAGGAGCATTAACTACGTACTCAACTTTTGCCATAGAAAGTTTCTTTTTACTACAATCAGGACACTATATACATGCTTTTGCCAACATGGCACTCAACCTTTTTGGCACCATACTCTTTGCAGGGTTTGGGTACCTCACCATACTATATATTACAAAATAGGATAACCATTTGTTAACACTTAACATAGAAATAGAAAAACACATCAAAAAACTAGTCAACCCACTCAAAAGTGACGAATCATTACTTGAGGCACTCAAACTAAAACTGACAAAAAAAGAGTTAAAACTCTTAAAAGCATGGTCGGAAGGTACAGACATCGAAACTGTTCAAAAGCAACTAAGTCTTGATGAAAAGCGTTATGGTGAACTCTCTGCAAAACTCATCAAAAAACTAAACCAAGAGAAGACAAAACAAGCGATTTGTGTTTAACCTTTAGTTACTAATATGAAAGGATTTATACTCTCAGTTAGCAAAGCAAAAAATGAAGACTCTATCGCTAGAGTGTTAAGCAATACAGAGATAAAAACCTACTACCGTTTTTTTGGTGCAAGGCACTCCATCTTACAGCTTGGTAATTTAGTCGACTTTGAAGTAGAAGGTGAAGACGGTCGTTTCATGCCTAGACTACGCTCACTCTCCCACATGGGCTTTCCATGGCTCTTTGATAAAAACAAGCTCTTGCTCTGGCACAACTTCATAAAAAAGTTTGAGCCTCATCTTCGTGATGCAGAAGCCTTAGACACATTTTACTACGATTTGCTTCTCTCTGCCGCAAAAAAATGGGACAAACAAAATCCCAAGAGAATAGTAGTAGAGAGCTACATTACACTACTAGACTATGAAGGTAGACTCTACGAGCAAGATAAGTGCTTTATCTGTGAACAACGTATAGAAGATGACATTGCACTTATGCAAGCCTTCAAACCCGCACATCCAAGCTGTATCTATAGCCCATCCATGCCTACTAAGAAACTTTTAGATTTTATAGAAACAAAAAAAACGGTATGTTTAGAGGATTATGAGGTTGATTATTTACATGAGATAGTGATGAAGGGACTTTAGAACTTCCCTTTAATCCAAAAATTTTGCTTTAGCCTTATGTACTTTTTCATAGCCCTCTAACAATAATTTGTGTTTCTCAAAGCCTTCTAAACTAAGCCCTGGAAAGTGTAGCCCATGAAATTTTGTCTTTTTATCTATGATGTTTGTACAAAGTTCTACACACTCTTCTGTGTACATCTGTCCTAAACTTTTTTTATAGTCATTCAGGTTCTTTTCTTCTGTTTTTATCTCTAGTAGTGCGTTTAAACATCTGTACATGTTGGCACGGCTCTCGTCCAGTACTGCCATATGCGTACACCATACAGTCCACTCCCCAGCTAGTACGTACTCCCCAAGTGATAGGTAAGTCATAGCCTTTAGCTCTCCAACTTGCAAGCTAGCCCATGGGGTACCTGCATCGGGAACGACACCTATAAACTCTGCTACTTTGAGCATGTCACTGTGTTCACCCTCTTCTAGGTTTTCTAGCATCACTTCCAAGTCTTCATCACCCAAGGTATCGAGTGATAAAAGAGCCTGACGGAAAAATGCACCT
>Ga0256840_1002030_pt1 | contig 18239 bp, 20 predicted proteins | sample 355202metaG_FD_185969 | JGI IMG/M metagenome (GOLD analysis project Ga0256840, IMG submission 185969) | Hydrothermal vent microbial communities from Mid Atlantic Ridge, Atlantic Ocean - 355-202 | ecosystem: Environmental > Aquatic > Marine > Hydrothermal vents | place: Atlantic Ocean: Mid...
AGGCGTTTAAAATAAGTAACAATTTTAGCCACAAGAGAGTGCAAAGTTTTTCGACATAGAAAATCTTTGTATTTTTTGTGGCTGATTATTAACAAGATTCGTTAGTATATGAGTTAAAATAGCATAACCTATAAGAATCATAGCCTATAATTTCCATGGGGGCCTCTATTTATGCATGTCAGGTTTCACAACGTTATACTTTTTTTTAAAAGGTCAGCTCGAAACATATCAGGTGATTTCATATCTTAATTTGAATTATGTATATCAATAATCGAAGAACTTGAATTATTCTCAGATTGTGCTGCATCATTCCGTAATACTTCAATATTTTCTAAATAGGCATCATCAATATCACCGGTAATATATTGTTGATCAAAGCAGGATGTATCAAAATGGGTTATTTTATTATTCCCTTTCTGTACGGCCTTAATAAGGTCTTTTAGGTCTTGATAGATGATTCTATCTGCACCTATTGCCGTGCCGACTTCTTTTTCGGTGCGTCCGTGGGCAATGAGTTCGTTGACGGCAGGCATGTCAATGCCGTAAACATTGGGGTAACGTACGGCGGGGGCGGCAGAGGCAAAATAAACTTTTTTTGCTCCGGCATCACGTGCCATTTGGATGATTTGTTCGGATGTTGTACCGCGAACAATGGAATCATCGACTAATAGGACATTTTTTCCTTCAAATTCTAAGCCAATGGCGTTGAGTTTTTGACGCACGGATTTTTTACGCATTTTTTGACCTGGCATAATAAAGGTACGGCCAATATAGCGATTTTTGATAAAGCCCTCACGAAACTTTACACCTAATTTATTGGCGAGTTCTAATGCTGAAGTACGACTTGTATCAGGAATTGGAATGACGACATCAATATCATGGTCAGGCCATTTTTTGATGATTTTAGCCGCTAATTTTTCCCCCATACGCAAGCGGGCTTTATAGACGGAAATATCGTCAATGATAGAGTCAGGGCGGGCAAAATACACATATTCAAAAATACAGGGGCAATGATCTATTTTTTTAGCACATTGTTGTGTGTGTAATTTTCCTGAGCGTTCAATAAATACGGCTTCGCCTGGTTCTATATCACGGATCAAATTAAACCCTAAAGCATCTAAAGCAACGCTTTCAGAGGCAATCATAAAATCAGATCCTTGCTTCGATTTGCGCTCACCAAAAACAATAGGACGGATACCGTTAGGGTCTCTAAATCCGACAACACCAAAATTAGGAATCATTACGACAACAGCATAAGCACCTTTACAACGGCGGTGTACACCTTTTACGGCATTAAAAATATCATCTTTATTAAGTTGTAGTTTACCGATCTGCTGTAACTCATGGGCAAAGATATTAAGTAAAACTTCAGAGTCAGAGTCTGTATTTAAGTGGCGTTGATCTTCAATAAAGAGTTCTTTTTTTAATTGTGCAGTATTGGTTAAATTACCGTTATGCGCTAAAGTGACTCCAAAAGGTGAGTTTACATAAAAAGGCTGAGCTTCTGATGAATTAGAACAGCCTGCTGTCGGGTAGCGCACATGAGCAATGCCCATATTGCCTTTTAATTTCAGCATTTGTTCGTTGGTGAAAACATCGCGCGTTAAGCCGTTGTCTTTGCGTAAATGTAAACGTCCATTTTCACATGTCACAATACCTGCCGCATCTTGTCCTCTGTGTTGTAGCACAGTTAGAGCGTCATATAGTTCTTGATTTACATTTTGATGGGAAACAATCCCCGCAATACCACACATGTTATTTCCTAATGTTTGAAACTGGGTTTAATAAATGAAACTTTATTTATAGTTTAAATAGCCGGCAATGCTGTCAGGCATATGGGTGTTTAACCAAATGGCTAAGGCTTGAAAATGGGGGATAAGTTGAGATTCTACCCACCATGGGCTTTCTGGTAAGGGTGTTAAACCTGCTAGCATAACTAAGATAACAATGATAATTGCACCGCGAGCAATACCGAAAAGTAATCCAGCGAGTCTATCTGTACCGGTTAATCCTGTTTTGCTGATTAAGGCACTGAGCAGGTGATTAATAATTGCGCCAACAATCAGTGTTAATATGAATAAGCTTGCAAAAGCCACTGCAATTCTCACGCTTTCAATAGTCACTGTATTTTTTAGCAGGTTTGCAAACGGCGAGCTAAAAGTTAAACCCACCCAAAAGGCAATGCCCCATGTTACTAAGGCAAAGGCTTCACGAATAAGTCCGCGAAAAAGACCAATAATCAGTGAAATGCTAATTAAGCCGATAATAGCGTAGTCTATCCAAATCATGAGCGTATTTTATTCTGCAACTAAAAGTGTTTTTACCTTATACAGTGATTCTAAGCGTTGCTGTGTTTTTAAGGCGATTTTTTTGCCTAATTCAGGGCCAACAAGTAAGCGATATAAAGTACCTTGATCGCTGTTTACTGAGTCGACATAGGCGGTAAATTTATTTTTGCGTAGTTTATCGCGAAATTCTATAGCATTTTGTTTTTGACTAAAGCTGCCGACTTGGATGATCCAGCTTTCAAGGTTTGCTTGTTGAGCTGATTTTTTTATTTGTTGCGCTTGTAGGTTGACTTGAGCTGGTTTAGGGCGCGATAAAACTTCGCGGCTTGTTTTTGGAATTGAGTCTAATAATTCCTGTGTGTTATCAATAGGTTGCTGTGGCAATGATAGTTCATTAGTGTAGCTGTCGGCATCAGACACAGGATCATCAAATAGCATGGGGACAAAAATTGCCGCTAGTGCAGTAATCACGATAGCACCGACAATTCTTTGCTTTAATATCTCATTCATAAGGATTCTCCTTGTTGGGCATTAAGGCAGGATAGACATTCTGAAACTAGAAAAAAAGCCCCGAAGACTAAAATAAGGCCATTATCGGCCTGAGCTTGAGTTTTGGCTGCATTGAATGCTGCGCGAAAATCTGTAAAGCCATAACTGACTTGGGTATTATGACAGGAGGCAAAAGCTTTTTTTAAGTCTGTGTCTGTACTGGTGCGTGGGTTATCTAAAGGGGAAATATACCAGTGTTTAATACAGGGCTGCACTAAGTCAATCACTCCTGGTAAGTCTTTATCACCCATCATGGTGAAAACAGCATGAACCGGTGTGTTTTTAAATTCACTTTGTAAGTATTCGACTAAAGTTTGAGCTGCTTGTGGGTTGTGACTAACATCTAATAAAACGGCTGGGCTGGTATTAATTAACTGAAATCTGCCGAGTAGGTTGGCACTGCCTAAGCCTTGCTGAATGGCTAGTTTGGAAACGGGTATTCTATTTTGCAAGGCCTGAACCGCCGTGATAACTGCGGCAGCATTTCTATATTGATGCGTGCCTTTTAATTTAGGTAGAGGCAGGTTATTTAAAGTACTGTTACCACTCTGCCAAGACCAACTATTATCGACTTTACTATAGCTAAATTCATGACCAATACGTAACAGTTTGGCATCTATATTACTAGCACAATCAAGTAATGATTGTGGGGGGTTAGGGTCGCCGATGATAGCAGGGGTGTTGTTACGGAAAACCCCCGCTTTTTCAACAGCAATAGCATCACGCGTATTACCGAGCCAAGCAGTGTGATCTATGCCAATGCTAGTGATAATCGCGGCATCAGAGTCAATAATATTCACCGCATCTAAGCGACCACCTAAGCCAACCTCCAGTAATTGTATATTTAAATTGGCGCGTGAAAAAATATCCAATGCAGCTAAGGTGCTAAATTCAAAATAGCTAAGCGAGACATTGTTTCTGACAGCTTCTATGCGCTCGAAGGCGGAGCATAGTAATGCATCACTGACAGGCGTGCCATCAATTTTAATGCGCTCATTATATTTTAGGATATGAGGTGAGGTATAGGAGCCTACGCGCAGCCCTTGGGCGCGGTAAATGGCTTCTAAAAAAGCAATACTAGAGCCTTTACCATTAGTGCCAGCGACAGTGATGGTAATAGGTTCTATGCCACTTGGGTTGAGTCGGCTATAAACTTCTGTCACTCTATCTAAGCCTAAGTCGATGCTTTTTGGATGCAGGCTTTCTTGCCAATCTAACCAACCTTTTAGGGTATCAAAGTGCATAATAAAAACAGGAGAGTAAGGCAGACATTAATAGTTGAGATAAAGATAAATTATGCTCCCTTTCTTTGGGTAAAGAAAGGGAGATGGACTCTGGTAGTAAATGATTATGCCGCTTTATTTGCCGTTAAGATAGCTAAAATCGAGTTAATTTCATCACGCATTTCTCGGCGATCAATAATCATATCAATAGCGCCGTGTTCTTGTAAAAACTCACTACGTTGAAAACCTTCTGGCAATTTTTCACGTACTGTTTGTTCGATAACACGAGGCCCTGCAAAGCCGATTAAAGCTTTTGGTTCGGCAACATTAATATCCCCTAGCATCGCCAAACTAGCAGAGACACCGCCCATTGTTGGGTCGGTCATAAATGAGATATAAGGAATTCCTGCTTTAGCAAGCTTAGTCAGCGCAGCACTTGTTTTGGTCATTTGGAATAAGGAAAACAATGACTCTTGCATACGTGCGCCGCCACTTGCAGTAAAAACAATAAAAGGCACGCCTAACTCTAAACTTTTATTAATACCTCGGACAAATTTTTCCCCAACGACCGAGCCCATAGAGCCCCCCATAAATCCGAATTCAAAGGCTGCAACAACCACTGGATCTGATTTTAATGTGCCACTCATAACAATCAGGGCATCATTTTCTTTGGTTTTCTTTTGCGCCTGACTAATACGGTCTTTATATTTTTTGCTGTCTTTAAATTTTAAAGGGTCAACTGGTTTAAGGTTGACACCTATTTCCTCACGGTTATCTGGATCAAGAAATAAATCTAAACGGCGTCGAGCGCTAATACGCATATGGTAGTCGCATTTAGGGCAAACATTAAAGTTTTTTTCTAGCTCGGTATTGTACAAAATAGCATTACAACTAGAACATTTATTCCATAAGCCTTCTGGGACAGCGATTTTTTTGCTATCAGAATTTCTTTTAATGGTAGAGGGGACTAATTTTTCAAACCAACTCATTGTGTGCTCCGTCTTTAACCTTGATTATCCATAGCAGTACGCATGGATTTTAATAATTCAGTGATTTCTTGTTTTGCTTGCTCAGGAGAGTCTAAGTTCGCTTCTATTTTACTGATTAATGCACTGCCGACAACAACAGCATCGCCTAGTCCAGCAATGGTTTGTGCCGTTTTTGCATCTTTAACGCCAAAGCCAATGGCGACCGGTAGTTCTGTGTTGGCGCGAATATCCACCAATTTTGTTTTCACGTCGTTGGTATCTAAATGGCCTGCGCCCGTGACACCTTTGACTGAAACATAATATAAAAAGCCGCTACCGACTTTATCCATTTTTCTAATGCGCTCGCTGTTACTGTTTGGCGCTAATAAAAAGATTTGATCAATATTGCGTGCATTCAGTAAATCAGCGCACTCTTGAGATTCTTCTGGCGGTAAATCAACGGTTAATAAACCATCAACGCCTGCTTTTTGGGCCGCATCAGCAAAAGCGACATAGCCCATTGCTTCGACAGGGTTAGCATAGCCCATTAAAACCACGGGTGTTGCCTGGTCTGTGGTGCGAAACTCTGTGACAATTTCTAAAGTACGTCGCAAGCTCATTTTATGCTCTAAAGCACGTTCACTCGCGCGTTGAATGACTGGGCCATCAGCCATAGGGTCAGAAAAAGGCACGCCTAATTCGATAATATCTGCACCAGCTTCAACCATTGCGTGCATCATAGGTACAGTGAAGGCAAAGGTAGGGTCGCCAGCGGTAATAAAAGGAATCAGTGCTTTATGTCCGGTTTTTTTAAATTCGGCAAATTTAGTCGCTAAACGGCTCATATTTTAACTCCTTCGTGATTTGCAATAGTTTGCATATCTTTGTCACCACGACCCGATAAATTCACAATTAAAATCTCATCTGATTTCATAGTGGGGGCTAATTTCATTGTATAAGCCATTGCATGACTAGACTCTAAAGCAGGAATAATGCCCTCCATACGCGTTAATGCATAAAAACCTTCTAAAGCTTCTTTGTCGGTAATGCTGGTGTACTGTGCGCGGCCTATATCTTTTAACCAAGCGTGCTCAGGGCCTACGCCTGGATAGTCTAAACCGGCAGAAATAGAGTGCGTTTCAATGATTTCACCATCATCATCTTCCATTAAATAGGTACGGTTGCCGTGTAAAATTCCCGACCGGCCGGCACACAACGGTGCTGAATGGCGTCCTGTTTCGATGCCATCACCAGCGGCTTCAACGCCAATCATTTTAACGCTAGCATCATCAATAAAAGGATGGAATAAACCAATGGCATTAGAGCCGCCACCGATACATGCAACCAGTGCATCGGGTAATTTACCCGTTTGCGCTAGACATTGCTGTTTGGCTTCGCGACCAATGATCGATTGAAAGTCTCTAACCATTGCTGGGTAAGGGGCTGGGCCTGCTGCAGTGCCAATAATATAAAAAGTATTGTCAACATTAGTGACCCAATCTCTGATAGCTTCATTCAATGCGTCTTTAAGGGTTTTTGAACCAGATTCTACAGCAATGACTTTAGCGCCTAGTAATTCCATGCGGTAGACGTTTTGTATTTGTCTGGCGACATCAACAGCCCCCATGTAAACCACACATTCTAGACCTAAGCGTGCACAAACCGTCGCCGTAGCAACGCCATGTTGACCTGCGCCGGTTTCGGCAATAATACGGGTTTTACCCATACGTTTAGCCAATAAAATTTGGCCAATAGTATTATTAATTTTATGCGCGCCGGTATGGTTTAAATCTTCACGTTTAAGGTAGATTTGTGCGCCACCTAATTCACGGCTCCAGCGATTCGCATGATATAGCGGTGAAGGGCGACCAACATAATGTTGAAAATCTTTATCTAGTTCAGCTAAAAAATCTGCATCGACCAGATATTTTTTGTAGGCAGCATTCAGCTCTTCGACCGCAGGAATCAGTGTCTCTGCTATAAATAAACCACCATAAGGACCAAAGTGTCCACGTTCATCGGGCATATTGTATGATTTAGTTGTTTCTGTCACTTTGGTAAACCTCGTTTAAAAATGCGCTTATTTTATTATTATCTTTGATGCCTTTCGTTACTTCAACGCCACTACTGACATCTAAAGCATACGGTTTAACGCGGGCAATCGCCTCGCCGACATTGTACTCATCCAAGCCACCCGCTAGGATGATGGGTATAGTATTGTCTTTAGGAATTAAATCCCAATCAAATTGCTGCCCTGTGCCGCCTTGAGCATCGGCATGAAAAGCATCTAATAACAGGCCGGCTGCATCATGATATTGAGTACTTAATGTACTGATATTGGTATCCGACTGCATTCTAATTGCTTTCATATATGGCTTGGTATAGAGTCGGCAAGCACTTGCAGATTCATTGCCATGAAATTGAAGTAAATCAATAGGGACGTGCTTTAGTACCTCTCTAATTTTCTTTTCTGTTGCATCGACAAAAAGTGCAACTACGCTAGTAAAGGGAGGTAAAGCAGCGACAATTTCTTGTGCTTTATTAATGCTGACGTTGCGTGAGCTAGGAGGGAAAAACACTAGGCCGATTGCATCTGCTCCTGCATACGCAGCATGCGCCGCTTGTTCAACATCAGTGAATCCACAAATTTTAACGCGTGTTCGGGTCATTAATAAGCAATAAAGTCAGGGCAATAAAACTGTCTAGGATACCATACTGCTAAAGTACCTTGAAGCAGATAAAGTGTTATTTTAGTTGAAGGAGGTATAAGTTTGTTGTGGGAGCGACTTTAGTCGCGATATTCGTGGCTAAAGCCACTCCTATAGGTAATGCTGTTGACTTAAGGGCAACCTTTCTTCTGAGAGTATAGGTATCTACATATCTAATAGCATTCTCTCGGATGTATTTTGGGGAGTTTTAGTGTGTATGTGAGTGCTCATGTCCATCATGATTATGCCCATGTGCTGTGCTGTCATCATGAGGCGTGATAGGCTCAGGCTCGGGAGAAACCTCTTGATGCATCACGGGTGTCACTGCTACACCATGCTGGTAAACCATATAACCCCCTAAATCGGCACCTAAGGTTAATAATAAAATCAAAAGTGCAGATAAGGCGAAATGCCCATAAGTCGGCTGGTTTAAAAAATCTTCAGCAGCAAAATATCGGCGTAGCGACAATAAAATTGATAAAACAGCGATACTAATACCGAAGCCTTCATGGCGCTCCATGATGGCATGTGTAATATCATCATGAGGTACGGAATAAGCGGCTTGCATGCCTGCCGCTACAGTTAATAATGCAGAAACAGTTCCTAAATAAAGTAAGTTTGTAGCAAATTGTCGCCAAGTGAGTTTTGAAAATAAGCTACCTAATGTATCAGCGATAAAAAAAGCGATAAAAAAAGCAATAGGGAAATGGACGATTAAAGGATGGATATTAGGCAGTGCTGAAATGCCTGGTAATAGAGTACTGAAAATTTCCGCAGGGCTTAAAGTGGTAAGTGTTTCGATAAAGGTTAAAAATGCCTCTAAACCTTTTGCAGGACTGATGCCTTCTTGGCCGCCGCCGTGAATGAGTGGAAGTACGTCAAAAATTAAATCAATCATTTTCTCTCTCGTAAGCTATTTTTATTCTTGTTTATAGGTGTTGCATTATACGATTATGTAGCGGTGTGTGCAGATTTTCTCGGCTCTATTCATTGGGAATTAGCATTAAGGCTTGATAAACCGCTTGTTTGCGTATTTGCTCTCTATCTCCGTGAAAATGCGCTAATGTCACTTTAGCAGGATGATGTTTTTTTTGCCATGCGATATAGACACTGCCAATAGGCTTCTCTAAAGAACCTCCCGTTGGGCCAGCGATACCCGTAATAGCGATAGCATAATCTGCTACGCTGTATTGTAAAGCACCTGCGGTCATTTGCATTGCCACTTCGGCACTGACTGCACCGAATTGCGCTAATGTTTCAGCTTTAACGCCTAACATATCCATTTTTGCTTGATTACTGTAAGTAATAAATCCTCTATCAAACCAAGCGGAACTTCCCGCTATGCTAGTAATGCATTGAGCTAGCCAGCCACCGGTACATGATTCTGCTGTGGCTATGAGAGCATTGTTTTTTAATAGATATTGACTAAGATGTTCTGAGGCTTGAGTAAGATTTATAGAGGAATTCATAGGCTGATTAAGAGATTAATATGAGGGCAAGGTTAATATTTTGTTAAAATTGATAAATACAATTTTAGTGGAACAGTTAGAAATATATGAAAGACATTGATTGGAATGATTATTCGGTAGAAACGCAGGCGGTTAGGGCAGGGCAACAGCGAACTCAAGAGGGTGAGCATAGTATGCCAATTTTCATGACTTCAAGCTATGTATTTGATAGTGCTGAAGCAGCGTCATTACGTTTTACAGGGCAAGAACCTGGGAATATTTATTCCCGCTTTACCAATCCTACCGTCGATACCTTTCAAAAACGATTAGCGGTAATGGAACAAGGAGAGCGTTGTTTAGCTTTTGCGTCGGGGATGGCGGCGATTATGGCTGTTGGGATGAGTTTGCTTAAGTCGGGTGATCATGTCGTCTGTTCGCGCAGTGTTTTTGGTAATACTGTTTTAACTTTTCAGAATTATTTTGGCAAATTTGGCGTAGACACAAGCTTTGTTGAGCTAGCTAATCTTGATGCCTGGGAGGCGGCGATACAAACAAATACGCAGTTTTTATTTGTCGAAACGCCATCGAATCCTATGATGGAGTTAGTTGATATTCGTGCTTTAGCAGAGATTGCCCATAAAAAAGGCTGTTTATTAGTCGTGGATAATGTTTTTTGTACGCCAATTATGCAACAGCCCATTGCATTGGGTGCTGATATTGTCGTCCATTCAGCGACTAAGTATATTGATGGTCAAGGTCGTGCGGTGGGTGGTGCGGTTATTGCCAGTGAGGAAATGATTGAAAAATATATTTACCCTTATTTGCGCACAGGGGGGGCGACCATGAGTGCTTTTAATGCCTGGATATTCTTATCTGGCTTGGAAACGTTAGCGGTCAGAATGAAAGCGCATTGTGATAGCGCATTTGAGTTGGCAAAATGGTTAGAAACACAGCCAGCAGTGGAAAAAGTACATTATCCAGGGCTGAAGTCACATGCCCAGCATGAGCTTGCAAAGCAGCAACAAAGTCATTTTGGCGCAGTGGTTAGTTTTGAGTTAAAAGGTGGCAAGGAGCACGCTTGGAAATTAATTGATGGTACACAAATGCTTTCGATTACTGCTAATTTAGGGGATGTGAAAAGTACAATTACTCATCCGGCGAGTACTACGCATGGGCGTTTAGCACCTGAAGTTAAATTAGCCGCTGGTATCACAGAGGGTTTGGTGCGTATATCCGTGGGGTTGGAAAATGTTGAAGATATTAAGAAGGATATATTACGTGGCTTGAATTATGCGTAAGAAATAATTTATCTGAAAAAGTTTTGTGGGAAGGGTTTTTAGCCGCGATTTATAAAAGTCGCAGCTAAAAGTCCTGCTTACTGTTACGTTATTACAGTTGGCTCCACACGTCCCGTACGTTTTTTAATCTCACAAAATTGTTCGGCAAGTTCAATTAATTCAGCAAGCGCATCTTGTGGATCTTGATTATGCTTGCTGGCATCTGCTTCATATTTTTCTACATAAATACGTAGCGTTGCGCCGACCGTGCCGGTGCCGGATAAACGGAAAATAATCCGCGAGCCATCTGTAAAACCAATGCGAATTCCTTGGTGAGAGCTAACGCTATGCTCAACGGGGTCGGTATAGCTGAATTCATCGGCATATTTCACCGTATAAGAACCATGCAACTGGCCTGTGAGAGTCATTAATTGGTTGCGTAAATGCGCCATAATGTCATTAGCGATATCGCTTGCTACTGCTTCATAGTCATGACGGCTATAAATATTTCGGCCATATTCTTGCCAGTGTTCGTTGACGATTTGTTTAACGGGCTGAGCTTTTTTAGCAATAATATTCAGCCAAAATAGTACCGCCCATAAGCCATCTTTTTCACGTACATGGTTAGAACCAGTGCCGAAGCTTTCTTCGCCACATAAGGTGATTTTATCGGCATCCAATAAATTACCGAAAAATTTCCAACCTGTCGGTGTTTCAAAGCAGGGCAGTTGCATTTTTGCAGCGACACGGTCAACGGCCTGACTAGTCGGCATGGAGCGAGCGACACCACTAATACCTGAGGCGTAGCCTGGAACGAGATAAGCATTAGCCGCTATAATCGCTAAACTGTCACTGGGTGTGACAAAAATATTATTTCCTAAAATCATATTGCGGTCGCCATCACCATCTGATGCTGCAGCGAAATCTGGTGCATCAGGTGTAAACATAAGATCCGCTAGTTCTTTGGCGTGAGCTAAATTGGGGTCAGGGTGGTGCCCGCCAAAATCTTCCAAAGGAATTTCATTAATAACCGAGCCTACTGGCGCGCCTAAAATATCTTGCAAAATACGCGTCGCATAAGGGCCGGTAATCGCGTGCATCGCGTCAAAACGTAGGGTTAATTTACCCGAGCTAATGACTTGTTTAAGTAAGTCAAAATCAAAGAGTGAGCGCATTAATTCGGCATAATCATCAACGGGATCAATAATGCGAATATTAATATTTTCTATCTGTTGTTCGCCAATGTTATCTAAGTCTACATCGGGTAAATCTGCGCTTTGGTATTCTGTTATCGTTTTACTGTAAGCAAAAAAGGCATCCGTGTATTGTTCGGGAGCGGGGCCGCCATTACTGATATTGTATTTGATACCAAAATCTTCATCAGGGCCACCAGGGTTATGACTGGCAGACAGAATCAAACCGCCTAAAGTGTTATATTTTCTGATTAAATGTGAAGCGGCTGGCGTTGATAGTAGTCCGCCTTGGCCAATAATAAAATCAGTAAAGCCATTAGCGACAGCAATTTTTAAGATTTGTTGTATTGCTTCGCGGTTGAAGTAGCGACCGTCGCCACCAATAACCAGTGATTTATTATCGCTTGCTTCTAATGAGGAGAAGATTGATTGTACAAAGTTAGCTAAATAATGCGCTTGTTGAAATACTTTGACTTTTTTTCTAAGACCCGAGGTGCCAGGCTTTTGGTCACCATAAGCTTGCGTTTGAATCGTATTTATTTGCATAATAAAACCCTGTAGGATAAGTGTCAGTTTTTTAGTATACATCAGCAATTTGGTCATTTATGCGTCATTTACTATTTTTTTTCTGTTGGCTCTTTTGCGTGGCTACTTATGCTCAAGAAGCAGTCTGGTTGTTAGTGGATACTCAGAAAAAAAATATTCAAGTAAAACGGGGAGATCGTATTTTAGAAACGTTCAAAGAAATCTCTTTAGGCAGGAAAGGGGCAGGGTATAAGCAAAAATCGGGCGATAAAATTACCCCTTTAGGGAGTTATAAAATTGCTTACACTAATGATAATAGCCATTTCCGAAAATTTTTTGGACTCAATTACCCGTCGGTTCATGACGCGAGAATGGCTTTTCAGGCCAATAGAATTTCATATACTGATTATCAATTGATTACTCAAGCGCACCGTATGCACCGCTTGCCTCCGCAAGATACTGAGTTAGGTGGGCTATTAGGTATTCATGGTGTGGGACGAGGTAATAAAAGGGTGCAGGGGATTTTTGACTGGACGCAAGGCTGTGTTGCTGTTTCTAATAGGCAGATTGATCAATTGGCCAAATGGATCTTTTTAGGAATGCGCGTGGAAATAAAATAAATTGGCAGGAATTTTAAAACACGTTAAAATTACAAACTCATTTATGTTCTTGTGTGTTTTTCAGTTTCAGTTAATCTGCGCTAATCAATGAACAAGTTGTTAAATTTTTTTAAGGAATAATACAAATGATTAAATTATTGAAAGTTTCTGCTGTTGCTTTAGGCGTAAGTTTAATGGCTGGGTGTGCTGCGACTTCTGATATTGCAGACTTACAAAGTAATTACGACCAATTACAAGCTGATTTAAATACAGTTAAAGCACAAACTGCAACTGTTTCTACTAAAGCTGATCAAGCTGCTCGTGATGCAAGCGCTGCAGCTGCGAATGCTGCAGCAGCAACAGCGGCTGCTAATCGTGCTGCCGATACTGCTGCTGAAACAAACCAAAAATTAGATCGCATGCTTAATAAAGCAATGATGAAATAATTTTAGCGTTTAGTTTTCGCTATGGAATGAATTTTCATAAAATCCGAAACTATAGCTTATATTGCGCTAACGGTCCTTTATAGGGTGGTAATGGCTTGCGGGCAATATGGAAGTTTTATTCTTATATAAAAAAGCCGGTTATTTTTATAATCGGCTTTTTTATGCCTAGAATTGAGTGGCTGAAGTAGTCAATTTAGGGCGAACATAAATTTTGACAGGTAAGCCTTTTTTCTCTATTAAAGCATTCCTTAGTGCTTTACCATCGAGTACAGGTAGAACCCCGGCATTATTCTGTTCAATTAAGTCTAGAGCAATATCCAGTAAATTATCAGCTTGATGAGCTTCTAGTGGAGGATGTACTTCTATATAAAGCGCATCTTTAAACCAACCTACTTTAACGGCTTGGTTTACAATTGTCACCGGTGTTCCGACCTTTATAATGGGGAAAAACTTTTCAATATCTTCAGGGTACATGCGTATGCAGCCATGGCTGACTTGCATGCCTACCCCGTAAGCTTTATTGGTGCTGTGTATTAAGTACCCCGGAATACCTAAGCGCATCGCAAATAAGCCTAATGGGTTGTCAGGACCAGCAGCCACTACGTTAGGTAAGGGGTCGCCTTTTGCTGCATGTTCTTTTTTAATTGACTCGGGCGGTGTCCAAGTTGGATTTTTCTTTTTAGCAACAATTTTGGTTTGTCCTAAAGGGGTTTCCCAGTCTTGTCGCCCTATACTCATTGGGTAAGTAAGGACAGAAGAGGGTGAGTTTTTTTCAACTTTTGGAAAATAATACATGCGAAATTCAGGCAAGTTGAGCACCAAGCCTGAGCGCGGTGCATCTGGTAATAAGCGTTCACTTTGTAGTTGAATAGGTGTACCGGCTTTAGGTAACCAACGATCTACTTCAGGGTTTAAACGCATAATTTCATTTTGACCTAAGTCAAAACGACGCGCAATATCCAGTAAATCTTCATTGTCAGTTGCTATCGTTTGTTTGTTAAAGCCTTCATCAAATTCGCGGATCAAGCTATCCTCTGGGTTGCTAGGCAACGCAAAGGATAGGCTGAGTGCAGTTGGACTAGCCAGAATGAGTAGGCTAGTAAGTGCTGCTTTTTTACTTAATTGTCTAAGCATTAGCCGAGTTTTCGCCGCCAAAAAGTTCTAATAAGCGCGGTAAGAATGTACTCAGTTCTTGTGACATAATGGTAAAGTCAACATCAAATTGTTCTTCAGCGCTGTCACTTTCCGTATCGGCAACTTGGTCTTGAATGAGCTCCAAGAATTTTAAACGTTTGATGGATAGGTTTTCATCAACGATAAACGATAAGCGATCAGACCAGCTAATGGCCAATTTAATCACTTGTTTGCCCGTGTCTAGATGGTTTTTGATTTCAGGAGCTGCAAGGTCTTGGCGTTTGCAGCGAATAATGCCGCCTGCCTCTTCTGGCGAACGTAATTCACATTCATCTTCAATCAGTACATCTGCAGGCGTTTCATTTGTTAGTAACCATTGCGTCATGGTGCTAACCGGTTTTTCTTTGGTACTAATAGGTACCAAAGGTAAAGAGCCTAGATTTTTACGTAAATAACTGATTAAATCTTCTGCTTTTTTGGCTGAAGCCGCATCGACAATTAGCCAGCCGCCTTTAGGGTCAATATAAGCAAAGGTTTTTTTAGAGAATGAAAAAGCACGAGGCAAAAGCTCGAAGATGATTTCATCTTTAATATCAGTGCGTTCTTTTTTAGACAGTTTGCGTGCTTCTTGATCTTCTTTAGTGGCAATTTTATCAGCAACCATTTCATTGATAACACTGCTGGGCAGTACTTTTTCTTCTTTAGTGGCGCATAGCATGATGAAGCCATTCGACTGATGAATAAGCTGGTCTGAATTGCGACCTAAAGGTGATGTCCAGCCGTAGCTGAATTCTTCATGCCCAGCGCAAGGCTTAAAGCGCATGCTGTCCATTTTTTCTTCAAGCTCAGAGGGCGATAAAGTAAAGGCTTCGGTTAAACGATAAATAGCAAGATTTTTAAACCACATAGTTTAGTAATAAATAAAATAGAGAAGGAAAAGGAATGCGTTTTTTACTTAGTAAAATAGTCGTGTTCAGTATTTTTTATTGGATGTTAGTGTTCCCAACAAAGGATGAGCATTATCGCAAAAAATAAGGCTAAAATCAGTAATTATCGAAGTGCTATAGTAGGTTATTTATCTATAGGGTGAAGGGTAATGATTGCAGGGTTTAATTTATTGGGTAACGATCAAGCGCACACGCTTATTTTAGGCAGCATGCCGAGCGTGGCTTCTTTAGCTGAGCAACAATATTATGCGCACCCAAGGAATGCTTTTTGGCCTATTATTGCCGCGCTTTTTAATCAAGGAATAGCCTTAGATTATCAACGGGGGCAGCAAATATTGGTAGAGCAAAAAATTGTGCTTTGGGATGTGTTAAAATCTTGTGCAAGACAGGGTAGCCTAGATTCAGCGATCGAAAAAAACTCGATTACAGTCAATGATTTTGCCAGTTTTTTTAACGCTTATAAAGGGATTGAACGAGTATTTTTTAATGGCGGTACGGCTGAAAGGCTTTATAGAACACATGTGTGGAGCGAGTTGTCAGTGCCGAATCAAACGCTAAATTATATCAAATTACCTTCAACCAGCCCCGCTTTCGCCGCAATGAGTTATGCAGATAAATTGGCTGCATGGGGAGCGATAAAAGAAATGGCTAAATAAAGACTGGTATCGTACCTATTAACTTTTACAGAATGAGTGGATGATGAAAATAAGTTTTTTAGCCTCGCATGGCGGAAGCTCTGCGAGGCAAATTATTACTGCGATTAAAGAACAGGAATTAAATGGTTTTGAAATAGGCTTACTCATTACCAATAATAAGACCACGGCTATTTATCCGTGGTGTATTGAAAATGGTATTGAGGTAATGCATGTCAGTGGTCAAACTCACCCGGAGAATGAAGATCAGGCAATTAAGGATGCATTAGTTTCGGCAGCTACTGATATTGTGGTTTTATCAGGCTATATGAAAAAAATTGGTCGGCAAACTTTGGCTACATTTAATCATAAAATACTCAATATTCACCCGTCGCTTTTACCTAAGTATGGTGGTCATAAAATGTATGGTGATTTTGTTCATGCAGCGGTATTAGAGGCAGGAGAGGAGGTTAGTGGTGCATCGGTGCAAGTGATTGATGCAAGCTATGATACTGGTCCGGTTTTACTACAGCAGGAAGTGCCTGTTTTAACAGATGATACGGTAGAAAGCTTAGGGGCACGGGTAAGAAAGATCGAAGGTGAATTGTATATTAATGCGCTGAAAAAGTGGCAAGCTAATCAATTTTTTGTCTAATCGCTATGACAGATAAATCAAGAGTCAGTATTCAAGAAGCAGGTTTTCTGGTTGAGCTAGGTAAGAGTAAGCGTTTAGCCGCTATGCGCCTAAGCAAAGAGTTAAAAGTTGATAGTAAACCAATCAAAGCTAAGGTAAAGCCAAATCTGAATCAAAATGAGATGGCAGTCCGGCAGGCAAGAGAGTTAATTTTGCAGAAGATAGCTGAGATTAAAGCGGCTTATCCAAAAGGTCGGCAGAATAAACTATTTGCCTTGCGTTATGGCACCGAAGATAAGCTCAATCAGCTATCATTAAAGCAATTATTTACGCTATTAAAAATCACGGAGAATTTGGCGAACAATATTGCTGATGTGATATTTTCAGAAGAAAATGAGTGATTAGCCAAGGTGGTTTTTGCTGTATTTAGCCGGTTGGGAGTGCTTAAGTTATTTAGATTGTTTTTCTTGGCCCTAGTAGTTAATTCAAAGGAGGCGTTAGCAACAGGCGCATGACAGGCTTAGTAACTGTTGCTGTGTAACGCGGCGGGGGAGTAAAAAGACAAGTCAGCATCTACAAATTATACTCCCCCCCTTTTTTTAAGTATTAGTGTATATGTATTTCACGAGATTTACTCTTATCTGCTCTCAGTAAAAAATATTCCTCCTGATTAAATTTTCTCGGCTTATCGTTGCTGTCATAGGGTAGAAGAGTTCCTTCATCGAGAATAGTATATTTACTGATTTTTGAATCTTTACGGGAAGTTAACGTGAGTAAGCGAGATTTTTCGTCCCAAGTATATTTTCCTTTCTCATAATATTCTTTTATCGACTCCTGGGCATATTGAGTGACTAATAGATAATTATTTTTATTCTTTAAGGACAGCGTCATTTTAATACCTGCACAATGTGAGCATGGTAGATAACCATAATAAACACCGCGGAATATTTTACTCGGATCTATAGGTGCTTGATGTTGTGAATGATCAATACCTTTCCTAGCCAGTTCGCGTGCTTTTTGTACAGCTTCCATTGCTTGCTTATCGGATTGTGCAACTGCTGGATTAAAGGAAATACTAAGCGTGCTAAGTAATATTAAATTGAGTGCTGGTTTTAAATAGGGTGTGAGTGATGTCATTATATTTTTGCTTACATAGTTGAGATATTTTGATATTGAAACTAATTTTAACAGAACTAAAGTTTGGATGAATATAAGGTAGTGGGTGAAATCTGTTATTAAGCGTGAATATCTAGAGAAAATTCAACTTTATTGGTTAGCAATCCAATAACAATATCGTGCATCTTTTCTGTTTTTGAAAAACAAATTGTTCGCTGAGTTAAACGTTTAATCCATGTTCTATTGTCAATTTTTTGGGTGTTTTATTTTTACGTCAAGTGGTTGGCTGGGCGACAGGGCAACCGCATATAAATTTCAATCTAAAAATATCCTTTTTCTCTAAACGAATCATTTAATGTGGCTTTAAATCGCTTTTTCTTTAAACTCATTTTCGAGGTTTCTGTCTTTAGTAAATTAATTGCTAGCTGATGAGCCTCTTGCAAAACCAATAAAACCGAAGAATATTCTTAGCAAGATGAGCTAAAAAAAAGAACTTACTCATAAATGGTAAAATAGGAAGCCTAAAAACAATCTAAAAGTACCAATAAATGA
>Ga0256840_1002031_pt1 | contig 18228 bp, 21 predicted proteins | sample 355202metaG_FD_185969 | JGI IMG/M metagenome (GOLD analysis project Ga0256840, IMG submission 185969) | Hydrothermal vent microbial communities from Mid Atlantic Ridge, Atlantic Ocean - 355-202 | ecosystem: Environmental > Aquatic > Marine > Hydrothermal vents | place: Atlantic Ocean: Mid...
TTTTTTATTTTAGTTCTTTTTTTAAAAGTACTTTGTGTTACAAAGTATATAAGATAGAAGATTAAATACCCATTAAAAGATGAGTAATAAAGTATCATAAAGAGAGATTTTTCATAGATTTTTATATTTAATTATTATTTTTTTATATTTTAAATCTTAGTTTCATCTAATAATATTATACTCTGTATACTACGATATACAAGGATAAATATGACCAAACTAACACTAATCGCGACACTTACAGCCACGCTTATTACTACTTCTTCTGCAGATATGGGTTTTGGAGGTGTAATGACAGATATGATGGATATACCAAAAGAGATAATAACATCAGGTACAGACTCTATGAGGGAGATGAAAGATGCAGCAACAGACTCTATAGATGAGATTAAAGATTCTGCGACAGACTCTATGGATGAGATAAAAGACTCGGCAACAGATATAAAAGATTCTGCTTCAGATAAAAAGGATGAAGTTTCTACTACCGTTAATGAAGTAGCAACACCTACTGTAGAACCAAAAGTTTCAGTATCAGAAGAACTTCCAGAAGCCAACACAAGTAAATAAGCTTAGCTTCTCTGTAGGGTCACAATTAATGTACCCTACATTTATAAATTAAGTTAGTTGAGTTGTTGCATATTTTCCAGCAGAGAGTTCTGTTAAAAAATCTTCTAATGAATACATCTGTCTGGCATCTGTAGTCATAATGTGAATCAAAATATCACCCAAATCTATCACTACCCAATCATCACTCTCATCTACATGTAAGAACTCTTCACCCAATGGTTTTAACTCTTCTTTCAGTTGCACGGCCAAAGCACTAGAGTGTTTTGAACCTAAAGAGTTGGCGATTACTACTCTTTTTGCTAAGTAATCAATGTTTTCTAAGTTAAATGACTCTATCTCTTCTGCTTTTTTACTGTCTAAGAAAGCTACTATTTTTTCTATTCTTTCATCCATGTTCATATTATGGTTTGTCCTTCACGATGTTATTTCGTATTTGTGTTGAGCTTATATCAGCATCTATCTCTAAGATTTTGAATACCCGTAATTTTGAGGTATCTACACTATACCCTCTTCTTGTAGCAACTACCCATGTAATTTGCTCATTAAGCCATGTGAAATTATACCATTTATCGATTGAAGCAAGATTATCAGCTCCAATAATCAGATATTTAACCCTATATTGCTCTTGAAAGTGTGCCAAACTCTTTGCAGTTGGGGTCGGTTCACCCTCTTTTATCTCAAAATCACTCACCAAAACATTTGAAAACGCTTTAAACATTTCGCTTGTCATTTTAAGCCGTTGGGCTGTTGAGAAATGGGTGTTGGTTTTAAACAGATTTAAATATGTTGGAATAACCACCAATCTGTTAATTTCTAATAGACGTAAAGCCTCTATAACTACCAATTTATGCCCAATGTGTGGAGGGTCGAAACTACCCCCAAAAAGTGCAACTCTCTCTTGTGTATCTTTAAACAAGTAATAACCTCAGCTAAAGTAAAATATAGAGAATTTTATCATATTAAATTGAAGGAGTAAATAGATGGCAGTAAAAGTTGCAATAAATGGATTAGGAAGAATAGGTAGATGTGTGGCACGTATCATTGCAGATAGAGATGATGTTGAGTTGGTTGCAGTAAATGCAACGGGTGCTGAAAATATGATTGAGTATGGTCTTAAGTATGATTCTGTGCATGGGAAAAGAATGGATGTCTCTGTAAAAGATGGTTTTGTCAATATCGGTAATGAAAAAGCAAAACTTTTTGCAGAGCGTGACCCTGCTAAGATTGGTTTTTCTGAGTGTGGAGCTGAGATTGTTTTAGAGTGTACAGGAGCATTCCTAACAGCTGAGTCCGTCCAAGCATATCTTGACAACGGGGTAAAAAAAGTACTCTTCTCTGCACCTGCAAAAGATGATACAGCAACCTTTGTTATTGGTGCAAATGAAAATGATTATGCAGGTCAGGCTGTTGTTTCAAATGCCTCTTGTACCACCAATGGTTTGGCTCCTGTAGCCAAAGTACTTGATGATGCATTTGGAATTGAGTCGGGGCTAATGACCACCATTCACTCCTATACTGCTTCTCAACCTATCTTAGATGGTAAACATAAAAAAGACCCAAGAAAAGGTCGTTCAGGTGCAGTAAACTTGGTACCAAGCACAACGGGTGCTGCGAAAGCCATTGCTAAAGTATTGCCTCAATTGGCAGGCAAACTTAATGGTCAAGCAATTCGTGTTCCCACACCAGATGTTTCAATGGTTGACTTAACCGTTAATCTTGGAAAAGAGGTAACCGTTGAAGAGGTACAAGCTGCCTTTACCCAAGCTAGTGAAGGTTCTCATAAAGGTATTTTAGGCATTGATAAAGAGTATTGTGTTTCTCAAGACTTTGTTGGTGAAGAGAGAAGTTCTGTTGTAGCAATGGACACCATTCAAGTAATCGGTGGAAACATGGTAAAAGTATTGGCATGGTATGACAACGAATGGGGTTACTCGGTACGGTTGGTTGACATGGCTGTACACATCAGTAAAGGAGCATAAGTTGAAAACAATTAAAGATTTAGATATAACAGGAAAAACTGTATTTATTCGTTGTGATTTTAATGTTCCAAAAGATGAAGATGGTAATATCAGTGATGATAGAAGAATCAGAGGAGCATTGGCTACCATTCGTTACTGCTTAGACCGTGAATGTAAAGTTATTTTGGCATCACACTTTGCACGACCAGAAGCTGGTGTGTATGATGAGAAACACTCGCTTAAAACAGTAGTAACACGTCTAAAAACCCTTCTAAAAATTGCCGATAAAATCACCTTGGCAGAAGATGTTGTTGGTGATGATACAAAAGAGCAAGCAGCAGCACTCAAAGCCGGAGAAGTTCTGGTGCTTGAAAATCTTCGTTATCACGCTGGTGAAACCAAAAATGATGCACTGTTTGCTCAAGAGTTGGCGTCTATGGCAGATATATATATTAACGATGCTTTTGGAGCCTGTCACAGAGCTCACGCTTCTATTGATGCGATGGCATACCTTTTTGATACTGATCATAGAGCAGCAGGTTTTCTTCTTGCTAAAGAGGTAAAATTCTTTGAAAAAACACTTGAAAATCCAATGCGACCATTTGTTGCTGTTATTGGGGGATCAAAAGTTTCAGGTAAACTTGAAGCATTAAGACAACTCATTGACAAAGTAGACAAAGTTATTATTGGAGGAGGGATGGCATTTACATTCCTAAAAGCACAAGGTTATGAGATTGGTACGTCTTTGGTTGAAGATGACCTTCTTGATGAAGCCAGAACCATTATGATTAAAGCTAGAAAAAAAGGGGTAAAATTTTACCTACCTGTTGATGTGGTTGTTACTCCTGAGTTTTCAGAGCATGGAATCGCAAAATACCTACCATCACAAGAGATTCCTGTAGATTGGATGGGACTCGATATTGGGCCAGCATCTTCAAGACTTTTCCGTGAAGTTCTTAACGATGCTCAAACCATTATTTGGAATGGACCCATGGGTGTTTACGAGTGGGACAAGTTCTCAAAAGGTAGTCTAAAAATGTCTCACGATATTGCCGATACCCATGCAACCACCATTGTAGGTGGTGGTGATACAGCAGATGTTGCACAAAAAGCTGGAGATGTTGATGAGATGACCTTTGTTAGTACCGGTGGTGGAGCAAGTCTTAACCTTATTGAAGGTAAAGCCCTTCCAGGAATCGAAGCACTTAAAGCATAATTTCGTGTGGTGCGTTTTCCAACGCACCAATAATAATTAAATAATAATGGTGCGTTGAAAAACGTACCCTACCAAAGGCAAACATGATATACGCAGCAAATTTTAAAACCAACCATACAAGAAAATCTACAGAAAACTACATAGAAGACCTCCAGATAAAATTAGAAGATAAAAATGAAGAAGATAGAGTTTTTATTTTCCCACCATTAACAGCACTTGACGCTTATGAAGGGGATTTCACCATTGGTACGCAAAATGCTTACCCTGTAAAAAATGGTGCCTTTACAGGAGAAGTGGGCATTGAACAACTGGCAGAGTTCAATATCAATACCATACTCATAGGTCACAGCGAACGACGAGATATCTTAAATGAGTCACAAGAAGAGGTAGCTAAAAAGTTTGCATTTTTTAAAGAGCAAGGTTTTGAAATTATCTACTGTATCGGTGAGTCACTTGAAATAAGAGAGCAAGGTATTGAAGCCGTTATGGAACACTTGATTTCTCAGTTTGAAGGCATCGATACCACCTATGAAAACTTCATGGTTGCCTATGAACCTATCTGGGCGATTGGTACAGGACGTACTGCATCTGTTGAAGAGATTACCTCTACCCATGATGCACTGAAAAAAGTTGTAGAAAAACCTCTACTTTACGGAGGAAGTGTAAAAGGTGCAAACATCGCTGAAATATCTGCTATAGATAATGTAGATGGTGTTTTGGTTGGTGGAGCCTCACTTAAAACTGAAACTTTTTTAGAATTGGTTTTACATTAAAGTTTTACACACGGTGTAGTCGGAGACTACACCCTACCCAAACCCAATAATATGCTCATTCCCCACCCATGCCACAACAACATATAAAATTAACGTAGCAAGAGGAAATAACCAGAGTATCCATTGTGTTTTCCCTTTAAAGATATAAGAAATAAGTCCAACATAAGCGATAATAAGTGCAACAATATGTGCTAAAAAAAGTGGCATTACTGAACGCATGACATTACCTACTATAGCCAAACCAATAATAAGTAAAAGAATAAAAAAAGAAAATGCCATTTTTTTGACATCATCTTCTCTTTTATACATTAAAAAAATAGCTACAATAGCTAAAAGTATCGATAAAACAATAAGTACTTTCATAATAATCCTTTTATGCTAAAGGATATTATATCTTATAAATCATCTTCTATATGTTTAATTCTGGTTCCTTCTAAAAAACTGTGGGTAAATTTCAAGCTAAATCTTCCTAAATCTATGATTAACAAGAGAGAAGTCTAACTTTCCAGTGAGCAAATAGACAATAATCTTATAATTCTTAAAGGTCTTATATCCTCTAGCCTTAGACTTGGCAGCCTGAATAACAGAGTTTAATCCTTCCAAGATTCCATTATTGATTTTACTTTCATACCATCTTACAATACCATCCCAATGTCTCTTTATAGTTTTAGCTGCTTTGATTATTGGTTCTAGCCTTGAATGTGTAGCCCAATAGTACCATTTTCTTAAATATGTGGTAAATTCTTCTTGTGAGGAAGCTTGATAAATCTCTTGAAATGCTTGCCTTATATTATATGCTCTCATTGTTTTGAGATTGATATTGGGCATACTAAGTGAAACCAGTGTCTCTTTTTGTTTTGCTGTGAGATTATTGTAATTTTTAAGCCAGATATATCTAGTACCTGTAAGCAGCTTATTGGTTGATACCTCCTGTTTCCTCACTGTATCAACGGCTTCATTGATGATTTTTAGGATATGAAACTTATCAAAGGTTATCTGGGCTTCTGGTAAATATTCTTTCACCCCTTTTATGAATGCAGGGGACATATCACAACTTATATTCTCTATTTCTCTCACATTACCATTATGTGCTTCAAAGTCCTCTGTAAAGCGTTGTACAGTGCTATTATCCTTACCCTCTGTAATAAAGATAGTTCTTCTTTCCAACAGATTCACAAAGAGTGTAATGTACTCATGTCCTTTGGCTCTACTTGTCTCATCTACGCCTATAGAGATACTCTCTTTAAAGTCTTCATATTCTCTTGTTTGGTCTATGTACTTTTCCAGCATACTCCATAATTTATCATCACTTGTTTTAGTAATGGTCGCTACTTTATTTACTGGCATTGCCTGACAGAGTTGCAACAAAAATGCTTCAAAAAGAAGCGTGAACCCATTACTAAAACCCTCCCACGGTGCAGTAATTCGCTTTACGCTTCCACTCTCTAATTTTACCCTTGGGACTCTTGCGTGTAAATAGCACTCATGCTCGAAGAAGTTTAAATGTTTCCATGTTTTATGATGTGTATCATATGCTTTGAGTCCTACAAATTCTTTAGTTGGATTTTATATTTTTATTATAGCTGTTTTTGGTTACCCACAGTTTTTTAGAAGGAACCAAAAGATTGATAGCTGATAAAAGTAGTAAGGTAAAATATAATTCACAGAATATTTTTGTTAACATCGTTTTACTCATTCCTTTCAATTTTGGTGCTTTAAAATTATAGGATGACTACTCTTTTATGCTTCTTTTTTGTCGAACTCAGGTTTATAATAAAAATAGTTAATTATAAATTATAATACAATCAGTTACATAACAAATTTAGTTACATTAAAATTTCTTATAATACTTATCTATAAAGCAGTAAAAATGAAGGTCTTTTTTCAGGATGAAGTGCAATAAGATTCTCCCCAAAAAGAGAATCTATACAAATATTATATAAAAAGAAAGAAGTGTTATATCTTATCTACAACCTCAATACCTAAAATATCAAGCCCTTTTTCTATAACCGAAGCTGTTAATCTAGCCAATTGTAATCGGCTCATTTTAACTTCTTCTTCTATGCCACCTTTTAAAATAGGGTTTAACTCGTAAAATTTCATAAACTGCGTTACCACATCGTAAAGATAAGAGGTGATGGAATGAGGAGTTGCATCTGCTGCTGCTTTGGTTAAGGTGTCTTCAAACTTTAACAGCAAAAGTGCCAAACGGTGTTCTGTCTCATCACCTATAATAATTTTTCCACTTACCTCTGCATTATGTTTGCGTAAAATTGATTGAATTCTTGCATAAGCGTACTGCATGTACAGTGAAGTATTTCCTTCAAAAGAGAGCATCTTGTCCCAATTAAAAATGTAATTTGATTCACGGTTTATGCTTAAGTCTGCATATTTAACAGCCCCTATTCCTATGGCTTTTGCTACAGCATCTAACTCTTCATCACTGTGAACATCTCTATCTTTTATGGCATCTTTAGCACGAACTACAGCTTCATCTAAAAGGTCAACCAACTTTATGGTTCCACCATCTCTTGTTTTGAATGGTTTTCCACCTTTGTCCATCATGGTTCCAAAACCAATGTGTTCTAGTGCTACCTTCTCTTTGACCATACCTGCTTGTTCTGCAATGGTAAAGACCTGTTTAAAGTGTTGCGACTGACGTGCATCGACCACGTAACAGATACGCTCTGCATTTAACTCTTTGTCTCTAAAGTTTAAGGCTGCCAAGTCAGTGGTGGCATACAAAAATCCACCGTCACTTTTTTGGACAATAATAGGGTTTTCATCACCCTCAAAAAAGACACACTCTGCACCATTTGAAGTCGTAGAAATAGCCTTGTTTTTTAGTGTTTCTATAACATTTGAAAGTTGATTGTTGTAAAAACTCTCTGCTCTTACATCGTTACGTGTCAAGTTAACATTTAGCTTTTTGTAGACCTCTTCACAATGCCCTAATGAAGCGTTGATAAAACTTTGCCATAACAGCAAACAATGCTCATCTCCACCTTGAATTTTTACAACGTATTCACGTGCTTTATCTGCAAACTCTGGAGACTCATCAAAACGTACTTTTGCATCTTTATAAAACTGTTCTAAATCTTTAAGTTCAGTGGTTGCACCATCTGCACCCTGCTCTTCAAGGTAAGCAATAAGCATACCAAACTGTGTACCCCAATCACCAATGTGGTTTTGACGTATCACCTCATCACCCAAAAACTCTAAAAGTGTGGCTAACGTATCACCGATGATAGTAGAACGCAAATGTCCTACATGCATCTGTTTTGCCATGTTTGGACCAGAATAATCTACCACTACTCTCTGTGCTTTCTCTACATAACCCACACCTACTCTGGCATCATCTAAAATGGCTGTTGCTTCTGTTGAAATCCACGCGTCGTTTAGCCAAATATTTATAAAACCAGGACCTGCCACTTCTACTTTAGCAACCATACCCGTTGTGTCGATATGTTCTACTACCGTTGTAGCAATTTGTCTTGGATTTTGTTTTAAAATTTTCGCCAGTTTCATAACACCATTGAACTGGTAGTCACCAAACTCTGCTTTGGTTGCGTCCGATATAACAATATCATCTGCTTCTATATTGGCACTTTTTAAGGCATCTTCTATAATTTTACTAAGTTGTGATTTGATTTTCATATGTGTTCCGTAGATAGGTAGAATAAAGAGGATAGTATGTACTATACTTCAAATAGAATATTTTATAAATAACGCATCCATCCACGAGAGTGGACGCTATGCGTTTACGTTCTCTATAAAATATTCTATTTGGAGTACACAAAACTTTTATATCCATTCCCACGGAGACCGTAGGAACGAGAAAATGATTATGCTTTTGGAGTGGTGGTAGTTGTTGTAGCCTCTTTAGCTTCAACAATGGTTTCCTTAACCTCTTCTTTAATCTCTTTAACGCTATCTTTAGCATCAGTTACTGCTTCATCATCTTTAACAGCTTTCTTAAAATCTTTGATTCCTTTACCTACACCTTTTGCAAGATCTGGTATTTTTTTGGCTCCAAAAAGTAGTACTACTATCGCTAAGATAATAAGTAACTCTGGCATACTTGGCATTCCCATGTGTTTCCTTTGAGTGTAATATCTCTAATTATTAGAGATTTGATAAAAGATTATACACAATTTAGGTTAATTTTTCCAATGAAGTACCATTTTTTCCAACTCTTCACTATTTTGTTTCAATCTAGCAGCATTGGCAATGGTTGCAAATTGGGCTGATGCCTCTTCCACAACATCGTTAATTATAACAAAGTCAAACTCACCAACAGCGTTAATCTCCTCTTTGGCATTCTCTACACGACGTTCGATAATGGAAGTGTCATCCGTAGCTCGTGCATAGAGTCGTTTTTCTAACTCTTTTAATGTAGGAGGAGTAATAAAAGCAGAAGTCACATAGTCACCCATTTTAGCACGTACCAGACGATGTCCTTGAACATCTATATCAAAAATCACCAATTTTCCTTCTAAGAGTGCTTTATTAACAGGTTTGAGCGACGTTCCATAGTAGTTACCATGTACGGTAGCATACTCTAAAAAATCACCTGCCTTAATGCCCTCTTCAAACTCTGCATGGCTGACAAAGTAGTAGTCAACACCATGTTCTTCTCCCGTTCTAGGCTGACGTGTTGTTGTCGAGATAGAAAAATAATATTCACCTATTTTAGGAGAAGCATGATTGATAATGGTACTCTTTCCAGCCCCTGATGGACCAGAAAGTACTAAAATGGCACCTTGCATACTATTTAGCTTTTGGGAACTTAATATTAATAGTCACGGTTGTACCAGCAAGCAGTTCTCTGAGTGTTTCAACTTGTAAGCTGGCCAATGTTTCTACTAAAACCTCTGAATTAACAGTAGAAACAGATTTCTCTTTTTTGCTCTTTTTCTTCTTCTCCACCTCTTCACTTACTACTTTATCACTCTTGATTTCAGTTTCAGAAAGAGAGGTTTCTGACATACTAGGTACCATTAAATCTTCTAGCTCCATGGTCTCAGTTTTTTCATCTTGAAGAATCTCTTTAATATTTGCTATTTCTGATTGGTCTAGAACCTTTGTTGTCTCTTCAGAATTAATTTCTTCTTTAGATGCTTCAACGCTGTTCTCCACTTCAGCAACTTTTTCATTGGCAAAGTCAAGTTCATCACTTTTTTCAAAATCGAAATCTAATATCTCATCATTTGAAGCCAGCTCTTTAGTTTTAGGCTCTTGTGTAAAAAGTTCATCATCCAATGAAAACTTATCATCATTTAAATCAAGTTCAAAAAGATCCTCACTATTTTTTTCTAGCAACGCTTCACTCTCTACTTTTAACTCGGTATCCAAATTTAACGCTTCAGGAGTTTTTTCAAAGAGTTCATCATCCAACTCATCTGACTTTAAAGGGAAAGCCTCTTCTAATTTTTGATCAAAACTATCTTGATCATTAACCATACCCTCATCAATTTTTGTCAACTCATCCATAAGATCTCTCTTCTCCTCAACAGCTTCTAGTTCTGGTATTTTGTCCAATTTATCTTCCAAATCAAAGAGTGGCTCTCTATTTTCATCTTTTGCATCGGAGAATACATCAAAATGTTCTACTTCTTCTACTGCTTTACTCTCTTCAGCCACCACTTCACTCTCTTCTAGACTTCTAATTACAGCAGAAACTTCTGAGGGTAAAAAAGGTTTTAAAATACTTATATCAAATGCATCTGACTCTTCCTTATCATCTTGAGCATAAAAAAGTACCTTTTTCTTAACCTCTACATGTGTAAATATCGTACTTTTTACATCTTGATTCCATGCGTCTGCATCAACAAAAACGATATCATAATTATATGATGACAACTCTGTAACTTCCTGAATTTCATCTATCTCTATATCTTCTTTTCTTGCACTTAATGCTGTCAATCTCGACACTACTGGATTGTTGTTTATTAATAATATTTTCATTTTCACTCCAAAGTTTTATATTAAATTATATTGTGTTGAATTATTTTAGTATAATTCCAGTTTAAATAAGATTAATTGAGTTTTTTTATTAAATTTATATTAAAATACAAAACTAAACTTAATAAATCAAAAATTACTTTTAACTTTAAAGCACAACTTGTGTTTATTTTCAAGTTTTAATATTAGGACAAATATTGTTAGATCTATTCATCGAAACCATTTTTGACATAGGATATGTAGGTTTTTTCTTTTATATGATTATAGTAGGAACATTCATACCTCTTCCCACACAACTGATACTTCTTCCAGCTGGTTTTTTAGCCTCTCAAGGAAAACTTGATATCTCAACCACCCTACTTGTTACTGCATTGGGAACAACCATAGGTGCCACCATCAACTACCTTATGGCGAACTATATCACAAAACATTTTATCAGTAAAGAGAAGAGTGATAAAGTAAAAATATTTTTTGATAAGTATGGAAAACTTTCTGTTTTTTTAGCACCTCTCACCTTTGGAATGGGACAATACATCTCACTGCCTGCTGGTATAGCAAGAATGGATTTACGATGGTTTATCCCCCTTATATTTATCTCCAATGCACTATGGAACTTTGCCATGCTCATGCTCGGCTATCTCTTCGGTGACGATGCCAACTCTCAAGCACTCTACCTGGTAGGTGGTGCTGCGATTCTAGTCATTGTCATTATTAGTAGTTTTGTCTATAAGGAATTTAAAAGTTATTGAAAAGTTATGGGTGGCTATAATGCCAAAAAAACTCCCTTAAGGATTTAAACATGTCAACTTATGTATTTGGACATAGCACACCTGATTCTGACTCTATTGTTGGAGCCATTTCACTCTCTTATCTTAAAAATCAATTGGGTGAAGATACCATCCCTTCTCGACAAGGAGAGATTAACCCTGAAACAGCATTTATACTTGAAAAATTCTCGTATGATAAACCACTTTTAAAAACAAATTATGCTGGAGAAAATGTTTATCTTATTGACTTTATGGAGAGTTCTCAAAGCCCAGAAGACATTAATGAAGCAACCATTTTAGGAATAGTTGACCACCACAAACTTGGTGACCTAAAGACAGCAACACCTCTTGAGATGTGGGTAAGACCGGTAGGGTGTTCAAATACCATCGTAAAGCAGATGTTTGACTACTATGATGTAGAGATTCCAAAAGAGTTGGCTGGTATGATGATGTGTGCCATTTTAAGTGACACCGTTATTTTTAAGTCACCAACCTGTACAAAAGAAGATACCAAGGCGTGTAAAGAACTTGCAACAATAGCTGGTATAGAAGATTACAAAGCTGTAGGTATGGAGATGTTCATTGTAAAATCTGATGTACTTAATGCTAGCAAAAGAGAGCTGGTACTTAGAGACTTTAAAGACTTTAACATGAATGGAACTAAAATCGGTGTAGGACAACTCGAAGTGGTTGACCTCTCTGTATTTGACAACATGAAAGAGGAGCTTTTTGAAGCAATGAAAGAGCTTAAAACTGAAGGTGAACGTCACTCAGTTATACTGCTCTTAACAGACATTATGGTGATGGGTTCTCAGTTATTGGTGCTTAGTGATGAGAATGCTAAAGTTGAAACTGCCTTTGATATCACCTTAGAAAACAACCAAGTTTGGATTGACGGTGTAATGAGTCGTAAAAAACAGATTATTCCATTTTTAGAGAAGCAATTCTAAAAATTAGACAAAAGTTAATCTAATTTAACAAATATTCATAATTATCTATCTTTACTTTGCTATAATTTAAAAAAATCATAGCAAAGTAATCTCATGAAAAATAACTCTATAAAAGACCACTATTTTCTCTCTCAACCTCATCAACCATTTTTTGTTTTAGCTTTTACCAATGCTATTGTCTCAATGTTGCTCTTTATGCTCATCTATAAAAATGCTATTATCCCTGAGATATCAGCTGTAACATATCATGCCTATGCACTTATATTTCTAGTTTTCACTCCTGCTTTTATAGCATTTTTATTTACCACATTTCCAAGATTTTCAAACACTCCACCTATACCACAAGAACGTTATCTTAGAATTTTTTGGATCTTTTTAGCAGGATCCATGCTCTTTGTAATCGGCTCTTTTATCGCACATATTTTTTCAACCATAGGCATGATTGCTCTTCTTATTGCTCACTTTGGTGCCACAGTTATACTCTTAAGTGTCTACTTTGATTCACCCCATAAAGAGAAAGATGACCAATACTGGATACTCATTGCCATGGCATTTGGGTTTCTTTCCCATCTTCTTTTTCTGCTCACTATTTGGTTCCCAGCACTCTATACACTTGCCGTACAGATTGCCATCTATCTTTACCTTTTTTTGATGGCATTTTCAGTAGGACAACGAATGATTCCTTTCTTCTCCCACGCTATGGTAAAAAAAGATTTAGAACTGCTTCCTAAAATCTTGGTTGTACTTTTGGCCCATGTCATTTTAGAGAGTAGCATCCCCCACAGTTCATTTATAGCAGACTCTGCTTTGGTTTATATTATAGGAAAGGAACTCCTAAGATGGAAACTCCCTTTTCCTAACCCAAACCCTCTCATGTGGATACTCCACGTTGCCATGTTCTGGATACCAATAGCCTTTCTATTTTCAGCTATTTCTAACTTAACAGCACTTATCTCAGGTAGCTACTTTTTATTTTTAGACATACACGCACTCATGTTGGGCTTCGTATTTACAGTCATGATTGGCTTTGGAACCCGTGTCACCATTGGTCACTCAGGAAACCTGATGCAAGCTGACAAATGGACAACCCTACTCTTCTATGGAACCCAAATAGTGGTACTTATGAGAATCATCACCTCCCTAGGAGCAGCAAAAGGATGGAACATCCTCATACTATTTGACATCTCCGTTACGCTTTGGCTACTACTATTTATAGCATGGGGAATCAGATTTTTCCCTGTATTAATTTTTGGAAAGAAATTAGGAGAGTAAAAAATAAAAAAAAGGGAGAAATAAAAAAGCTCTTCTTTTTAGTTGTATTCAGATTTTGCGTGATTTGATTGAGGTGTACATCAGAGAATAAATACTCTTTTTCTTAGTTATGTTTAGATTTTATGTGGCTTTTGTGAAGTGTACATCAGGTACATTGAACAAAAACGCATGAAATATGAATATAAATAAGAAAAAGTGGTACACCCAACAGGATTCGAACCTGTGACCTTCGGTACCGCAAACCGATGCTCTATCCAGCTGAGCTATGAGTGCACATATATTGTGAGGACGAGATTATAGCAAATAAATCTGTTGATTACAAGAGTTCATCAACAGATTTGTTATTATTGTGTTATTTTGCCTGTAATTGGTGAAATTTTAGTACCATTTCTATTTTAGCACGAGGTACGTCGAGTGCATTTTCTATTACCATTAAATCTTTACCCTCTTCATGCATCTCAATAATTTTTTGTTTTAGTTCATGTTGTTCAGGAGTTTTGTTCACTTCTGCACGCTCTTCTATCTCATATACATAATCATGAAGCGACAGCACTTTTTGTTCTAAAATCTCTATAGACTCTCTCTGCTCATCTGATTTTCCTTTCGCTAAAATAAGATAAAATAAAATACCTATTACCCCCACAAATGAAAAAAGTGAAAAAATAAACTGTAACTGCTCTGATTCCATTTATATAACCTCCATAATAATCAACAGTAAAAACATGATTCCTAAGTATCCGTTGACCGTAAAAAATGCTTTATCTATTTTAGTGAAATCTTTACTCACCAAATAATGCTCATAGGTTAGCATAATGGCACTTAAAAGCACTGCAATGGTAGCAAATAATCCTAACCCTGCACGCTGAATAAAGAGTACCCATAACACAATGGTCATAAAATGAAACACCTTTGCTATAAGCATGGTATTTTTTGCACCAAATTGTGAAGGGATAGAGTGCAAATTATTGGCTTTATCAAACTCTATGTCTTGTAGGGAATAGAGCAAATCGAAACCTGCTACCCAAAAAACCACTCCCCCTGCTAAGTAAAGAGACCAAACAGTTATTTCTCCGGTAACAGCAACCACACCAGCAATGGGAGCCAAACCCAAAGAGATACCTAAAATAATGTGGGCAAAAGAGGAGAAACGTTTAAAGAGTGTATAGGCTCCAAGTATAAGTAAAATAGGTACAGAGAGTTGCAGTGCCAAAGTATTGATAAAGTAGGCAACCAGAACAAAAAGCAGTGCATTCACTGCTATAAAAACCAACATGGTCGTGTTACTTACCCTTCCATCGACCGATGGTCTATTTTTAGTTCGAGGATTCAATACATCTATATCACGGTCAAGATATCGGTTAACACCCATGGCAAAATTTCTTGCAGTCACGGCTGCCAAAATCCCTAAGAAAAAAAGTTGCCAACCAAACCAACCCGTCCCATTCTCTAACTTGGATGCTACCAACATCGCAATAAATATAAATGGCAAAGAGAAAATACTGTGTTGTAACATCACCATTTCAGAAAGATTTTTAAATCTTGTTATAAAATTATTCATTTTTAAATTTTTCACTTTTCATTAGGTCTAAGGGTGTGGAATTTTTAATTTGCTGTTCAAAGACCAAGCGATAAGAGCAACAAGAAGACCAATTACATAAGCATTAGCAATCACATCATAAGAGAACAACAAGTAAAGTACCCAAAGCAAAATGGCTCCCAATGGCGTAGGAACCCCTTCAAAGAACTTTGTTACTGTTCCCTCTTCAGATTTCATATTAAACTCAATTAATCTTCTCAATCCTGCAATAATATATGCAATAAAAACTAAACCTAAAATTAACTCTTGTATATCTGTTCCATTTGCAGTAATGGCATAGTAGAGTAGAAACGAAGGCATAACAACAAACGAAATAAAATCGGCATAAGAGTCTACCTGTATTCCAAACTCTGTAGAGAGATTATACTTTCTGGCTACTTTTCCATCTGCTATATCTAAAGCACCAGCAATCCATGCTAAAATGATGGCTGTAAAAAAGTCTCCATGCACAATAAAATGTATGGCTATCAATCCAGCTGCGATATTACCAAAGGTAATTAAGTTCGCAAGATTAAAACGATTGTTTTTGTCAAATAACATTATAACGTCCTTTATAAAACCGTTATTTTACCCTAATACTAATTAAGTCGTAGTTGTTGATGTTGATGTTTAAATATATTAATTAGTCTTTTCATCATGATTAATACACAATTCTCTGATAGCATCAAATTTTATATTAAAATAAAATGATCGTATTAGGATACAATAGAATGAGTGATTTTTCCCAATTGGCATTAATTGGTCCAACAGCTTCAGGTAAAAGTGCCTTAGCCATTGAAGTGGCCCATAAAAATAATGCTTATATACTCTCTTTAGACTCTTTAGCCATCTACAAAGAAATTAACATAGCCTCTGCAAAACCTAGTATTGAAGAGCGAAGTAACGTAAAACATTTTGGAATAGATGTCATATTTCCCGAGGAACCATTTGATGTTACAACATTTATACAACTTTATCATCAAGCAAAAGATCAAGCCATAAAAGATGGAAAAAACTTAATTATTGTAGGTGGTACCAGCTTCTATCTTAATACCCTTATTAATGGTATCAGCGAACTTCCAAAAATATCTAAAAGTGCAAAAGAGAAAAGCAATGAACGATTAAAAGATTTAAATGCTGCCTACAAATTTTTGTATGATATTGATAAAGAGTACCTAAAAACCATCACCATCCATGACCGTTACCGAATAGAAAAAATGTTAAACCTCTACTTTCAAACGGCTATATCGCCAACCAAATACTTTGAAATGCATCCTCCAAAACCTGCCATTACCCATCCTCTACCTATTTATGAAATTACAGTTGAGCGTGACATCTTAAGAAAACGCATCAATACCCGTACCCTTAAAATGATAAAGTGTGGACTTATAGATGAAGTCTTCTACCTAGAAAAAAACTATACTAGAAGCCCAAACAGTATGAAAGCCATAGGAATAAAAGAGGTACTAAGCTACCTAGATGGTTACTATACAAAAATGGAAATGAAAGAAAAAATAGTCACCCACACAGCCCAACTGGCAAAAAGACAACGAACCTTTAATGCCTCACAATTTAAAAAGAAAACAGCTTTACCTTTGCATGAATTGAGTGATTTGTTGTTAGATAAAGAGACATTCGATTAAATATTTTTCATCATCAGCTATTAATATAAGAGCATGAATGAACTTAGATATTCAATTGATATTTATATGAAAAAATAGACTTAATAGTAAAAATGGGGGTCTAAAAACCCCTTAAGAACTTTACGCTATAATCAAAACAAAAAGGCAGTAAAAAAATGAGTATTTTCAGAGACATAGAACACTATTCAAAAGAGCGTAAAATCTCACTCATTACTGCCATTGAAAAAATTAATTGGGACACCAACTACAATCCTGAAGAGTTTATGCAACTACTCACAACCACTAGCAACAGAAATTGGGCTTTGACCAAGATGATAGCCTATATGCCCTATCTTACCGTTAGAAGATTGGTAACTAAAGAGTTTCTAAAAGAGAGTATTAACGAAGAGATTCTATCTCGAATATACCCTACTAGTCGTCAAGAGTCGGTTAGAGTTTTATATAGTCGATTATAATGCCACTATTTGAAGATGTCAAAGATTTTTTTACGATAAAAGATGACAGCTATTACTACAACAAACTCTATCCACTTCAAGATGAAATTCTAGCCCTTACTTTTTCTCAACCAACCCATTTTTATCTTAGTGGGGGAACGACTCTGAATAGATTTATACTGCCTCCTGGCAATGAAAATTTACCAAGACACTCTGATGATTTGGACTTTTTTATCAACCTTGATAATACAAAAGAGAGCTTGGAATATTTTCATCATGCAAAAGAGGAGATAATAAAGAGAATCAGAGTTCACTACACAGTTGAAGCTGAAAAAAACTTAACACTTCTCTCTGAATATAAGATATTATCAGATAGCTCTTTTATCTATTATGCCTACAACGATAAGATAAAGTTGAAGTTACAATTTGTATTAGATTATAGAAAAAAGAGTAATGCTTCTATACTCATGAAAAATGGATACAGACTTGATAATCCAAACAATATATTGACCAATAAAATTGCCACCCTCAAATATAGAGAGGAGTTTAAAGACTTTGTTGACATTTATAATATTGCGAAATTCAATAAGAATATAGATTGGAATAGTGTGGTTGGGCTAAATTCAAAAGAGTTTAGAAATATTTGCAAAGAGTTGTTGAAACTGTATAGAAGTTCAGATATAAATATTTTGACTAAAAAAGTGGTTTTTGAAAAAAGTAAAGCATATCAAGAGGAGCAAGTTCATGAGATTCTGAATGGATTTCAGAAACTAATTATTGATAGAATTAAATGAGATTCTTCCAAGCCCAAAAGGACTCAGAAAAAAGAGATAAAAGCAAAAAGAGCTTAAATCTCCTCAGCCACCTGCACATCATAAAGAACATCATCCATAGGATGACGATACATAGGCATAGCCAATCTTTTTTCATCAAGCACATGCCCAATGAAACCGATTGAGCGTCCAACTATGAAGAATGCGTTTAGTGTACCACTTTCGATAAACTCATTAATCTCTTCTTCTTCGTAACCTAAGGCTCTCCACATATCTACCATGAGGATACCAATAGTACCATCAACATTAAGAATATAATGCACCCCATAAGAAGA
>Ga0256840_1002032_pt1 | contig 18224 bp, 12 predicted proteins | sample 355202metaG_FD_185969 | JGI IMG/M metagenome (GOLD analysis project Ga0256840, IMG submission 185969) | Hydrothermal vent microbial communities from Mid Atlantic Ridge, Atlantic Ocean - 355-202 | ecosystem: Environmental > Aquatic > Marine > Hydrothermal vents | place: Atlantic Ocean: Mid...
CCAAATAGTTCGCGTAAATATCAGTGAGCCAGAGTTAGCTACTCAAATAGAGCTCGTACATAAGCACGCATTATTTTATTCTTTATCTTAATCATTTCGTTGTTGACACGAGGGAGTCCACATAGGCCAAATAGTAGGGGGGTGACAAATTTCTCTAATTCTGCTTTTAACGCCTTGAATTTAAAATGTAGAAGTTACTTTATTGTGAAATTCAAGTACAACATAACCACTTATAAATAGTCATACTATATATTTATGGGTATCTATAAACTTCTAGCTTTTCTTTTGCGTGTAAAGATGATAAAAATACAGTATTCGAAATAGTTTTAAATTGTAACTTTTTACAGTGACTGTTTCGGCTTCGACCAACTAACGAAAAGGTGATATTTATGAGCGCTGCTCCATCAAAAAGACCAAAAGTTCCTGAAGGGAAAGCACGTTTCCTAACAACAACACAGAACAAACCTAATGAAAAAGGTTTCGTTGGGTACGCCACTACATGGGAAGCTTTCCAGAAAGAAGTTCCTTACCAGAAGCCAAAAACTCCATAAAGTATATGTTTGTGTGACTGTTTCAAACAGTCACACAGACTGCTTTTATTTTAAACAAAACTATTTTCTCCTTAAGTCTTATTTCATTTGAACATTTAGCTTTTCTAGCACCTCACAAACCGCTTGTGTTAACTGCCCCAACTCTTTTTGAGTGATAATAAACGGTGGCATCAAATACACTAATTTTCCAAACGGACGTAACCAAACACCTCGCTTCGTAAAGAGTGGCTGCGACCATGCTGTGTCAATCGGCTCAAATAGTTCAACCACACCAATCGCGCCTTTAATGCGTACTTCTTTTACACAAGCTAGCTGTCTACAAGGTATTAACTCGTTTTTTAATTGTTTTTCAATAGACTGAACCTTGTAGTGCCAATTTGATGCGAGTAATAAATCGATACTGGCATTTGCAACACTGCACGCCAATGGGTTAGCCATAAAAGTAGGCCCATGCATTAGCACGCCCTGCCCGTCTGCTTCTATACCTTTAACCACTTTGGCTGATGTTAATACAGCAGCAAGCGTCATATAACCACCGGTTAGCGCTTTGCCTACAACCAGTATATCTGGCTGAATATTGGCTTGCTCGTAGGCAAATAGCGTGCCTGTGCGTCCAAAACCGGTAGCAATTTCATCACAAATCAATAACACTTTATAGTCATCACAGAGCTGACGAACATGTTGTAAGTATTCTGCATGATAAAAACGCAAGCCTCCTGCATTTTGCACCATGGGTTCAATGATAACGGCTGCGATCTCTTTATGGTTTTCACTGATTTTCTGCTTGAAATCATTGATATATTCATCTTTCCAAGCAGTATTGATTGTGGCTGGTGCATCAACGAAGATATGTTCTGCAAGTACATTAGTAAATTTCCCATGCATTCCATTGACAGGGTCACATACCGCCATCGCACCAAAGGTATCACCGTAATATCCATTTCTCACGGTCAATAGTCGTGTCTTCTTATTTGTTTTTTGTGCTTGTTCGGCTTTTGCAGAGCAGTATTGCAAAGCCATTTTGATAGATACCTCAACAGCAACCGAACCAGAATCAGCAAAGAAAACATGTTGTAAATTTTCACAGGTAATATTAATCAGATTTTTAGCCAAAGTTACGGCTGGCTCATGGGTTAAGCCACCAAACATCACATGTGACATTTTCTGCGATTGATCAATAAGTGCTTGATTTAACTTGGGATGATTGTGACCATGTAATGCTGACCACCATGAGGACATACCATCGATTAAGCGTGTGCCATCGTTAAGCGTCAGATAAACACCCTCAGCAGACTCGACAAAAAGCATCGGCTGAGGGTTAGACATACTGGAATATGGGTGCCACACATGCGCGGAATCGTAGGCAAAAAGTTCTTCTGGGGTCATATTTGCAGATTACACAGATTTATTCAGTTTAAAAACTATAAATAACAAAAAATCTTCAAATAATGATTTAACCTGCAGCTTGCTGTTCACGCATTGCTTCAGAAATGGCATAACCATAAGCACAATCAACTTCCATACGCACTTTCAATAAGCCATTAGGTGAATCATCCGCCATAATGACAGCAAGAGGCGTATTACGTTTAAAGCGACGGTGCGGTTTACGCAACCACATTAAACGCATTTTGTCACTAAAAGGAAAAGTGGTGCGTAGAGCATCTGCAATACCGATAATATGATCAAGGCGTGTCATTAAGTGTTCAGTCTCTGGGAACGCTTTATCACCCATACGAAAGCTTTGTAGGTGACGTTTCTTGCTAGCATCATTAATGCCCAGAATCACTAATACCTGCTCAGCTGATAATTTCCAGCCATCCAAATATGTCATCACACCTTGAGTTAGGTCGAGCATTTCTTGCTTACTATAATCCGAATAACCTTTTGCCATTTTATTTATCCCCTTTCGGTGATGCAATGGTTGCTTTTAATGAGTCTAAAGAAACCACATTCGTTTTCTTTTTACTATCAGGGTATTGTGGTCTTTCATTTAATTCCACCCCCGCCTCTTTTGCAATCTCATGTTCACGGGCAGCAATTAAGCCAAAACACATTTTAATATCTTCAACTGTTGCGGCAGATAGAGGTGACTTTAATGCTGAACTATCAGGTGTAACATCACGAATAATTGCAGAAAGTGTCTTGCGCATCGCTACTAAGGTACGTTTTTCTTTTGTGAAATGTTCTTTATCTTGAGAGTTTTCTTGAGACATGGAAGGCATCCGTTTTAATAATTTCACAATATATTACTTTCTTTTTAAAAAAAATTATATATCCCTTTATTTGTATGAATAATTGCAACCTCAAGCAGAGCTACTTATGATACCCACCATCAAGAATTAGAGAATTTTTCAATGCGACCAGCTTTATTAAATACCGTACTCGACCATGAATTTTTAGGAGCCCAAAATGGCAGTCATACACCAGTGATGCTTTGGGGGCCACCTGGTGTTGGTAAATCAGATTTAATCTCACAAATTGGTGCACGTCATGATGTGCCAGTGATTGATATTCGTTTATCACAAATGGAGCCGAGTGATTTACGCGGTATTCCATTTCGCGAAGAGACAAAAGTAGAATGGGCGATTCCTTCCATGCTCCCTAATAAAGAACAGCATGGCGACAAAGGTATCTTGTTTTTAGACGAAATTACATCAGCCGTGCCAAGTGTTTCTGCAGCTGCCTATCAGCTTATTCTTGATCGTCGATTAGGTGAATACGAAGTACCTGATGGCTGGGCAATCTTTGCTGCCGGTAACCGTCAAGGTGATCGTGGTGTGACATACACCATGCCTTCACCACTGGCAAACCGCTTCTCACATTATGAGGTTGATATTAACTTGGATGATTGGGTTAGCTGGGCCTATAAGAACGAAATCGATGAAAAAATCATCGCGTTTTTACGTTTTCGCCCTGAGTTATTATTTGATTTTGATCCTGCTCATAACCCTGTTGCATTTCCTTCACCACGTTCATGGCAATTTGTACATAATGCGCTCATCAAGTTCTCAGGTACTCCTCAAGTATTACTTGGCACACTACAAGCTTGTGTGGGGCCAGCAGCAGGTATTGAGTTAAAGGCATTTATTGATAGTATGGATCAAATGCCTGATTTAGATGCTATTTTACGAGGTGAAGATATTAAAGCACCCAAAGAAATTGATCTACAATATGCCGTGGCAACAGCACTCGTTGGGCGAGCAATTCGTGCGAAAGACAGTGCTGATGCGGCCACAACCTATGGGCATATTTTGAATTATGCCAAAGCGTTTCGACAAAAAGAAATGGGCGTAATGCTGGTTTCAGATATGTTGCGTGCGATTGGTGATGATTTATTTTCTGTGCCTGAATTTGGACAGTGGGCCAGTAGTATCGGTGATATTATGCTTTATGATTAATATTAAGTTACTAGAATTAGGTTTAAGTTACTGATATGAACATAAATTGTCACCCCCCCACTTTTGGGCACTTTTGTAATATAGCGTTGTACAATCGTTCTTTATATATGCTTTCTTTGATAGGCAGTTAAAGATAATGCAAGACCAAGCCATCGAAAATAAACTCACAGCTGCGAGAACAAAACTTATTCTCGACAAGCCCTTTCTTGGCGCGTTGGTTTTACGACTTCCCCTACAAGAGGCCGACCCTGCCTGGTGTGCAACTACAGGGACGGATGCTAAAAAGTTTTATTACAACCCAGAATTTATCGACGCATTAAAACCAGCCGAAACACAATTCATCCTCGCTCATGAAGCGTTGCATTGCGCCCTATCCCACTTTGCACGTCGCCAACATCGCGTAAAACACCGTTGGGATTTGGCCTGTGATTACGCCATCAATCCAATATTAATAGCAGAAGGCTTAACCCCTCCGCCTGGCATTCTCAATATGAAAGCCTACGAAGGCATGAGCGCAGAAGAGATTTACCCCTTAATTGCAGATAACGATATGAGCGAAACGCTCGATCAACATTTGTACGATAAAGAAGATCAGTTTGCAGAAGGTGGTCAAGACAGCAGTGATAACCCGCTAGATCATGACAACCAAGGCGAGAAGCCACCTAAAGACGAAGACCAGAAAACACCCCAAGAACAATCAGGCGGTGGAAGCTCTGGCGACCAAGAAAAAGACCCAGAAGGTAGTGGCAAACAAGAATTTGATGAGAATTCTGGCGGCAGTGAAGCCCCTCCTCCGCCACTAGATCATGCCGAAGCCGAAGAGCTTAGCATTCAATGGCAGCAACGCATGGCAGGTGCAGCACAACAAGCACAGCAAGCCGGTAAACTCAGTGGCGTCATGAAGCGTTTAGTTGACACTCTGTTACAACCAAACCTACCGTGGCGCATGCTTTTAGCACGCTATATGACTGCCGTAGCGCGTGATGATTATAGCTATACCCGCCCTTCTACTCGTCGCGGTGAGCCAGCGATATTCCCCACACTAAAAAGCGCTGAGATTAATGTCCTGGTCGCATTGGATGTAAGTGGCTCTGTGAGTGATAAAGAGCTTCGCGAATGCTTATCAGAAATTAATGCTATTAAAGGTCAAATGCGTGCACGGATCACATTAGTTGCCTGTGATTCTGATATCATCGAAGGATTTCCTCAAGTATTTGAACCCTGGGAAGAAGTTACATTGCCTGATACCGTTTTAGGCGGCGGAACAACCGATTTTAGCCCCGTATTCAACTGGATTTCTCAACAAGATAAGCAACCCAATACCGTTGTTTATTTTACCGATGCACAAGGTGCATTTCCTATTGAACCTAACTATCCCGTTGTCTGGTTAATCAAAGGAAAAGGCGCAGTGCCCTGGGGGCAACGCATACAGTTGAACTAAGGAAATAATTACCTAAGCAATTACATAAGCTTGCTTGTGGAAGCTCTGAATATTTATAATCACGTTTTCTAATAATGTGAATTGAAAAATACAAATAAAAATACGTTAATTTAGTCTAAATATATCCCACGATAGTGCCCGTTATGTTCTACGATTAAGACTCAACTTAATCATTTTAAGAGCAAGCAATGTCACAAGCGATTATCCACAATAAACTACAAATAAACTCAGAACTTTACCACCTTGTTGTGAATGATATTCTCCCTGAAACAGATGTTGATACCACGCTATTCTGGGATTCTGTAGAATCTATTCTTAGTGAGTTTATTCCCAGAAATAAAGACCTATTGACTAGGCGTGATACCCTTCAACAACAAATTGATGAATGGCATATTCAACATCGAGACTCGGAACATAATCCTAAAGAATACAAACAGTTTTTAAATGAGATTGGCTATTTAGTCAAAGAAGGTGAAAGCTTTCAAATCAGCACCGAAAATGTAGACCCAGAAATTAAAACCATTGCAGGCCCCCAATTAGTCGTACCCATTAATAATGCGCGTTTCGCTTTAAATGCCACAAACGCGCGTTGGGGTAGTTTATTTGATGCATTGTATGGTAGTGACGTAATACCTAACGAAGGTGAGCTAGCTAAAGGTTCTTCTCATAATACCGAGCGTGGTAAACAAGTTGTTGAATATGCGAATAACTTTTTAGACTCTGCATTACCACTAACAGAAGGTAGCCATAAGCAAGTTTCAGCCTACAGTTTAATCAATTCTGCTGGTAATTCTGGTGACAAAAAAGTCTTACAAATCATTCTTGATAATGGGCACATTGCAGAGCTGAAAGACATCAACGCCTTTGTGGGTTACACCGAAGAGCAAGGGAGTTGTTACAGCCTATTATTTAAAAATAATAACCTTCATATCGAAATTCAAATAGACCCTTGTAGCTTGATTGGTAAAACCATGTTATCAGGCATAAAAGATGTGATTCTAGAGTCTGCAATTACCACTATTCAAGATTGTGAAGACTCCGTAGCCGCTGTGGATGCAGCAGATAAAGTCTTGGTCTATAAAAACTGGCTAGGTTTAATGAAAGGAAACCTAGAAGATAGCTTTGTAAAGAACGGGGAAAAAGTAACACGACAGCTAAACCCTGATCGTAAGTATCTAGATATTTTTGGTAAGGCTTTTACACTTTCGGGTCGTAGCTTATTGCTGGTACGAAATGTTGGCCACTTGATGACCACTGATGCAATAACCTATGAAGGTGAAGGCATCCCTGAAGGTATTCTTGATGGCATTATCACTGCACTCATATTCATTCATGACTTAAAGGGTAACAGTCCCTACAAAAACTCATCAACAGGTAGTCTGTATATCGTAAAACCCAAAATGCACGGCCCGGATGAAGTACGTTTTACCAGTGATTTATTTAGTAAAATTGAAGAAGCCTTGAGCCTAACTAAAAATACAATAAAAGTAGGCATAATGGATGAAGAACGTCGCACTACAGTAAATTTAAAAGAATGCATTCGACAAGCTAAAGAACGCTTAATCTTTATCAATACGGGTTTTCTAGATCGTACGGGTGATGAGATTCATACCAGCATGGAAGCAGGCGCATTTATGCCAAAATCGGATATGAAAAACCAGCCATGGATTAAAGCCTATGAAAATAACAATGTTGATGTCGGTATTCAATGTGGTTTACCAGGAAAAGCCCAAATAGGCAAAGGCATGTGGGCGATGCCAGATTTAATGGCAGATATGCTCAAACAAAAAATCCAGCACCTACTTGCAGGAGCAAATTGTGCTTGGGTACCCTCACCGACTGCCGCAACCTTACACGCCATGCATTATCACCAAGTTAACGTAGCACATGTACAAAATGAATTAGCTCACCGTGTACCAGCCAGTTTGGATGATATTCTAACCCTACCGTTAATGAAGGAAGAATTATCAGAATCGCAAATAATGGATGAGATACGTGATAATGCGCAAAGTATCCTAGGTTATGTCGTACGTTGGATTGATCAAGGTGTAGGTTGCTCTAAGGTACCTGATACCCATAATGTCGAGCTAATGGAAGATCGAGCAACCTTGCGAATATCCAGCCAACTTATTGCAAATTGGTTACATCAAAAGCTCTGTAGTCGTGAACAAATAATCAAGGCGTTTGAGCATATGGCAATCATTGTAGACAAACAAAATGAAAATGATCCTTTTTATAAAGCGATGGCTCCAGACTACGATGATATTGCTTTTCACGCAGCACTTGATCTTGCACTAAAAGGACGTGAACAGCCAAATGGATACACGGAACCACTTCTACATGCTTATCGCCTTAAACAAAAAACAGACACCATCATATGAAACCTAACAATCAGGCGCTTAGCCCTTTTTTTGATCTAAAAAAGGATAAAAATAATAAACAATACCTAGAGATACACTCCCGTGGCATAGAAATATTGCGTTTAACAGCACTCAATAAAGGCACAGCATTTACCCAGCAAGAGCGTATTGATCTCGGTTTTGAAGGTTTGCTGCCACCCGTTGTTGTCACCTTAGAAGATCAAGTCACAAGGCTCTACACTGGTTTCACCGATCAAACATCAGATATAGCCAAATACCAGTTTTTACGTGCAGTTCAAGAGCGTAATGAGGTGCTATTTTATGCGCTTATTTCTAAACATTTAGAAGAAATGATGCCGATTATTTATACACCTACCGTCGGTAAAGCTGTTCAGCAATACAGTTCACTTTATCGATCTCCTCGTGGTTTAACGTTCACAGCTGAAAATATTAAACGTGCAGATGCCATCGTTAATAACTACCCATGGAATGATGTTCGCATGATCGTCGCAACCGATTCATCGGCAATTTTAGGGATTGGGGATCAAGGACATGGCGGATTAGCCATCAGCATTGGAAAGCTCGCACTGTATACAGCTGGCGGTGGTTTAAGCCCTTTTAATACACTGGCGGTTAATCTTGATGTGGGTACTGATCGAGAAGATTTACGTGAAGATGCGGGCTATTTAGGTGTGCGTGAAAAACGTCTCACAGGTGATGATTACTTTAAGGTACTTGATCAATTTGTTGATGCTGTACAAAAACGCTGGCCAAAAGCTATTATTCAATGGGAGGACTTTGCAAAAGATGTCGCCTTTGCGGTATTAGAGCGCTATAAAGAGAAACTACCCAGTTTTAATGATGACATACAAGGCACAGGCGCTGTCGTGTTAGCAGGGCTACTAAGTGCTTGTAAACTTAAAGGAGAATCATTAGCCGAACAACGTATCGTGGTGGTTGGCGCTGGTGCAGGAGGAGTCGGTGTTGCAAAGGTCATTCAAGATGGTCTCGTACGTGAAGGGCTTACACGAGAGCAAGCCCGTAAGCAAATGTTTATTATGGATGAATTTGGACTTGTTGTAGAAGGCATCAGCCTAGATGCGTATAAAAAGCCCATAATGCAAATAACAGAGATCTATGAGAGTTGGCAGATTGAAAGTGAAATACCAACACTGATGGAAGTCATCCAACACGCTAAACCAACCATATTATTGGGGCTTACAGGTGTATCAGGGCTTTTTACTCAAGAAATAATAGAAGCAATGGCAAAAAATAATGACACGCCTATTATCTTTCCACTATCAAACCCCACCTCTAATGTAGAAGCTATTCCTGAATATATTTACAAATGGTGTAAAAATACTGGAACGGGCGATGCGATCGTGGCATCTGGTAGTCCTTTTCCTGATGTGATTAGTAATGGCAAAACACACACAATAGGACAAGGCAACAATGCTTTCATCTTTCCTGGTTTAGGTTTTGCGAGTGTCTTAGGTGAATGTGGCAAAATCACTGATTCAATGATTATCGAATCTGCCTATGCTTTGGCTGAATACACTGCCGACAATTACTATTCTGATGGAAAGATATACCCGCCTATTTCTGATTTACAGTCAGTTAGCATGTACATAGCTAAACAGGTACTAAATTTAGCTATTAAAGAAAAAATAACGGGCCGACAAGATCTTGCAACACTAGATATTGATACACTTATCAAAAATAACGCATGGAAGGCTCAATACCTACCTTATAAGGCAGCAATAGCAAAAAAATGAATAATCTAGCATTAATTTGTCACCCCCCCTCTTTTTAGCCATTTTGTAATTATGTTCATTATTCCAAAAATCTAATGATCGCTTCATAAACTGTTCAGCTTGCTATCAGTATAAGGATGTTATATTCGTTCTATAATTATAATGATAAAGCTGAATTTTTATGTGTAATATTTCTACTTTCTTAGAAGAAACAGGGGAAATACATAATCTGGTAAATACACTGGATAAAGTATTAAAAACAAACCCTAAAGGCCTAACGCTATTTACTACAACGGCTAATGAGTTTACAAAAATAAAATTAGACCCACTATTGATAGGGCTCAATATTCCTGTGTCTGGTGGGATATTTCCTAAAATTATTTTTAAAGATAAGTTGCTTGATAAAGGAACAGTTGTCATAGCTTGGCAAAATGAAATCAAAGTAACAAATTATAAAAATATTGAAAATACCAATACTATTAGAGATTTAGTAGGCACTTCAAATAAAACAAAAAACAATAAAGATTATGGTGAACATCTTATTTTTATTGATTCTGCCGCACCAAAATTAGAAGATAACTTAGATGTTCTTTATAAAAAAGCAGGCTTTCGTGCCGCTTTTGCTGGTGGTGGTGCAGGTTACCTAAATTTTGAATCTACTCCCTGTATCATAAGTAACGAAGGTTTACTAAAAAATACCCTGCAAACCGTTTCAACCAATCATAAAACAAAAACAATAACGACACATGGTTGGCAAAAACAATCAGGCCCTCATCTTGTTACCTCATCAAGTAGAACAACTATTAACACCCTGAATTATGAACCCGTTATAGATTTTTATAAAAGACACAATACCTTGTTTAGAGATCATAATTTAAAAGGAATGGATTTTTCATCATTTTATGATGAATATCCAATCGGAATTGAGAATATAGATGGAGAATTGCTTGTAAGAGAGCCAATTAGACACACTGATTCATCGATAGAATATCTAGGGAATATACCAGAGTATTCAAAAGTACACATTTTATCAGGTACAGCTGATTCGGCTAGAGAAGAAGTTGATACAGAATTATCCTCTCTTAAAATTAAAAATGATAAGTCTGATACTACTTTTATATTCAGTTGTGCATTAAGAGATGATGTAGACAGCTATGGTTATTCAAAAGAAATAAGAATGCTAAATAAACATTTCGAAAGTTCTAAACACGTTGTAGGCGTAATGACTATCGGTGAAATAGCAACGGGTAAGTCAAGGCTACTCCACCTACATAACAAATCGATTGTAATTTCACAGCTATCGGGGGACGTATGAAAGCCTCGGATACACTTGATTTAGTCCTCGTCCAGCATGAACTATTAATGGCAGTAGGAAAATCCTTAGACATCAAAGAGATGTTAGAAAAGTTCTCTAGTGTGGCTATAAAAGCACTCAATGTGCCCTCAGTGCATATCATATTAAAAAGAAATAAAAAATATGATTGTATTAATCAAACCATTAGCTATCCAAATGTATCAGAAACACAGTACGATGTGTTTGAAAGTGGTTTTATGCAACTACCCAAAGAAACGGCATTTGTTAATGCTGTTACAGCCAACAATATGCATAGTTATTATTATTCAATTAAAAATATTGGTTATATTATTTTTGAACGCTATGAAAAAGAGCTACATAAAAACCTAATTCAAGCTCTAATTCCTATAGTAGTTCGTCTTGGCCATGCTTGTTTATCATGCTATCAACACACACAACTACTCAGTAATAATCAAAAGAATGAAATAACAGAGATTAAGTTACGTTTAGAAAAGTCAAAACTACAAACAACTCTAAATGCAATTTCTAACGGAGTGATTACGCTAAATAGAGAGCTCGAAATCCTTTACATGAATCCTAAGGCAGAAACCTACCTTGAAGCTACTGGCACATCGTATAAAACCAAATCTATTCATGATTATATTAAGCTTTTTGACACAGAAGATACGAGTAACAATATCACTTCAATGTTTTTTGAATACCTTGAGATAAAGGAAGTCTGGAAAAATATGATGCCCCTGAACTTAAAAACAATGTCAGGGAAAATGTTGTCTATCGAAGTCAATGCAAAAGGAGTGATCAATAATAGTGGGGACGTTTCTAGCTACGTTATTGTAATCCAAGACGTATCGCACACAATAAAAATAGAAAACGAGTTAAAATGGCAGGCCACTCATGATCCGCTTACGCATTTGCTCAATCGACGTGGCTTTGAAACACATTTACAACGCGTCATTTACCGCAATAATAGTAGTAACCATGTTTTACTATTCTTAGATTTAGACCGTTTTAAAATCGTAAATGATGTATGTGGTCATCAGGCTGGTGATTTACTTCTACAGCAAATATCAGAAGTTATTGCCTTTGATATTAGAGCAACTGATGTTCTCTCAAGGCTTGGTGGTGATGAGTTTGGCATAGTATTACATGATTGTACGCTTGAATACGCGATTGATCTGGCAGAGCGTATTAAACAAAGTGTTGCAAAATATCGTTTCTCATGGGAGAAAAGCTTATTTAGTATTGGCGTCAGTATTGGTGTCTCAAAAATAGATATATTAAATACTGATATCGAAAAAATTATGAATCAGGCCGATATGGCCTGCTATGCAGCAAAAGAAAATGGTCGGAATCAGGTATATTTAGCAGATTATGACGATGATAAAGAAGACAAAATGGGAGAAAGAACGAATACAAATTTTGTAAGTTTAATCAATTCAGCAATAGAAGAAGACCGTTTAATTCTTTATGGACAGATTATTAAACCTGTTGCAAAAAATAGTGGAGCAGAACCCCATATTGAAATTCTACTAAGAATGAAAGATGGCGATAAAATAATACCACCTGATGCATTTTTACCTATTGCAGAACGCTACGGAAAAATAAGAGATATTGATTTATGGGTGATACAAAAGGCTATTGCCTATCTAAAATTAAATAAAGGGTACTGCATAAATATTAATTTATCAGGGGTTACTTTAAGTGACACTAATGCCTTAGCAGAGATCGTTCAAATAATAGAATTAAACCACAAAGAAGCAAACAGTATTTGTTTTGAAATCACAGAAACTGCCATCATAACCAACCTTGATCGTTGTATATCATTCATCAAAGACTTACAAAAATTGGGTTGTGATTTTGCATTAGATGATTTTGGTAGTGGCTTATCCTCATTCGGTTATCTTAAACACCTTCCTGTTAAATACTTAAAAATTGATGGCTCTTTTATAAAGGATATTTGTACCAATAAAACAGATGAAATTGTTGTAGCCTCAATACACCAAACAGCAAAAGCCTTATCTATAAAAACAGTTGCAGAATATGTTTCTAATGATGAAATCTACAAAATGGTAGAGAAAATTGGTATCGATTTTGTTCAAGGTTATAGGATAGGAAAACCTTGTCCTTTAAAAGATATTGGTCATTCAAACAAAAAGAGCAACACATCACTTGTAGTCACATCACAATAGAAAAAGTACCTTTTAACCACTCAGTCACAAAAAATAAAGCCTAACTATAATATTAGTCAGGCTTTATTTAGGAGAGACTGATTAAGCCCATTAGAATTCTGCACAGAAAAATCTGCCGCTTTTTTTCATGAAGTGAGGCGAAATAGTCATTCTATTGTGCCGATCTTCGTGGGAAATAGCGGGTGATTTAGCAAGCTGAAAATAATTGGACTTGATCAGTCTCACCTTTAGTCATGATACTAAATTGCTACGACAGGAATACCACTGATATGCGCCTCAATGTTATCAGCTGATTTTTGATAGCTTTCAATCTCATTAAAGTTTAAATAGCGATAAATATCATCAGACATTGTATTTAGCTCACTCGCATATGCCATATACTCCTCAGCAGTAGGTATTTTACCTAATAATGCAGCAACAGAAGCCAGTTCTGCTGAACCTAAGTAGACATCAGCCCCGTCACCTAAACGATTAGGAAAGTTACGAGTAGAGGTTGATACAACAGTTGAGTTAGCCGCTACACGTGCTTGATTACCCATACATAAAGAACAGCCAGGCATTTCCGTACGCGCACCTGCACGTCCGAAAATATTGTAATAACCCTCTTCCATCAACTGATGTTCATCCATTTTTGTTGGGGGCACTATCCACAAACGTGTTGGTACAGTCGTACCGGCTTTATCAAGTAATTTACCCGCAGCTCTAAAATGGCCAATATTAGTCATACAAGAGCCAATAAACACCTCATCAACCTTTGTACCCGCAACATCAGATAATGTCTTAACATCATCAGGATCATTGGGGCATGCAAGTAACGGCTCTTTAATATCATCCATATTAATTTCTATAATTTCTGCATATTCCGCATCAGCATCGGCTTCTAATAATTCAGGATTTTCTACCCAATCTTGCATCGATTTTATGCGTCTTGCGATTGTACGTTCATCACCATAACCTTCAGAGATCATCCACTTTAATAAAGTGATATTAGAGTTTAGGTATTCAATAATAGGTTCTTTATTTAGTTTAATTGAACAACCAGATGCTGAACGCTCGGCAGAAGCATCAGACAACTCAAAAGCCTGCTCTACTTTAAGGTCAGGTAAGCCTTCTATCTCTAAAACACGCCCAGAATAAACATTTACCTTGCCTTCTTTTTCAACCGTGAGTAATCCTCTTTGGATAGCAGCGTAAGGAATTGCATTCACTAAATCACGCAGTGTAATCCCAGGTTGGATAGTGCCTGTAAATCTAACTAAAACAGACTCAGGCATATCCAGTGGCATAACTCCTGTAGCTGCAGCAAAAGCAACCAAACCAGAACCCGCAGGAAATGAAATACCAATCGGAAAACGCGTATGTGAATCACCACCCGTACCCACCGTATCAGGTAATAACATACGATTTAACCACGAGTGAATAATACCATCACCCGCGCGTAGTGAAACACCGCCACGATTCATAATAAATTCAGGCAATGTATGTTGTGTATCAATATCAATCGGGCGAGGATAAGCGGCTGTATGACAAAAAGACTGCATCGTTAAATCAGCAGAAAAACCTAAACACGCTAAATCTTTTAGCTCATCACGCGTCATCGGCCCAGTAGTATCTTGCGAGCCAACTGTGGTCATTTTAGGCTCACAATATTGATCAGGACGAACACCCTCAAGCCCACACGCTTTGCCCACTATCTTCTGTGCTAGTGTGTAACCTTTTGTTGATGACTCAGGTTCATCTGGTTTTGCAAATAAATCAATAGCAGGTAGACCTAACGCCTCACGTGCACGTTCGGTTAAACCGCGCCCGATAATTAATGGTATACGTCCACCTGCTTGCACCTCATCAACTAACACAGGAGTATTTAATTCAAAAGTTGAAATAATCTCATCTGTATCCGCACGTTTGGCAACACCCTCAAATGGATAAACATCAATCACATCGCCCATTTCCATATTGGAAACATCCATCTCTATCGGTAATGCACCCGCATCCTCCATTGTATTAAAGAAAATAGGTGCAATTTTATTACCAAAACAATAACCACCATCACGTTTATTAGGAATATGTGGAATATCGTTACCCATATGCCAAAGCACAGAATTAGTGGCAGATTTACGCGAGGAACCCGTACCGACGACATCCCCCACATAGGCTATTGGGTGACCCTTTTCTTTTAATGTTTCAATCGTTTCTAGTGGCTTATCGGTAAAATTAGGGCGTGGCATTTTGAGCATTGCCAAAGCATGTAGCGGAATATCAGGGCGTGACCAAGCATCAGGCGCAGGCGAAAGATCATCCGTATTTGTCTCCCCCGGTACTTTAAATACAGTCACCGTTATCTTATCAGCCAACTTAGGACGCGAGGTAAACCACTCCGCATCAGCCCAAGACTGTACAACTTGCTTAGCATAAGCATTACCACCATCTGCCAACTCTTTCACATCATGAAAAGCATCAAACATGAGCAAGGTTTTAGAAAGTGCCTCAACAGCCGTTGGAGCCAATGCATCATCTTTTAAGGCATTGATTAAAGGCTGAATATTATAACCACCCAACATAGTGCCCAATAACTCAACGGCTTTAACAGCATCAATTAAAGGTGATTCAGTCTCGCCATTAGCAATCGCGGCTAAAAAGCCAGCTTTCACATAAGCGGCATCGTCCACACCCGCAGGAACACGGTTGGATAATAAATCCATTAGTTCATTTTCATCCGCGCCATCAGGATTTTTAAGCAAATCAACTAAATCAGCCATTTGCTTAGCGTCTAATGGTTTTGGAGGAATCCCCATTGCCGCGCGTTCTTTAACGTGTTGGTGGTAAGCTTCTAACATTATCATCATCCTTAAAACTTGTATTATCGTAATTTAGTATTGATTTATCAGTGTTAAACATCATTATCTAAACTCAAAGACGTATCAAGTCTTACTTTTAAATGCAAGGTATTAAAACAGGGTATAAAAATATGAAGTCATTGATCAGGCAGTTTCCTAAGCAAGGAATCATAATAAATCTGCTCTTATTAGTCGCCTTAGCAACACTCATAGTCGGCGTAACAGCACCACTTCTCACTTTAGAAAAGCTCTACTTTTTTGAAAACACCGTCACACTCTTCACTACTGTAACAGGGCTACTCGCACAAAAAGAATGGTTTCTCTTTTTTGTCATCGCTATTTTTAGTATCTGTATACCCATTATTAAAATCGCCAGCCTTATGTTGATTTTAAATGTAGACTATAAAAAAGGCTCCTTTTTAGATAAAGCATTACACCTAATAGAAACACTCGGCAAATGGTCAATGCTGGATGTGTTTGTCGTAGCCCTACTCCTAGTCTCTGTCAAACTAGGCGTTCTTGCAAAAGTTGATGTTCATTATGGTTTATACATATTCGCCTCGTCAGTCCTATTAACCATGGGTCTAAGCTTTTGGATATATCACCTCTCAAAAAACAGATCGCCAATAAACACAGCAAAAATAATAAACTAAACTAAAGATTGAGTAACCGTTCAAAAATCAATCGGTGACTTAACCGTAATTCCAGGTTTATTTAAAACATGCGTATAAATCATCGTTGTCGCCACATCAGAGTGGCCCAACAACTCCTGCACCGTACGTATATCATGTCCAGCTTCAAGTAAATGCGTCGCAAAAGAATGGCGCAACACATGGCAATGAATACGCTTAGCAATATCAGTCTTCTTGCCCGCCTTACTCACCGCCTTTTGTAAAGCAGTTGGATGAATATGATGTCGGCGTGTTTTCCCCGAACGCTGATCAGTAGAAAGCCGCGTAGCAGGAAATAAATACTGCCAACCTAAATCCTTACCCGCATTGGGATACTTTTTTTCAAGTGCAAAAGGCATATAAACCCCATCAATATCCAACTTAAGATCTGCCGTAAGCAAAGATTGCACCACATCAACCTGATCTTTTAAATCATCTCTTAACCGAGAAGGCAACGGAACAACCCTATCTTTAAAGCCCTTACCATTCCGCACCATAATTTGCCCGTAATCAAAATCAATATCTTGCACCCGTAAACTAACGCACTCCATCACACGCAAACCAGAGCCATACAACAAACCCGCCATTAAATGATGCAAACCCTGTAAATGAAAAAAAACATCCTTTACCTCACGCTTAGAAAGAACAACAGGAAGATGTTTAACCGTTTTAGCCTTAATAAAGTCGCCAATATTACCTAACTCACGTTCAAACCCATTCTTAAATAAAAAAGAAAGTGCATTCAACGCCTGCTTTTGAGTATTTGGTGAAACCTTTCCGTGCAGCGCCAAGTATTCTAAAAACTGCCGTACTTGAACACTAGCAATATTCTCCTCTGGCATCCCCTTAACAAAATGCAAAAACTTACTTGCCCACATCAAATAAGTTGTCTCAGTACGTGGAGAATAGTTTCTAACCCGTAAAACCCTAACCATACGCCTTAACACCATAGAATATTTGGTTTTTAGCTCTGGACTAAACCGCTCAACACGCCTCTCAATCAACTCAGGAATATCAAGCGCCTCAATCTGCACAGAATGGTTAGGTGATGTGTAAGAAACTTCCATTTTATAAGAAGCCCAATCAATCTTCTCAATATACGTTTTATGCAAAATATCGCGTAAGAAAATACGAACAGCATCCACAGCCTGATTAACCTGCCAATCCTGCAAAGCTTTATTTTTTGATAAAGAACCAAGATACGACATAACACGAACATCAGAAAGATCACTAATCGACGTATTCTTCGCCCGCGAAATAAAGTGAATGACATAATTACGATAATAAGGAATCGCATACGGCTTCACCCCAGAAGACTGCAAAATTTTAGAAAAATGATACCAAGTAGCACCATCATCTAATAAATCATGTAAAAACTCATTCTTCATGGTATAGCTTCAAAATAAAGAGAACAAAAAGCGAACTACCACTATAAGTGAAATATACAGCATCAGCAATATTGAATTAGACAGAAACTGTATATTTTTTGACCTTTTATCGGAAAAATACTATATAGTTGATTTCTATAGCATTACATAAAATAGATAATGGCAATGCTATATAATGGACGGTGGTATAGATAGAAACTGTCCAATAAACTGTTATGTGTCTGCGACGCAAAAGAAAAAATGTCTGAAGTACAGTGCCATTTAAACACATGAAAAAATCAAAGCTCATAAGGGTCAATATTTGAAAAATTTACAATCTA
>Ga0256840_1002033_pt1 | contig 18218 bp, 23 predicted proteins | sample 355202metaG_FD_185969 | JGI IMG/M metagenome (GOLD analysis project Ga0256840, IMG submission 185969) | Hydrothermal vent microbial communities from Mid Atlantic Ridge, Atlantic Ocean - 355-202 | ecosystem: Environmental > Aquatic > Marine > Hydrothermal vents | place: Atlantic Ocean: Mid...
TCTTGTCTCTTGCTTCTTCTTTCTTACTTCTTACTTCTTGCTTCTCCTTTTTGACTGCTACTAACAGCAAATACTCTCTATCTTTAATTAATCGATGTGTTTTAGAATACAGTTGTTTTCCGCTTTGTGCGGATAATAATGTTATAATATCTTCAAAATTTGTAAAATGGTATGGTGCAAATATCTCGTAAATATAGGCTTTAAGATTTGGTATTTCTTTTAATTGTTGAATACTAAATTGTCTTGTTTCTTGAGTCTTGTCTCTTGTTTCTTGAGTCTTGTCTCTTGTTTCTTGAGTCTTGTCTCTTGCATCTTGTCTCTCTTCAAAAATTTGACTTATTCTATCTTTCACTATTGCCTCACTTCCTTGTAGGTTTTCTAATGTGTTTTTAAAGGTTTTTAGTAAATTTGGATTTAACTCTTGTAATACTGGTATTACTTTATGTCGGATTTTATTTCTTGTGTATTTCGTATCTGCATTGCTTTTGTCTTCTCGCCATTTGTATTTGCCTTCTTTAGCGAATGTTATAATTTCTTTTCTTGAAAATGCTAATAATGGTCTTGCTATTTTTCCATTAACTGTGGCTATTCCTGTTAAGCCTTTTAATCCCGTTCCTCGTGTGAGATTAATTAAAAATGTTTCTAAATTATCGTTTAAATTATGTGCTGTTAGTATATAATCTAAATTGTTCTTTTCTCGAATTTCTTCGAACCATTTGTATCGCAGGTTTCTTGCTGCTTCTTGTATAGATGTTTTTTGTTGTTTTGCATGTTTTTTGGTATCGAAATGTGTTACATGGTAAGGAATATTTATGGTATTTGCCAGTTGTTTTACAAACTGTTCGTCTAAATCGGCATCTTTTCCGCGTAAGCGAAAATTACAATGTGCTATTGAAATTTTGTAATCTAATTGTTGTACTAAATGGGTTAACATTACAGAATCGATTCCTCCTGAAACGGTCACTAACAATTTCGTGTTTTTTAAATACGGAAATTCTTTTTGAATGTGTTTTTTAAATTTATGAATCACTCTTTGCTTAATTTTTTACATCTAATGCATCTCGTAATGCGTTACCTATTAACATAAACGCCATTACCAAACTCATTATTGCAAGTCCTGGTATTACTGCCAAATATGCTTTTCCTAATAGGATATAATTGTAGTGGTCTTTAATCATTGCTCCCCAAGATGGTGTTGGTGGTTGTGCTCCTACTCCAAGGAAACTCAATCCGCTTTCGATGAGTATTGCCGCTGCAAAATTTGCTGCGGATATTACAATTACTGGTCCCATAATATTTGGCAATATATGTTTGGTTATGATTCTAAAATTAGAATATCCCAAAGCGCTTGCTGCTTCTACATACTGCTGCTGTTTTGCACTCATTATTTGCCCTCTAACTACTCTTGCTACCTCAACCCACATCGTTAATCCTACTGCGATAAACACTTGCCAAAACCCTTTTCCTAATGCTAATGTTATTGCTATTACCATTAATAATGTTGGTATAGACCAAGTTACATTGATTAGCCACATGATAAATGTATCTATTTTTCCTCCAAAATATCCTGCTATGGATCCTATAGATATTCCTATTACTAACGATATAAATACTGCTATAAATCCTATAAAAAAAGATATTCGTGTTCCTATTAACATTCTACTTAATAAATCTCTTCCGTATTTATCTGTTCCTAGATAAAATGTTTTGTTTTGCACAAAATATCTTTCTTTTGTTGTTTTAAATTTTATATTTTGTATTGGAAATTTTTCTTGTTTTTTTATAATATTTCCTTCAGAATATAAATCTACTACGATGGTATCTTTTGTCCTTATGTATGTATTTATTGGTATTTCTAGTGTTGCATTTTTATCTCCAAAAAATAATTTGTTCACATAGGTTTGTGGTTCTTTGGTCTGTTTTACTTCGTGTAATATTTTTGTTTTAAAAAAAGGTTTTTTGGTATGTATTTCTAAATGCATTTTATTTGCATTTGGCGAATTGTCTGGTGCTATTAAATATGCAAAAACTGCTACTATACCACATAAAACTATATACCAAAGACTAAGCATACCAACTTTATTTTTGATAATTTTTTTATATGCTAGTCTACCTAATGAGGTTGGTTTTGTATCCAATTTATTTACAATATTACTACTTACATGAATTTACGTTCGATTAATGTATTTAATCGTTCTTCATATTCTAGTTTTTCGGACCAATCGTATTCTGGTTTTACCACATTCTCGATAAAATCTTTACACGCTTGTTCTGTTTCGAATGTATTTAACTGCGATAATACTCTATTAAAATCTTCTTGACTAAAATTAAATAAATGTTTTACAAATGCAATTCGATCGTTTAATCCTACTTGTAATTTTTGTTTAAATAATCGGTCATTTAAGGAAGTTCCTTTATTTGATTCTTTTGGTTCTTCTGCTATTGGTTGCTCTTTAATTATTGGTTTTGGTTCATCATTTACTTTTGGTGTAGGTTGCTTTTCTATATTTGATGTATCTGCCTTTTCAAACAAATCTGCTGCTACATCTGCTGGAATCGAACCTTCCATTTCTTCTTCTAATGTTTTCCGTTTGGAAACTTCTTTATCTATTAACGCTTGTCTATCCATCTCTTTCGATGATGGCTTTATTTCTTGCTCTTGTATTTTGGTTACAATTTCTTTTGCTTCCGATTTAATCGTTTGCATGGTTTGCTTTACTAACTGATTGCTTTCTTCTTCCGTAGTAATCTCTTCTACCTCTTCTTTATTCTCTTCTTTTTTAGAAATTTTAACTTCCTCTTTTGGTATTTCTTTCTTTATTTCTGCTTTTGGCGTTTCTTTTACATCATTTGGTATTTCTACAACATGATCTATTTTTGCAATAAACGCTTCTTTATTTCCTGTTACATTTGGTGTTGTAATAAAATAATTATTAACAAATGCTAACACCGATAATTTTTCATAAACATCTTTTGCTTTATCACGTAAACGTTCTGCATCGTGCTTGTTCTTCATTTGAAGAATTTGATGTGCAAGGCTAATTAATTCTGCTTCTAATTTTTTGTGCATAAGTTGCTGTATATTATTAAAATTTTCTCCTTTTTTTTTTTAATTTTGCTTACGAGTAAAATAAACAATTCTTTAATCTGCGATAAAAATACAAAATGTTTCTTGAAAATACAGTAAATCATAAAGAACAATTCGGTTGGATAGAAGTAATTTGTGGTTCTATGTTTTCTGGAAAAACAGAAGAATTAATACGCAGATTAAAGCGTGCGCAATTTGCTAAACAAAAAGTAGAAATTTTTAAACCTGCAATAGACACAAGGTATGACGATGAGAAAGTTGTTTCTCACGACGCCAATGAGATTCGTTCTACTCCTGTCCCATCATCGGAACATATCCGAATTTTAGCGGATGATATTAAGGTTGTTGGTATTGACGAAGCCCAATTTTTTGACGATGGTATTGTTGCCGTTTGTAACGATTTAGCAAATAGAGGTATTCGTGTTATTGTTGCTGGTTTGGATATGGATTTTAAAGGAAATCCTTTTGGTCCTATGCCTGCTTTAATGGCTACCGCAGAATATGTTACTAAAGTACATGCTGTTTGTGTTCGTACTGGTAATTTAGCTCATTTTAGCCATCGTACTATTGCAAATGATAAATTGGTACTTCTTGGAGAAACACAAGAGTATCAGCCTTTAAGTAGAGCTGCGTACTATAAAGCATTACTAGAACAACAAAAAACTATTTTGGAACAACAAAAAAATCTTAAAGAAAAGTTAGATGAAAATTCTGAAATACTTAAAAAACACTTCGATAAATCTAATGAGGAAGAAAATTTTTCTAAAAATATAAAAGCCTTTATTAAAAATGACTTGAATGAATAATGCTACGGTTTTAGAAATTAATGCAGATGCAATAAAACACAACGTAACCCATTTTAAATCTAAACTGCATCCAAATACAAAAATACTAGCTGTTGTTAAAGCTTTTGCTTATGGAAGCGATGCCTGTATTCTTTCTAAAATTTTACAAGATGAAAATGTAGACTACCTTGCTGTTGCATATACAGATGAAGGAGTTTCGTTGCGAAATGCTGGTATTGATTTACCAATTCTTGTTTTACATCCACAAATAATAAATTTTAATGCTCTTATTGCCCATAATTTAGAACCAAATATATACTCTAAAAATATTTTAAATGCTTTTTTAAAGATTTCTAAATCTAAAAATCTAACGGATTATCCTATTCATATAAAATTTAATACTGGTCTAAATCGTTTGGGATTTAATGTACAAAATCTAAGAGAGATTTTTACTCTTATTACTAAAGAAAATTCGATACATATCACTTCTGTTTTTTCGCATTTGGCTGCAAGTGAAGATCTAAACGAAAATTTATTTACTAAAAATCAAATAGCTTCTTTTAGAAATATTAAAATACAAATTGAAGAGATTCTTAACTACAAACCTATATTTCATTTATTAAATACTTCTGGAATTCTAAATTATCCTCAAGCGCAATTTGATATGGTTCGACTTGGGATTGGTCTTTTTGGTTTTGATAATGCATTTTCTAAAAATTTAAAAAATGTACTTACATTAAAATCCATTATTTCCCAAATTCACACTTTAAAAAAAGGAGATTCTGTTGGATACAATAGAGCTTTTGTTTGTTCTAAAAATTCTAAAATAGCAACCATTCCGATTGGTCATGCAGATGGTATTAGTAGAAAATTAGGTAATGGCATTGGTTCCGTACTAATTAACAAACAAAAAGTACCTATAATTGGTAATGTCTGTATGGATATGCTTATGGTTGATATTAGTAATATTGATTGTAATGAAGGTGATATGGTAATTTTATTTGATTCTCAAAAAAGGATTGAAGAAATTTCTCAGAAAATAAATACTATTCCGTATGAATTATTAACAATGATATCTCAACGTGTTAAACGTATCAAAGTGTAATTTAGTAATTTAGTTAATAATACTATTGCTATTTTTCTTGAATACAAGATTATTTTATAAACTTTTTTCTATTTTTGTAAAAATACATTAATTAACTAATTACTAAAAAAGAAACATTATGTTAAAAGAATTTAAAGAATTTATTACTGGCGGAAACGTTATTGAATTTGCAGTTGCTGTTATTATGGCAGGTGCTATTGGAAAAGTTGTAAACGGTTTTGTGAACCTTGTAATAATGCCAATAGTTGGTCATTTTAGTGGTGGAGCAGATTTTTCGGACAAAAAAATTGTACTTGATGAAGCTGTTGTAGATGCTGCAGGAAAAATAACAACTCCAGAAAACGCAATTATGTGGGGATCTTGGGTTAATACTATTATGAGTCTTGTCATCGTTGGTTTTGTGATGTTTATGATGATTAAAGGTTACAACAAAATGAAGAAAAAAGAGGAAGCTGCTGCTCCAGCAGGACCTTCTCAAGAAGATTTATTAACTGAAATTAGAGATTTACTTAAAAAGTAATTTCTAACATAAGTACCAAACTTTATTTAAAATCCATTTATCAATAGATAAATGGATTTTTTATTTTATTGAGTTGACTACGCTAGTAATTTGAATTCGACTAATAATTCATTTACAGTTTAGATTATACCGATTCAATTTCAAAATGCGCTAAATAGATTTGAAATGTTTTCTACAAATACTTAAAATTAAGACAAAAAATGCCTTGATTTCTCAAGGCATTTAAAATTTATAACGTAATTTAAAATTATTTTATAATCAATTTTCTAGTAATGAAACTTCCTTTTTCCTCAACTTTGATTAAGTAAATTCCTGTATTTAATTTTTCAATATTCACAGTAGTTCCTGTAATTATTTTTGCAAAAACTTGTTTTCCTAAAATATCAAATATTTGAATATTCTTTTCTGCATTTTGTAATGTATTAATAGTTAATACACCATTATTAACTGGATTTGGATACATTGCAAAACCTGCAATACTATTTTCTCCTACTGCTGCTACATATTGAAAATCTGCTAAATTTCTAGCAGCAAATGTATAACTTGCTCCATTCTGCGCTACTAAACCAATAATATCTCTAGCAGTTGTTGGTATAGCTGTTCCTGGAGTATAATCTACGTTGTAAAAATTAGTTCTAAAGTCAAAAGTATCTGCTCCTTGTGTCATAGGATAGATAATTCCATTCGAAAAATTACCATCTCCTCCAACAGCATCTGCTAGCATAACTCCTTCTACTTTAATTAATTCTGCTTCATAATTTTCAGACATTGCTGCTAAATCTGCTAAGGTTAGCACTTGTGGTGTAATTGTAATTGTCGAAGGCGATACTACTGTTGCATCTAATAATGGTATAAATTGCATCATTCCTTGAAACTCTCCTAATCTTCCTTTAATTCCTGACAATCCATCTCCTCTTACTCCTGCTGTAATATTACCTGAAGTATCATCAATTAATATACCTGCTGATGCATCTTGTATCCATTTTTGGTTTCTATAATTTTGGGCATAATTGATTAATGCTTCTCCTGTTAACTCATAATTATCTCCTATAACTCCTGCTCTTAAGTCCGCAATAGTTGCTACTTGCGTATACGACTGTACTGTAAATGTAACTGTTGCTTCTATTGGTGGCGATAAAGATACATGTGCATCATCTCTCAAATCCATAAATAGTGTATGTGATCCTGCTGCTAAACCTGTAAGGGATAAAGTTCCTGTATTACTGTAAACTGGTGTTGAAGCACCTCCATCTAATTGCCAATGAAAATGTCCATCTCCCATACCTGCTGCTGCAACATTAAAATTACTAATTGCATAATTTACAGTTACATCTCCAGAAGGCATTACTTGATTTGCCATAGGCGAATTGATTGACAATGCTGGTAGTGCTGCTCCTGCATAAGCAGTCCATGTAATATCATCAATTGCAATTTGTTTTGCTGTCACATTTTTTAATTCAATAGTAAAATTTCCTCCAATATTAATTCCTGTAACAGAAAAAATATGCTCGTTATAATCATCAAAAGCTGTAGATATTCCAACAGAAATTCCATTAATGAAAAGTTCTACTTGTCTGTCTCCTCCACCTGTAAATTGTTTATATAACTTTACAGAAAAATCTGCTATTCCTCCACTTATTGTTGAAGATATAATTGCACTATTACTACTAACTCTACGCAACATTAAAGCAGGCATTTGTGCTACTGCTGGTAATCCACCAGTATTTTCTACTGCATCACGAGATTGTGTATATGTCCAAGTGGCGTTTGTACCAACAAAACTACCATCAGAATACGATGATCCTGCTGCTAAATTTGTGAAGTCTTCGCTCCCTTGAGCAAAAGAAAAAGTAGTTACCAAAATTGTAACCAATAAAATGTAAATTTTTCTCATAATTAATATTTTAAATTAAGTTTTTAATGTTTTGCTGCAAATATAAACATTTCAAATGATTTTTTTTGCATAAAAATAAAATTAACTTAAAATTAAGATACTTTTACTTAATTGAATTTCAAATAAATAACACCTTGTGTTAATAAAAAATCTAGATTTAGATTGTTAGATGTTTAAACGTATTTAAAAGCGAGTTTTTATTTTTATATTTGAGGTATAAATTCCGTCTAATTTGAAATTCAAAAAAACATATCGATTTGCTTTTTATTCTGCCTTATTATTGTCTTTACTGACTTTGGTTTTAATGCTCATTTTACACTTTTTTATCGCACACAAATTATCGCTTACTTTTATCATAATTTTTGAATTTCTTTTGTTTGTATTTTCACTCATCATTATTCAATATAGAGTGGAGCGATTTATTTATAAAAGAGTTCAGAAAATTTATAAAGACGTTTCTATTTTAGATATTGAAGATTTAGATAAAAATACCATTACTTCTAATATGGAAACTTTATCTAAAAATGTGAAGCGTTTTGCAGAAAATAAACGACTAGAAATTGAAAATTTAAAAGGTCGTGAGGATTATAGACGCGAATTTCTTGGTAATATTTCTCATGAATTAAAAACGCCTTTATTTACCGTACAAAGTTATTTACTTACCTTACTTGAAGGCGCCATAGACGATAAAGATGTACGTATAAAATATTTAGAACGTGCAAATAATGGTGTAGAACGCTTAAATCATATAGTAAAAGATTTGGATATGATTTCTAAATTAGAAATTGGTGATTTAAACCTAAAATACAAACGTTTTAATATTTTAAATTTAATTGAAAATGTTTTTGAATTATTAGAAATTGAAGCTAAAAAAAGAACTATCTCTTTGAGTTTTAATAAAGTATACGAATCGCCAATTTCTGTTAATGCCGATAAAGATAGAATACAACAAGTATTGATAAATCTCATTGCCAATTCTATTTATTATGGAAAATCTGGCGGCACGACATTCGTTAGTGTTAAACTTTACGAGAGTAATAAAATAATTATTTCGATAATTGATGATGGTAATGGTATTGAAACTGAAAAAATTCCGAGATTATTCGAACGCTTTTATCGTGTGGATAAAAGTAGATCTCGAAATCAAGGTGGTACTGGATTAGGATTATCGATTGTTAAACACATTATCGAAGCACATAACCAAGAGGTTTTTGTAGAAAGCAAGCTAGGTAAAGGTTCTACCTTTTCTTTTACTTTAGAAAATATTGGTTAACATCACGCAATAATTAGGATTCATACCACATCTTTAAACCTACTTTTAAAAAAAATGAAATATGTTTGTTTATTTTAAAAACCTATCGTACATTTGCGATAAGGAATGAAAAGAACTTTAGAAAACATAAAGTATAAAAAAAATACAGAAGAGTTGGCTCTATTTGCAAAAGCACTAGCTCACCCAACTCGTATCGCTATCTTAAGACATCTTGAAAATCAAACTTGTTGTTATACTGGAGATTTAGTCGATGTTTTGCCATTAGCACAATCTACCATTTCGCAACATTTAAAAGAACTGAAAAATGCAGGTTTAATTCAAGGCGAATTAAAACCACCTAAAATTAAATATTGTATTAACCAAGAAAATTGGGAAAAAGCAAAGAATTTATTTGTTAATTTCTTTGAAAAATAATTTTTTAAAACTTAATCATATCGCTAATTCACGATAAACAAAACAAATAAAGATGAGTAAAATAATAAAAATATTAGGAACAGGTTGCCCTAAGTGTAAAACAACAACCGCATTGGTTGAAGAAGTTGTAAAGGAAAATAATATTGATGCCGAAATTATAAAAGTAGAAGATATTATGGAAATTATGGAATACAATGTGTTATCTACACCTGTTTTAGTTATTGATGAGCAAATTACCATAAAAGGAAGAGTGCCTAATAAAAATGAAATTCTAGATTTATTAAAATAGATAATCAATTATGAATTACGAATTATGAATTATGAATTATGAATTATGAATTATGAATTACGAATTATGAATTATGAATTACGAATTACGAATTACGAATTATGAATTACGAATTATGAATTATGAATTATGAATTACGAATTATGAATTATGAATTACGAATTATGAATTACGAATGGTTTAATATAATCGAAAGATGAAACAAGCAAAAGAAATTTGTCCAACGACAACAATGGGAAAAGTAAAAGAAGGTGCACTAATAGTGGATGTTAGAAACAAATCAGAAGTTAAAAATGTAACTTTTGACGTGTCGAATTACATAAATATTCCTTTAAACGAACTGGAAGACCGAATTAATGAAATTCCAAAAGATAAAGAAATCATTATGGTTTGCAGAAGTGGAGAAAGAAGTTTAAAAACAACTTATTTTCTAATGAATGCAGGTTACGAAAAGGTATACAATATGCGTGACGGAATTATAAAATGGGCAATAAAAGGTTTTCCTACAAAAGGAAATGTAGAAGATTTATTAAACGCAGAAAGTTGCGATTGTTCTCAACCAAATTGCTGTTAGTTATTCAATTACGAAATAATCAATTACGAATTACGAATTTATCAATTATGAAAAAAATACTGCAATTTACAATAGTGCTATTTTTACTTTCTGCCTGTAATGAAAATACATCAAAACCAAAAGTTACTTTTATTGAATTAGGTTCTGTAAGATGTATTCCTTGTCAAAAAATGCAAAAAATAATTAAAAAAGTAGAAAAAAATTACCCTGACAAAGTAAAAACTATATTTTATGATGTTTGGACAGATGAAGGAGAAAAAGCAGCAAAAAATTATGTTTTTGATGAAATTCCAACACAAATATTCTTAGATGAAAACGGAAAAGAATTTGCAAGACACGTTGGCTTTTTTCCTTATGAAGATTTAGAGAAAATTCTCAAGCAAAAACTAAAATGACACAATTACGAATAGTTCAATTACGAGTTAGATAAGTATGAATTACGAATTAAAAATAGGATAGATGAAAAAAAATAATGTAGTTCAAGAGAAAAGTTATGCCTTTGCAGTTCGTATTGTTAAAGTGTACAAATATTTATGTGAAGAAAAGAAAGAATTTACCTTATCTAAACAATTATTAAGAAGCGGTACTTCTATTGGTGCAAATATTGAAGAAGCAATTGGAGGGCAATCAAAAAAAGATTTTTTCGCAAAACTTACCATTTCGTACAAAGAAGCAAGAGAAACTAAGTATTGGATAAGATTATTGACCGATACAGGCTATTTATCAAAAGAAGAAACCAAAAGCCTTTTATCAGATATTGAAGAATTACTAAAAATAATCGGAAGTATCCAAAAGTCAATTCGTAATTCCCAAACTCATAATTCGTAATTCGTAATTCATAATTCATAATTAAATATGTTCGATTGGATACAAAATATAGCAGATTGGTTTGTTTTTGACCTATTACATTTAAAAAAAGGACAACATTTAGCAGAAGCCCTAAATTTCTTTATTTACGATACCACAAAAATATTATTACTATTATTTGTCATTATCTTTTTAATGGGAATAATAAACAGTTATTTTCCTATCGACAAGGTTCGTAACTTCTTATCCAGAAACAAACTCTATGGCTTTGAATACCTAATGGCAAGTCTTTTTGGAGTAGTAACACCTTTTTGTTCCTGCTCATCAGTCCCATTATTTATTGGTTTTGTAAAAGGAGGTATCCCATTAGGAGTAACCTTTGCTTTTTTAGTTACATCGCCATTAGTAAATGAAGTTGCTATTGGCTTATTTATTGGTCTTTTTGGCGTAAAAATGACGGTTATTTATGTAGTAAGTGGCGTGCTTTTAGGAACTATTTCAGGAGCCATATTACAAAAATTAAAATTAGAACGCTACCTAACACCTTGGGTAAAACAAGTGTTGGCAAATGCTCAAAAAGAACAAGATGCTTTCATAGCCGAAAAACAAACGTTCAAACAACGCTTACCTATTATTTGGAATGAAGTCCTTAACATTCTAAAAGGCGTTGTTCCTTATGTAATTGTAGGTATCGCCATTGGTGGATTAATGCACGGATATATACCAGAAGGTTTTTTTGAACACTATATGAGTAAAGATAATCTATTTGCCGTTCCATTAGCAACCATATTAGCCGTACCCACGTATTCCAATGCATCAGGGATTTTACCAGTTGTTCAAGTATTGGTAACAAAAGGAATTCCTATCGGAACAGCCATTGCGTTTATGATGGGCGTTGTAGGTTTATCCCTACCTGAAGCCATGTTATTAAAAAAAGTAATGACTTTTAAACTTATAGGGATTTTCTTTGGTGTAGTTACAATCTGTATTATTATTTCAGGATATTTATTTAATTTAATACTATGATATATAAAAACTATTTTGGGCGTTCGAGCGGGCTATTCGCTATATCTTTTTTAAGAAAAATAAAAAAGGATGCCGCTACAATTAAGCGAAGCGACATCACGAATACAAATTTAAAAATTAATGAATGAGTAATCCCTAACGCAAATCAACAAACTTTAAACTAAAAATACAATGAAATATCTTATTTATACATTTATTATTGCGTTTTTCACTATCTCTTGTACACAACAAAACAAGCAAGGTAAAGAACAACTTAATCACCAAACCGAAACAACTACAAAACAATACTCACCTACTATAAAAGTAATAGATACCGATTTTTCAAAAGGCAGACTAACCTTAGAACACGAATTAAATTTAAACGATTTAGAAAAATTTCACGGACATTTATGTGACGGTTTAGTCGTTGGTTTTTTGGGCATAAAAGAAGGACTTAATATACTCTATCCAAACGGTATAATTGACCGAACAAATACACAAATAGTAAGTAAAAGTTCCCCTTGTTTAACAGATGTTGCCGTTTACATTACAGGTGGTCGTTACCAATTCAATTCATTTTATGTAGATAATTCTATAACCAATGGTTTTTACATTATACAACGAAAAGATAACAAAAAAACGGTTAAAGTAAACTTAAATAAAGGCGTAAAACCAGCAGAAATAAACGAACTTGGAGCAAAAGCAGTAAAAGGAAAATTACCTGCTTGTGATTTAGACAAACTTAAAAAAATGGAAGATAATTTCTCAAAAAAATTACTTTCATCGAATCCAAAAAATAACTTTACAGTAACTCAAATTACTAACTTTGAATGGAAACCTGTTTTGAAAAACGATTACGTCAAAACGGATATTCTGAATAAAAACAAATCAAATTGTAATCAATAATTTTTAAATAAAAAACAAATGAAATTAATTAATTTTTCAATTATTGCAGCAACAACTGCATTCCTTTTTTCGTGTAAAACACACCAAAACATAGAAGTTAAACATCATAATGAAAAAACGCATAGTGTAGTACATTGGGATTACACAGGAGCGAATGACCCAACACATTGGTCAAACATTACAGACGAATATTTAACCTGTGCAGGAAATTCACAATCGCCTATTAATATTGAAAAAGAATTGTCTAAAAAACATACTGGTCATAATAATTTGCAGTTAAATTACGCAAAATCTCTTCTTGATATTCTCAATAATGGACATACAGAAGAATTTGTAATTTCTAAAGGAAATAGTTTGGTTTTTAACAATAAAACCTATCAATTAAAACAATTTCACATGCATACACTAAGCGAACACACCGTAAATGGAGACCATTTTCCGTTGGAAATTCATTTTGTAAACAAAGCCGAAGATGGCACTTATGCTGTACTTAGTATCTTATTGAAAGAAGGTAAAAAATCTTTGTTTTTAGACAAATATTTAGCCAAATTTCCTAAAACAGAAGGAGAATATAAATCGGATGAGATTTTAGATATTAATAGCGTCATCCCAAATACAGAACACTATTATCACTACAAAGGTTCATTTACTACACCTCCTTGTACCGAAGTTGTAGATTGGATTATCTTACAAGACAACCCAACAGCATCAAAAAAACAATTGACAATATTACACGATCTTATGCATGATAATTATAGACCAATACAAAAGTTGAATGACCGAGTAATTAGTTTTCAATAATTAAAAAATTAATAAAAATGAAACAATTTGCAATTTTATACTTCATAGCAATTACGTTACTATTTGTTTCTTGCAAAGGTAAAACACAAGAAAATAAAATATGGACTACGAAAAAAACCAACCAAATAGAAGTGATTGATTTTTACGGAACCCATAGATGTATTAGTTGTAAAGCCATTGAGGCAAATGCAAAATACACCGTTGAAACTTACTTTGCAAACCAACCAAAAGTAACTTTTAAAACAGTAAATGTAGATGATAATAAAAACTACGAAATAGCAGAACGTTTTGAAGTAACAGGAACGGCATTATTTTTAAATGTTATAAAAAACGGCAAAGAAACCCATATTGATTTAACCAATTTTGGTTTTGCTAAAGGAAAAGATAAAACCATTTTTACAGCAGTATTAAAAAGTAAAATTGAAACAGAATTAAAGAAATTATAATGGAGTTTTTACAAAGTTTACTAGATACTTATAACATACCGCTTTTATCGGCTTTGGTACTTGGACTAATGACAGCCATTAGTCCTTGTCCATTAGCCACAAATATTACTGCTACGGCATTTATTTCCAAAAACATCTCTAATAAAAAAAAAGTATTTTTAAGTGGAATTATTTATTCTTTGGGTAGAGCATTTAGTTACACTACCATTGGATTAATTTTATATTTCGGAGCAAGTAAATTTCATATAGCACGATTTTTTAATCAAAATGGAGAAAAGTATTTAGGACCTTTGCTTATAATTATAGGATTAATAATGCTGAATATTATCAAACTAAACTTTTTAGGCAAATCAAACTTTCAAGAAAAACTATCCGAAAAATTTAAAGACAAAGGACTTTTAGGTTCCTTTTTAATAGGCGTTGTATTTGCTTTGGCTTTTTGCCCTTATAGCGGAGCATTGTATTTTGGAATATTAATACCAATCACAATTTCATCAGCAAACGGTTTGTATCTACCTATTGTATTTGCTTTTGGTACAGGATTGCCAGTAATTCTTTTTACCTATTTATTAGCCTTTACCGCTGGGAAAGTAGGTGTTTTTTATAATAAGATTACCAAAATTGAAAAAGTAATGCGAATAATTGCAGGAGTCGTATTCATCGGCACAGGATTGTATTATATTTCTATTTTTATACCAATTTGATTTTAATAACTTAAATTCGATACAAAATGGATTTACAGTTTTTAGGTATTTAAAATGGATTCTATATTTGGTTTAAAATAATTAGGTCCTTTCATTACTTTTCCATCTGCTCTATAAATAGGTTCTCCATCTGCTCCTAATTTACTCATATTACTTCGTTGAATTTCGTTAAAAACCGCCTCTATTTTATGTTGCATTCCGTGCGATAAAATGGTTCCGCATAAAATATAAAGCATGTCACCTAATGCATCTGCAACTTCTATTAAATCATTATTTTTTGCTGCTTCAAGATATTCTTCATTTTCTTCTGCCATTAAATCAAACCTTAATTTTATTTCTTTATCGTTGGTTTTTGCTATTGGTTGTTTTCTGTTTATAATTCCGAACGCATTGTGAAATGCCTCTACTGCTTTTATTTTATCTTTCATAAAGTATTTGTTATTTTAATATTTTTGCTATTGTTGTTTGGTAATTTTCAAAGTCAAATAAATTGTGATGTGTTCCATTTTCTATAACAATATATTTAGTTTTATTGTTGGCGTTACTTGCTAATTTTTTACTCGACTTTATTGGTATTACTTTATCTTTTGTTCCGTGAAAAATAGTTATTTTACAAGTAACATTTTTAATATACTTATTAGAAGTAAATTTATATTTTAATAAAAACCCATACGGAACATAAGGATAATGGTATTTAGCTACATTTTTTAAATTGTAAAATGGTGCTTCTAAAATTAATTGTTTTGGTTTATTTTGTGAAGCTACTTTAATTGCAAATGTACATCCTAGTGATCTTCCATAAATACTAATTCTATCTTCCGAATACTTTTCTTTTAAATAATCGTAACATAATTGTGCATCTTCATACATTCTTTTTTCATTAAAATCGCCAGTACTTTTTCCGTAAGAGCGATAATCTACTACAAACACATCGTAATCAAATTTAGTAAAATATCCAGTTATTTTCCCCCATCTATCCAAATTTCCTGCATTTCCATGAAAATATAACAGTACGCCTTTTGGATTTTCTACCTTAAAATGTAATGCATTTAATACTTTTTTGTCTATTGTATTAAGGTTTACTTCGTCAAATTTTTGTGGTAATCTAAATGTATGGTTTTGTGGTAATTTTACATTATGAAACACTATTTTATCTTGTAATAAAAACAAAATTAATATTGCTAATAGGTAAATTATTATAAGAACTGCTATTATTTTTATCATTCGTTGCATTTACTCTTTTTTCTTTTTTCTTTTACTTCTGTCGAAAGCAATACTGGTTTGTTCTTTATCTATTTCTTCTGGTAATGTTGCATTTAAAATTTCTTTTAATGCTCTGTGATACGATTCAAAATTATGAATATTTTTATGTCCTCCATCTATTATTGGATATAATCTTGTTAATTTTGGTTTTATTTTAGATAATTTTAAACTCGATTTAAATGGCACTACACGATCGCTGGTACCATGAATTATTTTTATTGGTGATTTTACATATTTTAACCATTTATAGGTTGGCATAGAATATCGCACTACAAACGAAAGTGATTTTAATGGCAAATAACGCTGCATATTTTTTAATATACTGTAATAAGGGCAAGCCAATATTAACATTCTAGGATGGTTTAATGACGCTAATTTTGTAGCAAAACCTGTTCCTAAAGACCGTCCATAAAGAATAATGTATTTTTCATCTACTTTCTTTTTTATTTCATCATATACACGTTGTACGTCTTTATGCATTTCTTTTTGAGAACGTTTGCCTGTACTTTTCCCAAATCCGCGATAATCGATCATAATAACATCCCAATTATGATACGTAAAATCTACAGCAAATTTTCCCCAACCTTTTATACTTCTAGAATTCCCTTTTAGATAGTATACTACTCCTTTTGGGTTTTTAGACTTAAAATGTAATCCATTAATTGTCACGCCTTTTTTTATTTCGATATTATACTCTTCGACTTCCTGATTTTTATATTGAAATTCGAAATCTTTTGGTAATTTTTCTGGATGAAAAATAAATCTTTCTTGAAAAAAATAGACAAACAATAATATAAAAATTATTGTTACTAAAACGATTAATAAGATTATTTTAATGTCCATTTATGAAGGTAAATATTTCTCTAATCTAAGCATTTTTTTTGTATTTTTTAATATTTATACCAACCTAAGTTTGCAAAATGCGCTAAATAGATTTGAACTATTTTGATGTTGAGTCGGCATTAGAGCTTAGCTTAACAATTAACGCTCTAAGAATGCTACTATTTTTTCTACTTCTTTTTTACTATTTCCAACAAAGATATTTGTCTCAAAAATAATTACGGGTCGCTTTAAAAATGTATATTCTTCTAAGATTAATTGTTTATAATCTTTTTCTGTTAGTATTTGGTTTTTTAAATCCATTTGTTTGTATTTTTTCGCTCTGCGATTAAACAACGCTTCGTAACTTTTGGTTAAATAGTACATTTCATCCAACTGAGTAACCGTAATCTTTTGGGTTTTTATTTCTTGAAAAGTAAAATTATTGTATTCTTCTTCAGAAATCACTCCTTTAATTTGTTTTAAAATTCGCTTACAAGTATCGCAAGTTTTTAGATAGTATATTTTTTTCATTTGGTAAAAATACTCAAATATATGTATTATCTTGCAAACACTACAAACTAGAAATTAATAATCATGACCAATTCTAAAAATTTACGCAAAAGCTTTAAAATCATTTCTATTATTGCTATTGTATGGAATGTTTTAGGAGTTGCATCCTACTTTTTTCACGTATATATGTCAGAAGATGCCATTGCAAAATTACCTGAAGCAGAACAGATTTTATATCAAAATATTCCTACTTGGAAAACAGTTGCCTTTTTTATTGCTACTGTTAGTGGATTATTAGGTAGTATTTTATTATTCTTAAAAAAGAAAATTGCATTGCCTGTATTGACTTTATCTTTAATAGGGATTTTAGTTAGTTTCTATTACGATTTTTTTAAAACTAAGCTAATAGAAATTTATGGAAATGGTAGTATTATTTTTCCTTTAATTGTAGTTTTAATAGGCATTTTTTTGGTTTGGTATACTAAAAAATCACATACACTTTTAACCTAATTAGCATCGTATTGAAATTAATTCCTTATTTATACTTAGTCTTAGGTGTTTTCGTTATTTATATAGCCACATTTATAAATTTTGAGGTAAAAAGTATCGGTATTCCAATTACAGGTCAAACTTTAGCTGTTCTTATAATTGTTTATTTATTTCCTAAAAATTGGGGTTTATTTGCTGTAACAAGCTATGTGATTTTAGGGATTCTAGGATTACCCATTTTTACAAATGCCGCTTTTGGTCTCGAAACTATAAAAGGAAATAGTGGTGGCTACATCTATGGATTTATTTTTGCTGCATGGATGGTTACGGTCTTTAAAAAAAGAAAAAAATCTTTTAATTTAATAAACATCTGTTTAGGAATGTTTTTTGGAACACTTTTAATTCTATTATCTGGCTACATCCATCTTTCATTACATATTGGTGGTAAAAGTGCTTTCATTTACGGAGTGAAACCTTTTATTATTGGTGGATTAATAAAAGTAATTCTCGGTACTTTTATCGT
>Ga0256840_1002034_pt1 | contig 18217 bp, 18 predicted proteins | sample 355202metaG_FD_185969 | JGI IMG/M metagenome (GOLD analysis project Ga0256840, IMG submission 185969) | Hydrothermal vent microbial communities from Mid Atlantic Ridge, Atlantic Ocean - 355-202 | ecosystem: Environmental > Aquatic > Marine > Hydrothermal vents | place: Atlantic Ocean: Mid...
TAGGCTCTCCTGTCACTACGGTTTGTTTGATTGCAAGCTTACAGGTCCAAGAGGCTATTTGTTTTTTAACCAAAGGTAAATTTAGTCTGCTAAATAAAGTTTTATACGTTTCTTTGTTGAACCTGAGTTTTGATAGGTTTGATTTAGAATGATATAGAGTTAGAAGATGCACCTGCAAAAAGTGTTTTTGGAAAAATTGACAAAGTTTAACGTATAAAAAGCCAAATTATCTCAGCTTATTACAAGTAAACGATTTTGTCAAAAACATAGGTTTTGGCTTTTTGCAGTTACGTCTTTAAAATGATATATTTTAGCCTTATTTTTGTTTAGGATGTTATTTTTGATGGTTATCTTCAATAAATTTAGCCAAATATCTAGCTATTTGGTTAAAAAAATCTTTAGATTTAAAATTGTAACGAAATTCTAGTTCCTTGAGATATAGTAAAAAGTTTAAGCTGTTAGTGGTACGAAAATTTGCAAGTCTTCGTTTAGCAAAAGGCCAGAAGTTTTTGTTTCCATTGAGAGGGATGTGTTGACTACTGTGTTTTAATTGATATTTTTGGGTTATTTTTTGGTCGTAGATAAGAAGACTTAAATATTGCCTAATGGGAGCTGTATAAATAACAGAGCCTATTTTTTGACTTGGAAGTTGAAAGTTTAATTTGAGATGGATAAAGCTTTCCATGTCTAAATCGGGTAAAAAATCAATATAAACTTTATTTTCATGTTCAATTAACCCAAAGACAGGAGGAGAAGATAAATTTAGTTTTTTCCCTTTTAACAGTAAATTTAGCTGGAAGTGTTTTAATAATAAATTTCCATCTAGGGAATTATCAACTATTGCCAATCTAATGGAAGTTATGGCCTTGCGGATGGTATTGGGGCTAAGGCCAAGCTGATAGGCCATTTCTTCTACTTGTACTTCCATTTCAAAAAGTTTAATAATTCGAAGCCAATTGTCTGGAGTTGTTCTAATTGTTCCAAAATATCGTAAACTATAGTCGTTAAAACTATAGTTGCACTTTAAACATTTTCTTTTTTCATTGGGGAGTTGTTTGAGCTTGCGACTTTTACATTTAGGACAGAAGCGTTGATAGTTGGGCCAACAAAGTTTTTGGATATAACGGGTTGCTTTTTGTGGGCTAGCTACTAATTGTTCATACTCTTTGAGTAGCATCCTCGAATTACCTGTTGATTTGCTTTAACTTTCATTAATACTTTCCCAATAGTTACATTCAGGACAGGCAATGTATTCTCCTCTGGCTTTACTTTTTTTCTTAAGCATAATTTTTGTTCCGCATTGGGGACATTGTTGGTCTATTGGGTAGTACCAAGTAGCAAATTTACATTGAGGGTAATTAGAACAGGCATAAAAGATTTTGCCTCGCTTAGTGCTTTTTTCTACTAATTCTCCATTGCACTTAGGACATGGAACTTTGGTAGAATAACTAGCTGTATAATTACACTTTGGATAATTAGAGCAAGCTAAAAATCTTGCCCCAGTTCGAGTTTTTTTTTCTACTAATTCTCCGTTGCACTTAGGACATGTTCCAACTACTTTTTTTGCTTCTTGTGAGTTAACAATGATAATTTGTCCATTTTCATCACGACTAAAATTAGTTGTATATTTGCAGTCGGGATATTGGCTACAGGCTAAAAATGCCCCGTGCTTGCCAAATTTAATTAAAAGTTGTGCTTTACACTCAGGACATTTTAAACTTGTTGTACCTCCGGCTTTTAGTGAAGGCATGTTTGCTTGAGCTTGTTTTAAACTAGAATAAAATTGTTGGGCAAAATCTCTTAATACTTTCTGCCAATCTTTTTGCCCAAGGGCAATTAAATCTAGTTCTTGTTCCATTTGGGCTGTGAAGTTAACATCCAAGAGGATAGGGAAATGTTCTACTAAGAGATCACAGACTGCCATTCCTAACTCAGTAGGGATGAGTTGTTTGTTTTCTTGGTAGATATATTTTCTATCTAACAAAGTAGAAATGATAGTTGCATAGGTAGAGGGTCTGCCTATGCCAAGTTCTTCCATTTTTTTGACCAGAGTGGCTTCGCTATATCTGGATGGAGGTTGGGTGAATTTTTGTTCAGAATGTATCCCTTTAAGCTCCAGGTAAGTCCCTTGAGAAATATCAGGCAAAAAAGTTTCTTTGAGTTGATTTCCTGAATAGATTTTAAGGAAGCCTGGAAACTTTATTTGTTCGCCCTTGGTTTGCCAAAGAGTATATCCTGCTTCAATGTTAAAGGTAGTAGATAGAATGATTGCTGGCACCATTTGAGATGCCATAAATCTCTCCCAAATAAGTTTATAGAGTTTAAAGTGATCGGCAGGTAAATACGATTTTACTGTTTCTGGAGTTATTAGAGGATCTACAGGTCTAATGGCTTCATGTGCATCTTGAGCACTGGACTTGGATTTGTATTGTTTAGGTTTGAGAGGACAAAATTCTGGACCCAAATTTTCTTTTATCCATTTTCTAGCGCTATCCTGAGCTTGTTTTGCTACACGTACAGAATCTGTTCGCATATAGGTAATTAAGGCTACAGTGCCTTTTTCTCCCATCTCTATACCTTCATACAAACTCTGGGCAATACGCATAGTTCTGGCTGCAGTAAAGTTAAAGCGAATATTTGCCTCTTGTTGAAGAGTCGAAGTAATAAAAGGTGGTTTGGGTTGTTTTTTTTGTTCCTTCTGTTCTATGCTTGTTAAAATAAAATTTTGGGATTGTAGGTATTTTTCAACTTTTTTTGCTTGATCGGCATTGGTTATTTTGGCCTTTTTATTTTTAATTTTAGTTAAATTAGCTTCTAAGCTTGTATCTTCTGTCTGTAGTGCGGCTTTAAATATCCAATACTCCTCTGGTTTAAATCGGTAACGTTCCCTTTCTTTTTCTACCAATAAACGCAGGGCTACGGATTGAACTCTTCCGGCAGAAAGACCTCTTTTTACTTTTTGCCATAAAATAGGAGAAATTTTATATCCCACAAGTCTGTCTAAAATGCGTCTAGCCTGTTGAGAATTGAATAATTTTTCATCAAGAGCTCTAGGATTTTGTAAGGCGGCTAAAACTGCTGACTTGGTGATTTCGTTAAATTGGATACGTGAAAAATTGGAGTTCTGCTCCTTTATAACTTCTGCTATGTGCCAAGCAATGGCTTCGCCTTCTCTATCTGGATCAGGTGCTAGGTAAATAGTATCGACTTTACTTGCTATTTTTTGAAGTTTCGCCACTATTTTTTCTTTGCCTGGAATAATTACATATGTAGGGATAAAGTTGCCATTTTCAGTTACCCCTAATTCTTTGCTTGGTAAGTCCCGAATATGGCCTAATGAGGCTTCTAACTTATACTCTTTACTCAAAAATTTTTTAATTGTTTTTATTTTGGTAGGCGATTCTACAATGATTAAGTAAGTGCTCATAAGTTATAGGCTTATATAGATAGGAGCTGGAGTTGGCAAGTAAAAAAATTTATAAGACGCTCCTGCAAAAATTGTTTTTTGTGGACGTCGATAAAGTTTAAGTAAAAAAAATTGTTAGCTATTACAACGTGTTACAAGTAAGAAACTTTATCAAAAAAGGTCAACTTTTGACCTTTTGCATTTGAATCTTCTAAACTGGAAAAAATTAAAATCTTACGTTTTTGACAAACATCTTTGTTTTGTAACCTGTTGAAATAGTTCAATATTAATTAAGCGTCAAAAGTTCAATATTGACTGCAAAAAAGACTTTTGCAGACGTATCTTAATAAAAAAACCAGCTATACCCTTAAACTTGGAGGTTATAGCTGGTTGGTTAAAAAAATTGAGTTGTATTTTTAGCTTATTTTTTTCTTTTTTCCCAAAGTTTCATGGACTCCATTTTTTTTCTTCTATCTCTAGCTAAACTTTTACAGACAAGAGATATGTCTTTTTTGTATCCCCATTTTTCTTTATATTCTTCAGGGGTCAGGTTGTGACTAGCTAAATGTTTTTTAGTAAGAATTTTAAAGCTTTTCCCACATTCTAAACAAATAATGCTTTTCTCACGAATAGCTTTTCTTGGATCTACAGCTGGTTGTTGTTCCTCTTCTTTGAGGTCATCCTCCATAGCTTTTTTAATTCCCTCAGCAATAGTTTTAACCATAGAAGTAATCTCTTCTGCTGTCATTGTCCTAACTGAGGCTTGTGCTTTGACGATTTCTAAAGCTTGTTTAACGTATTCTTCCATTTTTTCTCCTCCAATTTTTATTTTAATAAATTAAGTTTTTGGACTCAATTGCAAAAGCTGAAAATTGCATTTTTCGGTAAAACAGCCTGTTGACAATATCCTGAAACAATTAAATATTTTTCGTTTAATCCTGATTGATATTTCTATAAAAAGAGTTTTTTTCAGATGCATTTTTTTTGATTTGATCAATTAAAAATAGCTCAATCGTTTATTAAAAAGAAATATTATCACAATAATATCGTTTGTCAATAAAAATAAATTAATAATTTAAAAAAATGAGTAATACGTATGATTGTTTTTTGGTTAGATTAAAATGAAACGGAAGGCTAATATAAGGATATTATAGAGATAAGAACAGATGAATTAGAATGAATTAGAAGAATAGTTTCAAAAAAAATAATTGTGTTTTAAAGAGGAAGGTGATTTTTTGACTGTTGAATTAAATAGAAAATGGCGGGGTCGACGGGACTTGAACCCGCGGCCTCTGGCGTGACAGGCCAGCGTTATAACCATCTTAACTACGACCCCGCAAAGAGTGGTGGGCGAAACAGGGCTCGAACCTGTGACCCCCGGCTTGTAAGGCCGGTGCTCTCCCAACTGAGCTATTCGCCCCTTCACAAGAGAAAAATTTTTTATGTATTTTCAAAATGTTTGTCAATATTTTTTTTGCAAAAAATTTTTTTATTTAAGATCCAAGTGCAAAAAGTAAAAAGTTGCCTTTTTGGATAAAGCTTCTTACTTGCAACACGTTGTAATAGTTAAATATTTTTCACTTAAACTTTATCGACCTCCACAAAAAATAATTTTTGTAGGAGTGTTATTTAAAGACGCCTCTGAAAAATTTTTTTTGTAACTGTCTATAAAGGTTAAATAAAAAAAACAAGCAATTATTTTAGTATGTTGACTAAATAGTTTGCCAGAAAGCACAATTTCAGGTTTTTGGAATAAATTCTATTGGGGTGAGAAAAGGTGTGCTGGTCTTGATTTTTGATGTCCTTGGCTTTTAAAGGGTTGCCCTCTGGTGGATAACGGGTTATGAGGTTGCTTGTTGAGGCGTTTGTTTGACTTTATAGAGCTAGCCCAGTTAAATTTTGTTAGTCAAAACCTGACGTTTAAAATCTACAAATCAAGAAACGGACGAGTTTTCTTCAAAAAATAGGAGTCAACTATAAATAATGAATAGCTGGATAAGTGTAGGCCTCTGTCCCCTGTTTTTATATATTTAACAACATATATAAATACCATAATTATTTGTAGGAGATGTAAATGAATTCTTGTTTTAGATCAAAGACCAAGTTTATTTTTATTACGGGTGGGGTATTATCTTCGTTGGGAAAAGGACTGGCTGCAGCTTCGTTAGGGGCTTTGCTCAAGGCTAGAGGGCTAAAGGTAACTATTCAAAAGCTGGATCCCTACATTAACGTAGATCCTGGCACCATGAACCCCTTTCAACATGGCGAAGTTTTTGTAACGGAAGATGGAGCAGAAACCGATCTAGACCTTGGCCATTACGAAAGATTTTTAAATCAACACTTTAGTCAGTTAAACAACTATACTTCGGGAAGAATTTATCACACGGTTATCAGCAAGGAGCGTAGAGGAGATTACTTAGGGGCCACGGTTCAAGTTATTCCCCACGTTACGGACGAAATAAAAAAGGCAATCTTAGGGGTGGCTACCAATAACGAAGACGTAGCCATTATAGAAATTGGTGGAACTGTCGGGGATATTGAAGGGTTGCCTTTTTTGGAGGCCATCAGGCAGCTTAGAACAGATTTGGGTAAGGACAACGTGTTGTACATACATCTTACCTTAGTCCCTTTGCTTCGGGTATCGGGCGAACTCAAAACCAAGCCCACCCAACATAGCGTAAAAGAATTACGGAGCATTGGTATTCAACCGGATATTATTTTGTGCCGGTCTGAAGTTGATCTTGATCAAGAAATTAAGGCTAAAATTGCTTTGTTTTGTAATGTGGATCAGGATGCTGTTTTTACGGCTAAGGACGTAAAAAATATCTATGAAGTTCCCTTGGTGCTTTATAACGAGGGGATTGATCAAAAGGTAGCAATTTTACTTCGTTTACCAGCTAAAAATCCAAGTCTTACCAATTGGGAAAATTTAGTTTATACCCTTAAGCATCCCGAAGGAAAAGTAACAATAGGTATTGTTGGCAAGTACGTTGAATTAAAAGAGGCCTATAAAAGTTTGCACGAGGCCTTGATCCATGGAGGTATTGCCAGCAAGGTCAACATAGAATTTAATTACATAAATTCAGAACAACTTACTGCTGAAAACGTAAGAGCAAAGCTTAATTCTGTAGATGGAGTGCTAGTGCCGGGTGGATTTGGTTCCAGAGGAATACCTGGTAAAATTGAGGCCATCAGGTATGCCCGAGAGCACAACATTCCATTTTTAGGGATATGTTTGGGGATGCAGTGTGCTGTGCTTGAGTTTGCCCGTAATGTCTTGGGGATAAAAGAAGCTAATTCAGAAGAATTTGATCCCTCTACGCCGCATCCTTTAATTTATTTAATGACCAGATGGTATGATTATAGAGAGAAAAAAATTCAGGAACGTGACAAAGATACGAAAAAAGGTGGAACCATGCGTTTAGGCGCTTACCCTTGTGTTTTAAAGCAAGGAACCAAGGCCTATCAAGCTTATCAGCAAAAAGAAGTAATGGAGAGGCATAGACATAGGTATGAATTTAACAAAAAGTATGCAAAGGCTTTAGAAGAAAAAGGGCTTATTATTAGTGGAACTTCACCTGACGAAGAATTAGTAGAGATCGTCGAATTAAAGGAGCATCCTTGGTTTGTGGGATGTCAGTTTCATCCTGAATTTAAGTCCAAACCTATGCACCCCCATCCTTTATTTCGAGATTTTGTTGTCCAAGCTTATAAATTTAGAAAATTAAAAAAAGGATAACAAGTGAACGCAGCAAGTCTGTTTGCTCAAAGCAAAGAAAAAATTTTTTTTATTGCCGGACCATGTGTTTTGGAAAGCCTTGAGCTGGCGTTACAAGTTGGAGATAAGTTGGCTCAAATTGCAGACGAGCTTGATGTTTTGCTGATCTTTAAAAGTTCTTTTGACAAGGCCAATCGCAGCTCTCTTGCTAGTTTTCGGGGGCCTGGGCTAGAGCAGGGGTTGCGTTGGCTAGAGCAAGTTAAACTAAAAACAGGTTTGCCCGTGCTTACAGACTATCACTTGCCAGAGCAGGCCAAAATAGTGGCAGAAGTGGTAGATGTCTTGCAAGTGCCTGCATTTTTATCCAGGCAAACCGACTTGTTGTTGGCAGGGGCTAGGACAGGCAAGATAATCAACGTTAAAAAGGCCCAATTTATGGCCCCTTGGGACATGCAAAACGTGGTAGAAAAAATTACGCAAAGCGGAAACAACCAGATTTGGCTGACTGAGCGAGGCACGTGTTTTGGTTATAACAATTTGGTCGTAGATATGCGCAGTTTGGCTATCATGTCTCAATTGGGATTTCCTGTGGTCTTTGATGCTACCCACTCTGTTCAACTGCCTGGGGGAAAAGGAAGTTGTTCTGGTGGACAACGTGAGTTTGTACCTGTATTATCGCAAGCAGCAGTTGGAGCTGGCGTAGATGGTGTGTTTTTAGAGGTCCATCCTGACCCCAAACAGGCCCTATGTGATGGGCCTAATTCCTGGCCATTGGACAAGGTTTTTGTTTTAATGAAAAAATTGATCACAATTTGGCAAGTTGCTCGTTTTTAAAAAATAAGAAAAGAGGTTTAGAATATTGAAACAGGCCTTTCAATTAGCTCAAAAAATTAAGCTTTTGGTTTTGGACGTAGATGGAGTCTTAACGGATGGCGGAGTATATTACTCAGATAAGGGGCCTGAGCTGAAACGCTTTGACGTCCAGGATGGACTTGGGATCAAATTGGCTCAGGAAGCAGATTTAAAGATCGGGGTTATCTCGGGATTAGAATCTGCCCAGGTTGCCAATCGTTTAGCTGGATTAGGGGTTAGAGATTACTTCTTAGGGTATAAAAACAAAATACCCAAGCTCCAAACTCTGCTTGAGAAGTACACCTTAGATTGGTCTGAGGTTGCCTACCTGGGAGACGATTGGGTAGATGCCAGCATCTTGCTTAAGGTAGGTTTGCCTATGGCTGTAGCCAATGCCGTGCCTGAGATCAAGCAGATGGCCAAGTGGATCAGTTCGCGTCCTGGGGGACATGGGGCAGTAAGAGAAGCTATAGCCTTTATTTTGCGTTCCCAAAATAAATTGGAAGCAATTTGGCATAAATGGCTCAACTTAAGTTGATAAATTTTTCAGTGTGTAAAAAACTATAAGGGAGTGTTTTTATTGGGAATAAGTGCACTGAGATCCAAGGTGGTTATATCTTTTTTCTTGATTATCTTAGTTTTTTTAGTAGGTTATATTATCGTTGGATCTCAGTATAATGAACAAAAAACAGATTTATTGGCCAAGCTTACTAGCAAGATAAGATTAATAGATATTCAGTTGCATTTTGGTCAAAATGGACGGGAAAAGTGGAGATTGGATGCGCTTAAAGTAGATGATTGGGGAAAAGAACAACTCTTGGATCAGGTAAAATTTAAATATCTTACCCAGGACAATCAAACAATTAACATTATTAGCCCCAAGGCAACAATAAAAAATAATTCTGATCAGATTTTCCTTTACCCTAAAGTAAAAATTTTATCTAATAATTTGCGTTCAGGTTGTAATGAACTTGTTTTTGATCGGACTAAAAACACGCTTTGGCTTAAAGGTGGCTTTTTTTTGCACGATAAATTGATCCAAATTAAGGCCCAACAAGCTCAGTTGGATTTGGAAAAAAATATTTTTTCTGCCCAAGGTCAAGTGAGGTGTGTTATCTATTATAAAGGGGAAAATAAAAATGAAAATTATTATTAATAGGTTGATTTGGATTTTGATTGTGCTTGTTGTTTTTGTGGGGGGAATAGAGGCTTTGGCCCAAAATGAGGGTAAAAAAAGTCCCATCAAAATTGTTTCAGATAAAATGGTGTATAATCAAAATAAAGGCACAGTTGTTTTTGAAGGAAATGTCGTTGCTAAACAAGATGAGTTGGTTTTGCGTTCCAATACATTAGAAGTTTTTTTTCGCAAAGATAAGCTCAAGCAAAAACAAAAATTAGCTAAATTAACAATAACTCAAAATAAGCAACTAGATAAAATAATTGCCAGTGGAGATGTCGTTATTAATAAAGCAGACAAAACTGCTAAGTGTGGTTTGGCCATCTATGATTTGAAGAGTAAAAAAATTATTTTAAAAGACAATCCTGTTTTACAACAGAATAAAAATGAGATTCGAGGAGAAACTATTATTTTTTACGTAGATAAAGATTTAGTAGAAATTGAGGGGAATAAGTCAAAAAGAGTTGAGGCTATTTTTGTGCAGGAGGGAAAAAGGTAATTTCAATGGACAGCAGTCTTGAGGCAAGGCATTTAAGTAAGAGATATAAAGACAAAGAAGTAGTTAAAAAAATTGATTTAAAAGTTCAGCAGCAAGAGGTTGTAGGACTGTTAGGACCTAATGGAGCAGGTAAGACCACGACTTTTTACATGCTAGTAGGGATAATTCAACCTACTAGTGGTTCAGTATGGCTGGATAAGCAAGAGATCACCAAGTTCTCCTTGCCTCAACGAGCTAAGTTGGGCATTAGTTACCTACCCCAAGAAAGTTCGGTATTTAAAAAGTTAACTGTGCTTGAAAATTTATTGATTGTGCTTGAATTTACGAATTTGAGTAAACATGAACAAGAAAAAAAAGCTTACTCTTTGTTGGAAGATCTGGGAATTAGTAAGTTGGCTAAACAAAAGGCAGGATACTTATCTGGAGGTGAGCGACGGCGTTTGGAGATCGCTCGTTGTTTAATTTTAAAGCCAAAGTTTATTTTGCTTGACGAACCATTTGCTGGTATTGATCCCATTGCAGTGGATGACATCCAAAAAATTATTCAAAAGTTAAAAAGCAAACACATAGGCGTGTTGATCTCTGATCACAACGTGCGAGAAACATTAAGGATTTGTGATCGCGCTTATTTGGTTCACGATGGACAGGTTTTTTTGGAAGGAACTCCTCAGGAAATAGTAGAAAACGTTCAAGCCAAAAAGTTGTACCTGGGAGAGAGTTTTTGTTTGTAACAATAACTGGTTCTTTAACCTCAAAACCTACGTGTTAAAAAGTTTATGGCCTTACAATTAAAACAACAACTAAAACTAACTCAGCAATTGGTGATGACTCCGCAGCTGCAACAAGCGATCAAGCTTTTGCAGCTATCGCGCATGGAGCTAGCCGAATTGATTTCCAAAGAACTACTGGAAAATCCTTTTTTAGAGCAACTAGACCAAGAAGTGGAAACAGTTGTCAAAAAAGAAAAGGCTGAGGAATTTAATCCAGAAGAAGAAAAATTGCTCAAGCACGCGGAGTGGGAAAATTATTTGGGACAATTTTCCAGTTTTTCCAAGGACTACAAAGAAGTTGATCTGGATGGGGATAAATTTTCCCTGGAAAATAGATGTGCTTCTTCTCCCAATTTGACCAGCCATCTTTTGTGGCAATTAAACTTGAGTAACTTAAGCGAACAAGAAAAAAAGATTGGCAAAGAGATCATTGGCAACCTGGATTCAAGAGGTTATCTTACGCTCAGTTGTGAGGAGATCGCAGTTAAAAATGGAGTGTCGCCTGAAAAGGTAGAAAAAGTTTTACAGACCATTCAAATGTTTGACCCCGTAGGAGTTGGTGCGCGCAGTGTTCAAGAATGTTTTTTGCTCCAGTTACGAGCCCTAGGCTATAAGGACGAAAAATTATTCACCTTTGTTCGCGAACATTTGGAAGACTTGGAAAAAAGAAAAATTGATTTTATCTTGAGAAAACTGGATATTGACAAGGAAAAGCTCCAAGAATTTATCGAAGTTTTAAAAGGATTAAATCCTTTTCCTGGTTCTCAATATGCAGAGGTGGTTACGAACTATATCTCTCCGGATGTTTATGTTTTTAAACACGAAGGAGAGTTTGTAATTTTATTAAATGAAGATGGTCTTCCTAGCTTGCAAATTTCTCCATTGGCAGAAAGTTTTTTGGCTCAAAATGAAACCAAAATTGCTTCAAATAAGGACAAGGAATACCTGCAAGAAAAATTTAAAGACGCTGTTTGGCTGATCAAAAGTTTGCATCAACGTCAGCGGACCTTGTACAAGGTAGCTGAAGCCATTTTGCACCTGCAAAGGGATTTTTTTGAACACGGAATTAGTGCTTTAAAACCTATGACCCTGCGTGATGTTGCTGAATACATTGAAATGCACGAATCAACAGTAAGTAGAATTACCACCAACAAGTATATGGCCACTCCTTTTGGTTTGTTTGAGTTAAAATTTTTCTTTAATAGCGGATTAAAAAGCAGTGATGGAACGAGTGTTGGATCTGAAAGTATCAAAGCCAAAATCAAAAGTCTGATTGAGCAGGAAGATAGCTCACGACCGTTAAGTGACGACGCCATTGCCAAAATTTTAAAAAAAGAGCTGGGCATAAACATTGCCAGAAGAACCGTAGCCAAATACAGGACCGTTATGGGAATTCCTTCTTCGTCCAAAAGAAAAAAAATTTTTTAATTTAAATTTATTTTAGGAGGTAGCTTTATGCAGATTAGATTTAATTTTAAAAATTTTGAACCGTCAGATCACTTAAAACAATACGCCCAAACCAGATTTTCCAAACTAGAAAAGTATTTTCACCCCACAGACAATCCAGAACTTCAAGTCAATCTTGAAGTGGAAAAATATAGACAGATCGTAGAGGCCATTCTTACGGCTAAAAACACCCATCTTTCAGCCAAAGAAGAAAGCGAAGACATGTATTCAAGTATAGACCTGACTCTGGATAAATTAGATGCCCAGGTAAGAAAAGTGCGCGAAAAAAATAAAACAAAACCTAAACATAAGGTTAGAATGGACGTCATTAGATTTGAACACAAACAGGATCAGGACAAGCAAAAATTGCCTGTAATCGTCCAGACCGATCACTTTGAACCAAAACCCATGTCCATAGAAGAGGCTGTGTTACAATTGGATACCCTGGGATACGAGTTTATCGTATTTTTAAACGCAGACAACGAACGAATAAACGTGCTTTACAAACGCAAAGATGGCAATTACGGTTTAATTGACCCTGGAGTTTAATTTGAAAGGGCTACACCTTTTTGCTTGAGGGCAAGATTTATAAGTTTCGAAAATTACACATTCCACCTGAATACGTGAACTTCAAGTCCAACTTTTTTACCAGGACCAATGACTGTTACAAACTTCACGCATTCAGGCATCGAAGGCAAAATTTAAGATAGGAATCCAAGAATGAAGCTAACGAGTTATGTTGATCCACGTTTGGTTTTGGAAAACGTCACTGCCAAAAACAAAAAAGAACTGTTATCGGTTTTGGTCAAGTACATTGAAGGGGTTTTCCCTGAATTAAAAGATAAAAATCTTTTAAACTTGCTTTTAGAACGAGAAGAACTGGGCACTACCGGTATTGGTCAAGGTATTGCCATTCCTCATGCCAAGATTTCGGACCTGGAAAAGATTATTTTGCTTTTTGCTAGATCCATAGATGGTGTTGATTTTGCGGCCTTGGACAACAAGCCTGTTTATCTGTTCTTTTTGGTCATGGCCCCAGAGCAAAACGTAGGAGAACATCTAAGGCTTTTGGCCCACATCTCCAGATTGTTTCAAGACGATTCTTTTCGCAGGAGTTTAATGGAGGCCAAAGATAAGCAAGAGCTTATTGAAATCTTAAAAGGAGTTTAAACCCGTATAGTGGCGAAGCAGGGGCAATTTATCAATTGCCCCCACTCAGACAAGGAGCAAGAATGTTTCCTTTTAGTTTGGTTATTGTCAGTGGACTTTCTGGAGCAGGTAAGAGTACGGCCCTTAAGGTCTTTGAAGACATGGGCTTTTTTACTATAGACGGGCTGCCTTTTGGTTTGGTTCATTCTCTAATCGATCTGTTCAAACAAAATGCCTTTAAACAATACCGTGGTTTGGCCCTAGGTCTGGACGTTAGACAACTAAATGCCAAGAATAATTGGGATGAGTTCGTAGCTAATTTAAAAGGTAGTGGCATTGATTTGGAGCTTATTTTTCTAGAAGCAAACGAACAGGAGATAGTTAGACGTTATCTTACTACGAGAAGACCTCATCCTTTAAGCAAGAATGGCCTAGGCTTGGAAGAGGCCATCAAAAAAGAAAAAGAACAACTAGCCTGGTTGCGCGATAGGGCCCATCTGGTTATTGATACGTCTTTTTATTCTGTTCATGACCTAAGACGAACCTTGCAAGAAAAATGGCTCAAAGACAAGGCCAGTGGATTTAGAGTTCACTTGATCTCTTTTGGTTTTAAGTATGGAATGCCATTGGAAGCAGACATGCTTTTTGACCTACGTTTTTTGCCCAATCCCTTTTTCGTGCCTGAATTAAAGCCACTTTCTGGGCAGGACAAATTCGTGCAGGAATTTGTCTATCAAGATGAAAAGAGTAAACAATTTTTAGAATACTTAAAAAATTTTTTGAGCTTTTTACTTCCCTTGTACATCCAAGAAGGACGTTTTCGCTTGACCATAGGCTTTGGATGCACTGGCGGAAGACATCGTTCTGTGGCTACGGCTGAGCTGGTTGCAGATTTTTTAAAACAAAAACAATATTTGGTATCCATAGAGCATAGACACTTGGAGCTAGGATAATGATTGGGATATTGATCGTTACTCACGGCAATTTTGGACAGGCTATTTTAAAATCCACGGAATTAATCGTAGGTCCCATCCCTCAAGTAGATGTTTTGGCCATTGACAATACTCAAACTATGGAAGAAATCGTTGAACAATTGGAGAAATACGTAGATAGGTTAGATCAAGGAAAAGGGGTTTTGATTTTGACGGATATGTTTGGCGGAACCCCAACCACCCTTAGTTTGTCTTTGCTGGGTAAACAAAAAAAAGTAGAAGTAATCACTGGGCTCAATTTGCCCATGTTAATCAAAACTGCTACTGCGGATAGAACCAGAGAACTGGCCGAAATTGCCAAAGAAGTAAAACAAGCAGGCATCCAGAGTATAAAGGTTGCTGGTGAAATCCTGGAGAAAAAATTAGATGTGGGTACGCATAGATAATAGGTTGGTTCATGGTCAGGTAATAGAGACCTGGGTTCCTTACGTTGATGCCAAAACTTTGATCGTAGTAAATGACGCCTTAGCCCAAGACGTATTACAACAGGAGATTATTAGTCTGGCCGTTCCTGAAGGTTTAAACCTTTTGTTTTTGAGTTTAGAACAGTTAAAAAAAATACACACCAAACTGCAGGACGAAATTTTGATTTTGTTTGCCAATTGTCAAGATGCCAGAATAGCCTTTGAAAATGGCTTGAAGTTCCAAGTTTTAAACATTGGGAATGTTCACTACGCTGAACACAAGATACAAATTTGTGAACACGTGGCCTTAAGTCCAGAGGAGTTGCAATGTTTGCGTTACCTACGCAAACAAGGAGTTGAATTGGATTTCAGGTGCGTGCCGCATAGACACATTCAAGTGGAATTATGATGACAGATTTAGTTTGGTGGCTGATAACGAGTAGTTTTTTTTTGCCTTTTTTTCTTGGCTACGTTTTGCAATTAACATTGGATTTGTAGATAGACCAATCTCCATTAGCTTGATCTGGTCATTTCTGTGGGGTTTTGACTTAACTACTTGTTTGTTGATTGGTCTGTTTTTTGAGCTTTTTTGGCTGGATCTTTCTTTTGTAGGTACATTTGTCCCGCCGCAGGCTACTTTGGCTACCTGTCTCAGTCTATTTTTAGTTTCTTTTTTGCGCATTGAGAACGTAAACGTAATTGGCTTAATTTTACTCTTGGCTAGCATTTGTGCTTATGTTGGGAGTTGGTTTGAAAAAAAATTACGCAGCACTTACTTGGCCAACGATCAGGACTTCCTCCTTTCTGCTCACTCCCAAGAGATCTCTATCAATTTATCCAGGTTGGTTAAAAAAAGCCTGCTTAGACAATTTGGGGTTAATCTAGTTAGCTTTGCTGGCTTAAGTTTGGCTTTGCTCTGGTTAACCAGCAGGTTAAAACCGCTTACTCTTTCCTTTTTAAACTGGAATCTGTTGTTATTTATTTCTTGTTTAGGAGCAGTGCTTAGTTTACGTTATAAAAAATTGTACTTAGTTTTGGCGGTAAGCTGGTTGATAATGGGGGGAGTGTTTTACGTTTTGGGATTGTTTTAGATAAATACAGCCAACACCTAAGATTACGGCAGTCTCTATCCTTAAAATAGATTCTCCTAAAGAAATGGGCAAAAAACCTTGTTCCTGCAAAAAATTAGTTTCTAAAGGAGCAAAACCACCTTCTGGACCTATAACCACTAAAACTTCTTGTTTGACATCCAACTGAAGCAAAAGGTTATTTTTTTCTCTTTCCCAAAAAAATATTTTTTGCGGGATATTTTGATAATTTTTAACTAATTTTTCCAAAGAGTTTTGAATTTCTAGTTGGGGAAGCCATGGATTTTGGCACTGTTTGGCCGCAGCAATTAACTTTTGCCACCAACTTTCTTTGATTTGTCTGGGAAAAGGAGGAGAAAATTTTCCAGGCCAAAAAATTATTTTCCAGACCTTTAATTCTACGCTTTTTTCTAAGATAATATCTCTTTTATTTGCCCTTTGCCAGGCTAGGGCAAGATAAATTTTGTGCGCAGGTTGAGGATGTTTGAACTGACTTAAACACTCCAAAAAAACCTTTTTGCCTTGAATTTTTTTTATTTTAAAGGTGCCTTCTTGCCCTTGTCCGTCAAAAAGACGAATAACTTCGCCTGGGTTGGCCCTGAGCACCTGTAAAAGATGATGACTTTCTTTCCTTTCCAAACAAAACTTGCCTTGAGCCCAATTTTGGGGAGAAAGAAAAAAGGAGTTAATCCGCGCCATGGGATACCCCAGCAGGATTTTGAGCGCTTTTAAACTTGTAAATATCTCTTAGCTGATCAGCCAGGGCTACCAGTTTTCCATAGGCTTTTCTTACCTTAAGGCCATAGGGCGTTAAATGTTCTTCCTTGGGCAAGATGTACTTTTGGTAAACGTAACGATCAGCTAAAATTTTATCCACGAGCTTAAGGGCTTTTTCAATGAGTTCTGGAAAGTAATCTACAGCTTCAAAAATCAAGTCCTGGATAATTTTGGTGCATAAGTTTAGCACCTGAAGATAATTGATCTTCTGATTGTTGTAGGTTTTGTTTTTCAAATCTTCTAGGGTTTTAATCTTTCTGGCTTGTCTTATGTAGCTATACTTTGTCCAAACTTCTTTGTAGAGTGGTTCGTACCTTCGAAACACGTCAAACAGATCTGGATTTAGCAGATAGTTATCCAATACCTTGGTCACGTTTTGATAAAATTCTTCTGAATAGCCTAAAATTCTTCGTTGATGCTTGGATAACCAGGCATAAAGAAATTTGAGCCTTTTTTCGTGAGTGTCTGTACCTTCTACGATCTCTCGCTTGTACTTGACGCGTTCTGTAAGTTCACCTTTGACAATGTCGTTTAACTTTAAAACTAGATTGGTAGTATCTTTGATTATGTTTACTTTGGACATTGTTTCTGCTGTTAAAGGATGAATAATTTCCTGACGTAAAATAGATAAAGCCCGATCCTCTCTAATATTGTTGGGATCGTAATTATGTTGTTTATAGATGACGCGTAAGATAATGACCTTTTGATTTGGCTCCAAGTAAAATCCTTTTTCTTTTAACATGTTGTCAAAGTCTGGCTTGGGATTATACACTTTAACCAGGGCTATTTTTTCTACTTGCGGATAAAGTTTTAGTTTAGGATTGGTGTAAAGAGAAGTAATAGTTCGATCTGATTGACCCAAAACTCGAATCAAGAATTTTTCTCCAAGTTTAAACAGTTTGCGGGCAAATAGCGCTGCTGAAGTGCGCCTTTCTGAAACAATAGGAAAACCATAGAGTTCCATTAAAAATTGATAAACAAAGCTGCGATTTAATTCATAGCGAATATTATCATTGGGTCTGAACTTTTTAATTTTTAAGCCAAAGCGTTTTAATTCTGTATCTAAATCTGAAGGAAAAGAAGCATAAATGCCTGCCAGGTAAAAATTATTTTCAGCAGTCAAAGCCAAAACATGACCTCTATCCATATGGAGTATGTAGGGAAAAATTTCTGGATAGTTGATTAAAGAGGTGATTTCGTTTTTATTAAATTTTTGCTTGAAGTTTTCTTGAAAAATTTTGGGGAGTCGAGCTAAAAAGGTATTGAGATTGTTTTCCTGGAGGACCTTAGGGAGTAAACAAACTTTGTTTTCAGTAAATTCCTTGGGTGAATGTAAGATGTCAAATTGGAATATTTCATTGAAGTAATCAAGTGGTCTCTCAAAAGCGACCATACTAAAACCGGGAAGATTTTCGTATTCATAGAGATCGCTTTCAAAGGATGGCAGTAATTCTCTTGCCTCTACAAGAGGATAACCTGGCTGTTCAAAAAAAGGTTTGACTAAACAAATCTTTACCTGAACCAGGTCTAAAAAAAATTTGAGTTTAAAAATGTCGTTGATAGGCTCTTTAAAACTAGGCGTCAAATGGTTAAGCCAATTAACTTCAGGAACCTGTGAAAATAATTCTTGCCAGTTGTTCAAAATCACTTTTTTAAGTAGGATATAAATTGGTTTATGTATTAATAAGAATTGTGTATATTAAAAAATGAATAAAATTGCAATCCCTTAATTTGTTTATATGTGGGTAATTTATTTATATGTGGGAAAAAAGTTCTTGATTTTTATACAGTTAACTTTTGCTAAGCGCTGAGAAACTCCATTCTAAGACGTAACTGCAAAAAGTCAAAAAAATTATTTTTTTCTCAACAAGTTGGTTTATAACTTGTTTAAATAATAGAATGTTTGTTTTACGATTTTAAGCCAAACTGGGAAAAACAA
>Ga0256840_1002035_pt1 | contig 18208 bp, 19 predicted proteins | sample 355202metaG_FD_185969 | JGI IMG/M metagenome (GOLD analysis project Ga0256840, IMG submission 185969) | Hydrothermal vent microbial communities from Mid Atlantic Ridge, Atlantic Ocean - 355-202 | ecosystem: Environmental > Aquatic > Marine > Hydrothermal vents | place: Atlantic Ocean: Mid...
ATATAAGTGGCAAAAACGAACCAATAACACTGCCTTGTTGTTCCATGAGGAATCCTTTATGAGTAAAATTAGACATTATTTTAGCACTTTAGAGATAACAAGAGGCTTTTTCATTGCTCTTTTAAATTCTGCCTTTATTTACCTCAGCTATTGGGGCTTTATGCATCCTCTATTGGCTTCTGTGTTAGGACTTTTTTCACTCTATTTACTCTTAAATTCAAATAGCAAAACATGGTTCATATCTGGAGCATTTACAGGGCTGTTTTGGTTTTGGTGGATAAGCCTTAGTCTCAAACACTATGAAATGCTCTGGGCTATACCCATAGAACTTGTCATCATCATGCTGAGTTATGGTTTTCTCTTTTCTTTTATAGCATGGGTGAGTCATAAGCTACCCACCCTATTTAGGGTAAAAAGCACGTTATTACCTCTGTTGCTTAAGTCACTGGGACTTCTTACTCTTAGCTATGTGCATCCTTTTGGTTTTGACTGGTTCAAGCCAGAGCTTATCTTTGTGCAAAGTTATTTTGGCATTCAGAAAGTACAGTTTGCTCTCATACTTTTAGCTCTATCACTTGTTTTGTGGAGAAAACAACTGCCCTACCTCTTGCTCACATTTCTTGCACTTGAGCCTATGACTTCCCACATAGAAAAGCAAAGTAAGAACATTGCTCTTATCACTACTCACACTTCTGTACAAGACAAATGGAACGAAAACAAGCACCAAGCACAGTTTGATGCTATCTTAAAAACTATAGATGACGCCATAGCAGAGGAAAAAAGTCTAGTCATCTTACCTGAGTCTGTTTTCCCTATCTTCCTTAACCGTTCAGAACCCCTCATGGACGGGCTAAAACAAAGAGCAAAACAGATATCCATCGTCGTAGGAGCCTTGTACTGGGATGGACAGACACCACGAAACTCAACCTACATCTTTCATGACAACAGCATTCAAATAGCAAACAAAGTCCTACTCGTTCCCTTTGGAGAAGCCAACCCTCTACCAGACTTTTTAAGTGACTGGGTCAATGAGGTGTTTTATGATGACGCAGTAGATTACAAGGCAAGCAGCACGGTCAGTGACTACAGCATAGACGGTGTCACCTACAGAAATGCCATTTGTTTTGAAGCCACATCTGAAAAACTTTATGAAGAAGGGGAAAATGGCAAACGTCCTAGCCAGATGATAGTGCTAAGCAACAACGGATGGTTCACCCCATCCATAGAACCCACACTGCAAAAACTTCTACTTATCTACTACAGCAAAAAGTACGGAACAAATATTTACCATGCGGTAAATATGTCTCCTTCGTATGTCATACAAGATGGGAAAGTGTTCTATAGTATACCTATAGATAAAAAGTAGAACTTCTAAGTAGTTTACAAGCCGTTTCTATCTTTTGTCTTAAGACCTCTTCATGCGTACATAAAAGTGGCTCTGTGTCTAAGTTTTTTGTTTCTGCCTGCTCGCTTATGGCTTCTAAAATCATGGCACGCTCTTTACAGTTTCGGTACTCACGTAGAGGTTTTAAGAGTATGTTTATCTCTTCAACTATAAGCTTAGTCTTGTCCTCACCGATGATATGGTAAAAGTCTTCTATAAGCGTTTGTAAAGAGTCCATAGAAGCATACAAGTCATCTAAAAGGTCGTCATCGTAGCCCTCTTTTGTTTTTAAAAGTAAGCTTTGAAAGTGGTCTAGTTTTTTTCTCACTGCTTTTTTGACTTCTTTTTTTAAAGGCTTGTACTGATGGTACTCAGCGTCATACAGCTCTCTAGTGAGTATCTGTATCAACTGTCCAAAAGGCTGAGAAAGCAACATCTGTACCACGGCTTTTTCTTCATTTGAGATGAGTGTTTTAAGTTCACTGTAGAGTGTCATCTTCGCTTCTTCTTTTGTACTACACAGCTCTTCTAAAAAGTAAAGATAACGTAAAACCTTTGTCTCTTCATGGTAACGTAAGAGTAAGTCACGAGAAAAACGTGTGACGTTGGGGTTAAAGTAGTCTGAAAACGTTTCTAAAAGTGTCGCTGTTCTACGTAACAACACACGTAAACGATGCAAGGTAGCAGAAAAGTGTTTTCTTTGGTAGTTTGTTTTATAGTAGTGTAGCAAACGTAGGTTTTTATACAGCACCAAAGAGACACCATCTCTCACATACAGCCGTGATGGCACTTGCCAAAAGAAAAGATTTGCCGCTTCAAAAGCATCTATCTTCTCAAAAAGTTTTGTGATGTTGTACTCCATTGGCTTCACGCACAACGCCAACGTTTCGTCTTCATACTTTTTATCTACATCTATCTCTTTGAGTATAAAAGGTTGTAACGTTTCAAGTGTGTGTGACTCTCTGAGGTACTTCGCACTACTACAGTACGCAAAAAGCATATACAAGCCTTCTAGCTTTTTCATATACTCATACACCACATAACGCTCATCTTCTATGTAAACGGTGTAGGATTTTTTAACTATTTTTCTACCTATATGTTTTGAACGTTGGGAGAGGTACTCTTCTTCTTTTATGGGTGTGAAGTGTTCTTTTTTATCTTTATCTACGAGTATTTTAGTGTAGATATTTGGCAGGTATTTTTTATAATACAACGTCATATTTTCATCAGACTTCACATAAAATTGTTCTACTTCTTCACTATGGTACTCATGCGTTTCAAGCCACCTCATAATGTCAGCAGAGATTAAAAATTTACGTTGTATTTCATTCATAATTTGATTATAGCGAAGAAGACTTCAGTTGCTATATTGGCATACAATATTTTTTGCAAAGTACTTCTAGGCAATACCTAGATTACATATATTCACATAAAAATGATTCTAAATGTGTCTACTCACCCACCTTAATCTTATCTTCGCTATACTTCAACTACTAGAGAATTTAGGGAGTCTTTTTTGAAATTTAATGAATACTTACGAAATTGTAGAGAGGATTCTCAACTTACTCAAGATGAACTTGTCATTGATCTCTATCAGCATGATGATATGTTTTCTGGGTTAGATAGTTCTACTCTTAGTAAATGGGAAAGAGGTATAGTCAAACCTATAGCCATAAAGCAAGTAAGCATTTTAAAATATTTTCAAACAAAAACAGGATTATCATTTCCTTGTTGGAGTACCTATAGTGTCACAAAAGCCGAAGAAATTATCTGCAAAACAGGCATGAAGAACCTCCTTGGAAAAAGCAAGGAACTTGTACTTAATTTTCCTGAAAAAATGATTGGTGCGGACGAACTCATTGTCCATCAATTACGTCACTCAGAGATGATAGATAAAATCATAGACATCAACATAGATCTGGATAAAGGTTTTAACCACAAGTTTACAGAACTTCTCCCTGAACATTTTAAAGACTGGGCATTACACCCATCTAACTCTTTCTATTTTTGTGAGTACAAAGAACAATTTTTTGGACTTTTGTTTACTCTCAGACTTAAACCCCAAGCCTTTGAAAAAATAATGAACCTTGAGATAAAAGAAAAAGACCTTACGCCTGATGATTTTGCAACATTTGAGGAGATGGGTTCTAACTACATCATCTCCTTTTTTGCTATGAATGAGAAGGCAGCGTCTATGCTCTTCATACGTTACTACGCACACCTCATAGCAAACCAAAAAGTCATACAAGAAGTGGGTTTTGCAACTATGCTGGAAGATGCCATAAAACTCTCATCTAAAATGAACTTCCACAAATATACAGAAACACATCTAGATAACGGACTTACTCTCGAAACCTATAGAAATACACTCCCTCATTTTTTAGCCACCGATAAGGTCATAAAAATGATACTAAGTAAACAAGACTGTCCAGAAGTGTAAGGTAGTTTTCAACTATCTATTTCGCATACAATACTGCTAAGACAACACCTGTTAAAAGGAGTATGGTCACTACTATTTCAACGCGATTACTCATTCTATTATTTTTTTCATTATTCATATTACTCTCCTTCTATGTTGGAAGAGCAGTATATCTAGGTAGTGCAATTAATTTAAGGTCATATTGAAAAAGTTTCTTTTCTCTAAATGCCTAGTTGACTCTATGACAACATACGCATAAGCGTTGACATTATCATGGTTTTAAACTATAATTGATGCCATGATACAAGAAAAAAACCTAGCCCTTATATGAATACAAAAAAATTCTATCTGGCTCCTATAAAAGGCTACCAATACCTCTCAAAAATGCTTCCTGCATCCTGTCGTTACTACCCTTCTTGCTCCGAGTATGCTTCATGGCAATTTGAATTTAATGCACCTCATAAGGCACTGTGGGCATCGGGTAAACGCATAGCATGCTGTAACCAGTTTTTTAAAGGGGGTATAGACTACCCTATCGTTGAGTTAAGCCTTCAAAAAACATCCTGTGTTCACACTTTTAATGCAGACTATGGCAAAATAGATATAGTTTATTGGCTAGTGCCAAAAAGTAAAAATACATATTATATAGTAAAGGATTTTGATGCAATTAAACGCAGCACTTGACATGCACTTGCACCTCCGAGATGGAGAAATGTTGGAAAAGATCGCAAAATGTTCAGCGAAAACTTTTTCAGGGGCTATCATCATGCCCAACCTTGTGCCTCCTGTAAGTACAAAAGAAGAAGTGGTAGCGTATAAAAACCGTATCATAACTGCCATTGGAGAGGAAATATTTACTCCTTACATGACACTCTTTTTTAAACCCAGTTATGACAAAACATTTTTAACTTCTATACGTGATGAAATAACTGCTATCAAGCTCTACCCCGCAGGTATCACAACCAACTCAGAAGGTGGGGTAAGTGGATTTGACGTTGAAGAGTTACGTCCTACTCTTGAAGCTATGAGCGAACTAAGCATCCCACTGTGTGTACACGGTGAAACCAATGGTTTCGTCATGGACAGAGAAGCAGAGTTTGCATCCATTTATGAACGTTTGGCGACTGCTTTTCCAAAACTTACTATCATCATGGAACACATCACCACCAAAACATCTGTAGAACTTTTAGATAAGTATGAGAACTTGTATGCGACCATCACCATACACCATTTACTCATCACGCTAGATGACGTAGCAGGTGGGATGCTTAAACCTCACCTCTTTTGTAAACCCATCGCGAAACGTCCTGAGGACAGAGATGCCTTACTTAAAGTTGCCCTAGAAGCCCACCCTAAAGTGATGTTTGGTTCAGACTCTGCTCCACACCCTAAACATGCAAAAGAAGCCTGTGGTTGTGCAGCTGGTGTGTTTACCTCACCCATAGCCTTACAACTTTTAGCAGAACTTTTTGATAAACATAACGCCGTAGACAAACTTCAAGCCTTTGTCTCAGACAATGCACAAAAGATTTATGACATTGATGTTCCTAAAAAAGTCATCACCTTGGAGAAAAAACCTTTTAAAGTTCCTTCAGACTACAACGGTGTTGTACCTATGTATGCAGATGAAGAGATAGCCTATAGTATTGCAAAAATTACCATCTAATGATAATTCCTATGGATATGCTTGATTTTATGCTCTATATTAAAAATAGTTTAGATAATATATTAATTAAACATAAGTAAAATTAATAGGAAAAGTGTATGATTGCAAATAATATTGAAGAACTCATAGGGAACACACCATTAGTAAAGATAAATGGTCTCTCAGAAAAAACTGGGACATCTATCTTGGGTAAATGCGAGTTTATGAATCCTACCTCCTCTGTCAAGGACAGGATAGCAGCAAATATGATAAATGAAGCCTTAAAATCTGGGGCTATCAACAAAGATACAACCATCATAGAACCAACCTCTGGTAATACAGGCATAGGGTTAGCAGCCATTTGTGCGTCAAAAGGTATACGACTCATACTCACCATGCCTGACTCCATGAGTATGGAACGCCGTAAGATACTCACACATTTAGGTGCTGAACTTGTACTCACACCTGGAGCAGACGGCATGAGTGGTGCTGTAGACAAAGCAAATCAACTAGCAAATGAACTGAAAAATGCTAAAGTACTTCAACAATTCATCAATCCAGACAATCCAGATATACACCGTAAAACTACAGCCCTTGAACTCATAAAAGATGTAGAAGGGAAGATAGACATTTTTGTGGCATCCGTAGGAACAGGTGGCACACTAACAGGTACAGGGGAAGTGCTTAAATCCTATAATCCGTCTATACAGATTGTTGCCGTGGAACCAATGGGTTCAGCCGTACTCGCTGGAGGTAAAGCTGGTCCCCATAAGATTCAAGGTATTGGTGCAGGTTTTGTCCCTGAGATTCTTAACACTGAGCTTTACGATGAAGTCATATCTGTCAGCAATGAAGACTCTTTTGCTATGGCAAAAAAAGTAGCAAAAGAAGAAGGCTTACTAGTAGGTATCTCAGCAGGAGCAAACTTACATGCAGCACATGTACTAGCAAATCGTCCAGAAAACAAAGGAAAAACGATAGTCACCATTTTATGTGATACCGCAGAACGTTACCTTTCCACTGAACTTTTTGAGGGCTAATGTCTTTAAACTCTTCTACTAAAGCCCTTCTTCTTGAAACCATCAAGATAGAAGATGCTGTCATACATAACCTCAACTATCACCAACAAAGATGCACGATAAGTAGAAAAAGACTCTATGAGTCTACTGACATACTCTTACTTAAAAGCGTTATAGTACCCCCTAAAAAAGGATGTTATCGTTGTCGTATAATCTATAATAGTACTATCCAAAGTATAGAATATATCCCCTATATAGCTAAGACAATTAAAACACTAAAAATAGTATCTTCAACGCTCAAATATGCGTTAAAATATGCAGACAGATCTTCTCTAGATACACTCTTGCAAGCACATCAAAATGTTGATGATATTATCATCGAACAAGATGGCTATATCACTGACACCAGCATAGCAAACCTTGCTTTTTATGATGGTACTATATGGTACACCCCTGAAAAACCTCTCTTGCATGGTACGATGCGTCAAAAACTGCTAGATGATGGCTTTTTACAAACAAGAGCCATAAAAAAAGAAGAATTACACCAGTACTCACAAGTAGCTTTAATGAATGCTATGTTAGGATTTAAAATCTTAAAAGATGTAAAGATTTTAAACTCATAAAATCAATATAATTAGTAACTAAGGTAAACAATGACCATAAATCTTCTTCAAACACCAGAGTATAAAGCACTTATGCAATCACATATCCTACAAACCATTGAATATTTATTTAACAAAAATCAAGAATTTGCTGTTGCTTGTGAAATAGAAGATATTTTATTTACGCCAGAATTACCTCAAGATATTCAATCATCATTTAATGATACAGTTTTGTTTATAGTCAGTGGCTATGCTTTTGAAAGTGCGAGTGTTGATAAAGAGTACTTTACATTTGAAGCAGGTTTTGGACCTGAAAACTTTGGAGCCACCGTTACCGTGCCACTTCTTGCCATAAAACAAGTGATGTTAGGTGAAAATCCTATACTGTTTAATTTGTCAAAATATGAGAGAGAGAAAATAGGAACAGGGGTAAAAAAGAAAAAGACTTCTAGCAAATCATCGATGGAAGCCCTTTTAAATAATCCTGAGAATATGAAACTTCTCAAGAAAAAGAAATAACACTAAACGCTTAACAGTGACCTGCTAAAACGTAGTTTACCACTTTATCTACATAAGCATTGTGTTTGTTTTCTTTAGAATACACGATAAAAAACTTACGTGTCATAGTAAAGCCTCTTAGTTTCGCTTCAAACAACTCACCATTTGCAAGTTCATCTATGACCGAGTATTTGGACAAGATAGAGACAACTGGTTTCTCTGGGTTTCTGTCACTCTTTTTAAGTGTCTGAAGGATAGTTGTTGTGCTGCTTACTTCCGAAAGGACATTAAAACTCTTACAAGAAACACCTAGCTCTTCAAATACTTCAGAAACGACTCGTCTAGTATGTGAACCTTCGTTACGACAGATCCAAGAGAAGTCATACAGCTCTTCTGTTTTTAACATCTTAGGTATAGGCACATTAGAAACAACAATAAGTTCATCTTCTAGCCATTCTCTATAAATCAAGTCATTGTCCATCACTGGGGATTCTATAAGACCAACATCAAGCTTTCTATCTTTTAGTTTTTCTATGATTTTATCACTCACATCTATATCAAGTTTGATATCATTGTTAATGGCTTCACCTATTGTGTTTAGACATTGCCCAGGGATGATATAGGTACCAATCGTATAAGATGCACCTAATCTAAAGGTAATCTCTTTGTTGATAATTTTTAAAATATCTTGTTCTGAAGAGTGAATTTCTTTTTCAAGTCTGCCCGCTATTTTATAAAGCTCTTCACCTTCATTGGTTAGTTTTATACCATTCTTTTTACGTTCAATGACTTTACAAGCAAGATATTTTTCAATAAACTTAATTTGTTGTGTGACCGCTGGTTGTGATATCCCTAACTTTGCTGACGCTTTAGAAAAACTTCTTTCACGTGATACTGTTAGAAATGTTTCTAATTTAACAAAATCTTTTAACATTTGTTGTCCCTTACATATTGCATATACATTTACTTGCATGTCACAAGTTAATAAAGTTATTATATCTAATTATACTTAATAACACATAAGTTGTTCTTATTAGAATGATTTTATTTTATGTATTTTAAAATATGACATTTCAGTGACATTTGGAGTCGTATCTAGGTGTTGTCTCTCACATGTCTAATTATATTTGGGTATAATTTATCTACTAAATAAGGTACAACATAATGGAAACAATCTTAAATGCACTCAACCCATCACAACAAGAAGCTGTTGAACATATAGATGGTCCTATGCTTATCTTAGCGGGTGCAGGTTCTGGGAAAACAAAAACACTCACCGCAAGACTAGCCTACCTGGTAGGCGTAGTGGGTATAGACCCTGCCAATACACTCACCCTCACGTTTACAAACAAAGCAGCTGCAGAGATGAGGGAACGAGCTTTGAAACTCATGCCCTCACGTGTCTCATACCCGCCTCTTCTTTGTACATTTCATAAGTTTGGTCTTCTATTTTTAAAGTTTCACATCGAAAAACTTGGACGAAGTAACGGCTTTGTCATCATAGACAGTGACGATAAAAAACGACTCATACGGAGCATAGCCAAAGAACAAAAAACAGATTTAAACATCTCATTTATCGCGTCTGAGATATCAAAATACAAAAACTCCATACTCTCACCTGAACTCGTTTTAGAAAAAGCAGAACTTCCTGACTATAAAAAAATAGCCAATATTTATGTTGCTTATCAAAAAAATATAGAAGAAAACAACCTTGTAGACTTTGATGACTTACTTATGCTAACGTACAAAATACTCGCACAAAACGATGATTTGCGTAAAGAAACAAGCCATAGATACCAGTACATCATGGTAGATGAGTACCAAGATACAAACGAACTACAGTTTCAACTACTCGAACTTCTCTCTTCTGAACATAATAACCTTTGTGTCGTAGGTGATGATGACCAAAGTATCTACGGATGGAGAGGTGCAAATATACGTAATATTTTAGAGTTTGCAGACAACTTTGAAAAATGTAAAACAGTTAAACTTGAAACAAACTATCGTTCCACTGAACCCATCTTAAAAGCGGCTAATATGCTTATAGAACATAACTCAACAAGACTTGGTAAAAAACTTACCTCTCACAAAGGTGCAGGACAAAATGTCAAACTCTTACACTCACTTGATGAGTCAATGGAGTCAAAAGCCATAGCCTATGAGATACAAAAACTGCTAGATGAAGGAACTGACCCTGACGAAATAGCTGTACTCTATCGCATTAACGCACTGTCACGTTCTCTTGAAGAGGGTTTTTCTAAAGCTGGACTTTCTTTTAAACTCATAGGTGGCATGCGTTTTTATGAACGTGCGGAGATAAAAGATCTCATCTCATACCTTAGAGTCTTATCTAACCCTCATGATGATTTTTCTTTGCTACGTATCATCAACAAACCAAAACGAGGCATAGGTAAAGCCTCCATAGAAAAACTTGCAAAAGCGGCATTTGAGCATAAAACCTCTCTTTATGGTTTTATAGAAAAAATGACTGCAGGAAATGCAGAAACTATCGTCAGTAAAAAAGTCTCTACAGCTTTAGACAAACTTGTACAAGACATACAAGTACTACAAGATTCCCTAGAAAATGAACTAGGTAATTTTATCACCTTATTTGAAGAGCATATCAAACTCAAAGACCACTATGCAGGTATGGTTGACGGTATGGAACGCATACTTAACATCGATGAATTTTATGGATACTTTAGAGATGCAGTCATCAAGAACCCAGACCTAACGCTTGATGAGTTTTTAAATGACATCTCACTTCAAAGTGACCAAGATCAGATAGAAGACAATGCCATTACCATCATGAGTATACACGCAGCCAAAGGACTAGAATTTGAACACCTTTTTGTCATAGGACTAGAAGAAGAGTTTTTTCCCCTACTTGGTGAGGGCTGTAACATGGAAGAGGAGCGTCGTTTAGGCTATGTCGCCATCACCAGAGCAAAGTCAGATCTCACACTTTGCTATGTAGACAGTAGGTTCTACAAGGGTCGCCGTAAGATGATAGACAAGAGTCGTTTTTTAGGTGAAGCAGGACTCATACAAGACACCAGCCTCAAGATAACAAAACAAGCCGCCTTCAAAAAAGGTGACTTAGTGAAACATAAAATCTTTGGTATTGGACGCGTTCAAGCTGCCAATAAATCTGGGAAAGAGTATAAGTTACTCATTAATTTTGGTGGGAACAAAAAAGAGATACTGAGTTCATTTGTACAGTCAATATAATGTAGGTCGGGGTATACGACTCAGCATTTAGTGCTTCGCTTGTACTGCATTTTAATGCTTGTCCTCACCCCGACACATATCTGCATAAAGAAAAAATGTAATCTCATCAAAAATAAATTGTCGGGGTAAGGATACCCCGACCTACAGGAATAACACATTGAACCGATTATTTGTAGTAAACAAACCCATTTTCAGAACATCCAACGGCTATATGGGCTACGTAAAACATAAATATGGTACTAAAAAAGTAGGCTTTTCTGGTACACTTGACCCTTTTGCAACAGGCTGTCTCATCGTAGCTACAGGTCAATACACTAAACTCTTTCAATACCTCAACAAAACACCTAAAAGCTACAAGGCAACCCTATGGCTAGGTGCTAACTCACCAAGTCTTGACATAGAGCAGGTAGACAGCATAAAAGACGTCGCTTCTTTTAGTGAAGCACGCATCAAAGAGGTATTGGCATCACTGCAAGGTGAACTTGACTACTACCCACCAAAATTTTGTGCAAAAAAGATAAATGGAAAACGTGCCTATGAGCTTGCACGTGAAGGTAAAGAAGTCTCACTCAAAACCATTACATCCACTATCTATGATATCAAACTTCTCAACTACACCCACCCTTTTGTCCACTTTGAAGCCAAAGTATCTGAGGGAACATACATCCGTTCTTTGGGAGCGTTAATAGCCGATAAACTTAGGGTTGATGGGATGCTCTCTAGTTTGCACCGTATCCATGAAGGACAGTTTTATTTTGAGGATGAAAAAGCCCTTAACCCATTTACCCACTTAGCTCTACCTTCTAACACTTATTTAGGAGATGAAAGCTTTATGGAACTTGGTAAAAAACTAGGTATCGAGTATTTTGATATACAAACGGATGGTGTGTATCTGATAGAAACATCTCAGTTTTTTTCTATTATCGAGATTTTAGATAATGAGGTGAAATATAGATTTAACCGTATTCCTAAATTTGAAAATAATTAGTCAAATTTTCTTTCATGTTTGAGTTTTGTGTATAATACGCAGATAATTTTTAAAAAGGTGGAGTAATGGGTGGATTTGAAGGTGAAGGAGAAGGTGGTTACTGGGAAAATGACCAAGTGGCAAAATGGATGGATAAAAATGATGCCAAAGCAAAGCACTCACAAAACACCAAACCAACGATAGAAAAAAACGACCTTGGCTACAGCATAAAAGCCCATGCAAAAGTGAATATCTTCCTTAAAATAACAGGACATAAGGAAGGGTACCATACCCTACTCTCACGTTTTGTACGCGTAGAAGACCTCTATGATACCATAGCCTTTGTACCCAGTAAATGCGATACCTTTACCATTGAGGGCTGTGAAGACATACCCTTAGAGTCTAACACGATTTACAAAGCCTATAAAGCACTCAACGACCATACAGGTGACCTAGACATCTTAAACTTTTTTTATGAACACAAAGTTGTCATCACAAAACGCATACCAAGTCAAGCTGGTTTGGGTGGAGGCTCCTCAGATGCGGCTGCTTTTATGTTACTCGTTAAAGAAGTATGTAACCTTATGATAAGTACCAAAGAACTTGCAAAAGTAGGAAGTACCATCGGTGCTGATTTGCCTTTTTTCATCTACAACTACCCTTCGGCAAATGTTTCTGGATTTGGTGAAAAAGTAGAACCTTTTGACGAGCCACCATTGTCGCTCGAACTCTACACACCAGACATAGGATGCGACACTGCCCTTGTTTACAAAACTTTTAAAGAAAAACTACTTAAAGACATAAGTGTATGTTCATTTTTTGGTTGGGATAACATAGACTCAAGAAAGATTTTAGAAATGCAAACAAATCCAGAAATGCTAAATGACCTCTACGCCGCTGCACGTATAGCCTATCCTGAGCTAGAAAATGAAGCGAAAGAGGGCTGGTTCTTTTCAGGTTCTGGGAGTACTTTTTTTAAAGTTAAATCTTAGTATAGTCGTTGTCATGTATCAATACTATTTTAAACATTACTTGTTATAATAAATTAAATTTCAATACTACGAAGAGTTTCTATGCAAAATACGATTACCTACCCAGATATCTTTGATGAACTAAAAACACAAGTACGTGACGCAGGGCTTCTTAAACGTGTGCCTATACGAGGTTCATTGGAAATGCTAGCTATTATTATATCTATAATAGTGGCACTTGTTACAGCACCTTTGTGGCATCCTGTACTCTTAGCTCTTTTTTTAACCCTTCTTTTTACGCGTTCAGTTTTTGTATCTCATGACATTTTACACATGCAATATTTCAAAAACAAATCCCTTTCAAAAAAACTTTCGTACCCTTTTTCAGCCATCATTCTTTCGAACTCTTCTTCCTGGTGGGACTATAAACACAATGTCAATCATCACACCTACTGTAACATCGTAGAAAAAGATGAAGACATCCGTGCCTTAGATGGTGCCTTCACACCAAACAAAGGTAACAGTCCTTTTTTAAAAAAATACAAACATATCGTGTTTTGGGGAGCTATGTTTTTCATGTTCCCTGCTTTTATAGCACAATCATATAGCTTTGTTATCAAACGAAAGTTGTGGGGTGAGTTTACTCTTATGTTACTCCATTGGCCTCTCATCTGGGGAACACTCTACATGCAAATAGGGGGTATGGATACTTTGATTGTGGCACTTGTGATGAACTTTATCCTTTCACCATGGCTCGCCTTTGGGTTTATCACCAACCATTTGGGCTGTGAAACATTTAGTGAGGAAGAGGCAAAAAACTTTTCATGGATGGAACTACAAATGCGAGGGAGCCGTTCTTTAAAAGGTGGATTTTTAGTCCACTGGTTTTATGGTGGTCTCAACACACAAATAGAACATCATCTGTTCCCCAAAGCACCAAGATTTAACTTACTTAAAGTACAAAAAATCACAAAAGACTTTGCAAAAAGGCACAATATACCTTATTTTGAGACCACTCCTATCATGGCATATGTACAAATAAACGATGCTATAAAAGAGTATTAAATTTTGATATAATAAATAAAAGGAGATATCATGGCAATACAAGACACTGTTAAAAAACTGTTTGGAAAAGTACTAAAGGTTGGTACACCCCCTGAAAAAGAAGTACTCTATAAAGAAGTCATCAAACGTAAAGTACCAAAAGAAAGTTCTGAAACACTTTTTGTAAACACTATAAAACAATCTTTTAACAATGTATTCACAACGGCTAAAGAAAAACTACAAGTATCAAAAAATACAGATACCCTGACTATCAAAGGGACAAGTAAGAAGAAGCCTGTTACTAAAAAAACAGTGACCAAGAAAAAGACTACTACCAAAAAAACCAGTGACAAAAAAACCAGTGACAAAAAAGCTACGACGAAAAAGACTACAACAAAAAAAGCTCCTGCTAAAAAGACAGTTACTTCAAAAAAAGAATCCACTGAGAAAAAATCTGTGACAAAAAAGCCAGTAGCAAAAAAAACTGCAACTAAAAAAGCTCCTGCCAAAAAAACTGCTACAAAAAAGACAACAGAAACAAAAACTGATGTCAAAACAACTGCTACAAAAAAACCTGTAGATAAAAAATCTGTAACTAAAAAGTCAAGTACTAAAAAAATTGCCGTCAAAAAGACAGCAGAACCAAAAGCAGATAAAAAAGTACCAAGCAGTAAAAAACCCGCAGTAAAAAAGAAAAGTACAGTAAGTAAAAAATCATCTGCCCCCGCAAAAGGTACGAAGAGGGATGAAAAGATCGCATTATATATCCAAGATATTAAAAAGCATTATGGAGAAGTAGATGAAAATTTTGTTGCCATTATAGTGAAAAACTTAGGACCATCTATCTACAGAAGAGATGCTGAACTAGTCTCTTGCTCTGACCCTAAAGAACTAGACACAGTACGAAGAAACTTTCTTACAAAAAAACTAGGTATTGAAGCAAGTAATGCTGTCCTCGATGCTGCCATCCAAGATGTCTGTACGGAGTTAAAAGGTGTACGCACCAAATACCGTGCAACCTTCTACTATGCCTTGGCAAAGAAGTTTAAAAAAGAGTCTGTCCTTAGCTAGTCTCTTTTACCTATCATCTCTAAATATAACTTTTCCACCTTGGTTCTAGCCCAAGGTGTCTTTCTTAAAAACTTCAAAGATGACTTTATACTGGGGTTATTGTTAAAACAATTAATTCTTATCAGTTTATCTAATTCATCCCAACCATAATGTGCCTCTAGTTCTTCAAGTATCTGCTGTAGTTTAATGCCGTGCATAGGGTTGTTTTTATGTTCGTTACTATTCATAGTGTATTATATGCTATAATTTCTCAAATAAGATTAGGAACTACTCTATGGGCATCAACATCGTTGCACAAAATAAAAAAGCCAGACATGATTATGAAATACTTGAAAAGTTCGAAGCGGGCATTGTGCTTGCTGGGGCAGAGGTGAAAGCACTACGTGCCAAACGTGCCAACCTTGCAGATGCCTTTTGTCGTTTTATACAAGGTGAACTGCACATCATGAATGCACACATAGCCCACCTTGAGACTACGAACAGACACTATGTACCCGACACACGAACGCCAAGAAAACTGCTACTGCATAAAAAACAGTTAGAAAAACTACACATGAAGGTACACAAAGATGGCTTTACCATTGTCCCCTTGATGATATACTTTAACGAGCGAAACCTTGCTAAAGTGAGCATAGCCATAGCAAAAGGCAAGCAAACCCATGACAAACGTGCAGATATGAAAGCAAAAACGCTTGACAGAGAAGCACGATCAGCCATGAAAAACAGGAGTTACGAATGACATACTTAAATGAACTACTCACACCTTTTAAAAGTGTAGTATTGGGCACACAAGGCAGTAACGGCTACCCTTTTAGCTCTTATGCACCTTTTTATTATGATGGAGCTGTGGTCTATGTGTTTATATCGAACATCGCTACACATGCTAAAAATATGCAGACCATAGCAAAAGCTTCAGCTTTTTTTGTAGAAGATGAAAGTATCACTGAAAATATATTTAAACGTAAACGTATCTCGCTTCAATGTGATGTAGAAAAAATAAGTAGAGACTCTGAACAGTTTGAAAATATCATGAAAGACTTTCAAGCCAAACATCCTGACGGAACGCTTACCATGCTTATGGGTATGAGTGATTTCAATCTCTATGCACTAACACCCATCTATGGTGAGGCAACCTTTGGCTTTGGTGAGGCGTACAACATTGGGGGAGAAAAGATGAACCAACTTGTGACAAGAACAGTAGGAAGTGGTCACAAATAAGTTTATTTTTTAACCTTTGTAACTTTTCTTCTTGCTTTGGCTTTTAATGCCCTACTTTGCTTTAAAGTCTTGTAGGCAGAAAGTTTCTTCTTTCTAGAGTTTTTATCTTTTCTCTCAGAACGCTTCTTGCCAAGTAAGATATGTGCATTTGGCTGTAAACTCCTTACTTCCCTTAAACGTTTCCATGCAGACACCTTAGTGTAGCCTATAAAAGCATAAATGCGTTTTTTAATGCCTTTGGCTAGAAACTTAAAAAAACGTTTCACGGGTACATGAAATATCTTTTCCATATACACTTCAAAGCATTCAAATATATCTATAAAAAAACGGTACATTTTTTGTACATACCTCTCTAAGAAAGGTACCTTTTCCATAAGCTTTAACACCCAAGAAAAGATGAGTATCTCGACAAGAGGTGCTATCCACGAGCCCCACAAGTAGTCAGTAAAAAAATAGATAATCCCTGTAGAAAATTTTAACAGAAACGCTAAAATAAAACTCCAAAATTTTGCAATAAACACTTTCATCGCTAGCATCCCACCCATCAACTTACCCACAAATCCCAAAGAGCCTAAAAAAGCAAGCCCTGCAATGACTTGTTTGATGATAGGAAAATCTTTGAAGTGTTCTTTGGTGTAGACAGCCAAACGCTTGATGTCATCTGCTATATGGTCTAAAAAGTGTATTTTGAGGTTATGGTTTATGACTTTTTCTATGAGATAACGTTTGCTCAGTCCTGTCGCAGAAAGAAAAGCTATTTTTTTTAGAAAAAGTGTCAAGATGAATTTACCTTTGACTAAGAAAAAAGCTGTCAGTAGTGCCATAATGTTATGTTTTACAAAGAAAAATATACGCAGTGCAAGGGCCACCAAAAATGTACTTGTTTCTTCTATGCTAAAGAGGACTATACCTATAACGAGTATGATACCAACTATTCCCCATGCAATGCGTTTATTCATAAGGCTATTTTTTCAAACTTGACTTAATGGTCTTATAGAGATTTTTTACCTTTGTCAAAAAAGGACTTTCTTTAGAGAAATACTTCTCTTTAAGTACCTGCGTAGTCGCTTTAAGTTTTACTTTTAGCGCTCTCAAACGCTCCATAGTCTTCACATACACCTCACGTGTCTTTAACCACTCTATGGCATCCATCATCTTCGTATAGAGCCATTTAAACCACGCAAAAGTCATAAGTTTATCTTCGGTGACCCTAAAGAGCCAAAAAGTAAATGCCGCGATGGGTATCTTAGAGATATACAACGCCAAACCTAATGCTACCTGTCCGCTGACAAACAACATCCCCGCATAAATACCAAATGCCTCAACAATAGAAAGCAAAACAACAAAAATCACCAAGATAACTGAGGCATTTACATGTTGCAGTTTGCGTTCTATTTTTTGAAGAATTTTAAGTGAGTGAATAGCTTCATAAATAGGTTTAGCTATCCCCTCCCATATAAGCTCTTCAAAAAGTATATAGATAATAACCAGGATAAGTTGTAAAAGTGACGTAAGTTTGTTTGTGATAGTTGAAAACATAGAAAATCCTAGATAAATTTAAAAAGTAATTATAGCAATATTATTGAAATTTTAAGAAAGTGAAGATGGACTTAGATAGAAAATTGATTATTTCGTTTGAGTTGTGCTTAGGTTTGGAGGTTTGTGTAAAGGAGCTTACGTTAAGTAAGTGACTGCACACACCCTTCAAAGATGAGTGCAAATCGAATGAAAGAACTATTTTCTTCTGAGTTCTTTGATTCTTGCTGCTTTACCCTTGAGTTCTCTAAGGTAGTAAAGCTTCGCTCTTCTGATTCTACCACGTCTAAGTACTTCTATACTTTCGATAGAGTCAGAGTAAAGTGGGAAGATTCTTTCAACACCGATAGAGTTTGCACCCATTTTTCTTACGTTAAAAGTACGTCCTGTACCTTGACCACGAATGGCAATACAAAGACCTTCATAGTTTTGTACTCTAACTTTATCACCCTCTTTAATGCTTACAGCTACTCTAAGTGTATCACCCGCTCTAAATTCAGGAACATTTTTGTTTTCTAGTTGTGCTTGCTCGAAGCTTTCGATGTATTTGTTTCTCATCTCTTATGCCTTTTTGTATAAGTCGGGGCGAAAATACTTTGTTTT
>Ga0256840_1002037_pt1 | contig 18194 bp, 18 predicted proteins | sample 355202metaG_FD_185969 | JGI IMG/M metagenome (GOLD analysis project Ga0256840, IMG submission 185969) | Hydrothermal vent microbial communities from Mid Atlantic Ridge, Atlantic Ocean - 355-202 | ecosystem: Environmental > Aquatic > Marine > Hydrothermal vents | place: Atlantic Ocean: Mid...
AAAAGGAGGAGTTAATGAAGCAGTTAAGCAGAAAGCTTGTGCTTGGTTTACTACTAGGTTTAAGCACTGTAGCTACGGTTGCAGTTGCATCGAGTGGAGGCGGAAGTGGCAAAATGACTCTAAGCAAAGATATGCTTGAAGTTGTTGCACATCCTGATGGAACTATGAAATCTAGAGGTGTGTATTCACTACAAGATTCTATTGTAACAGAGAAAGAGAGGTATGATTGGATATTCAAAAACCATCCAATTTTCACAACATATTTACCAAAGGGAAAAGTTGTAGGTAAGTTGGTTTCGGGAGATCGTGGACATGAGATGCTCCATGCTGGTAATGGAAATGAATTTCAAAAGTACAGCAAGAGAAAAGGGTTGACATCAACTATGTATCGTCTTCCTGCTCAAGATCCACTAATCTTCCCAAATAAGTTCATAGGACCAAAGAAATGTGGAGAGTGTCATGCTGCACAGTATGAAAAGTGGAACAGTTCACGACACTCATCAACAGTTAGATTCCCAGGAGAGCATCCAGAAGTCGGTAATAACCTAAAAGCTTCAGTATTCGGCAAAAATACAGCTTCTATACTTCCTAAAGGAATTAATCCTGAGAGTATCTATTGTACTATAGGACATCTTAGAACGAAGTTAGGATACTTTGATAAATACCTTCTTCGTGGAACTTACCACATAGTTGGTGGAGTTTTGGATGATGGAACAGGTACAGTAGTAGCTGGTGCAAATCAATTCCAAAGAACTTGGGCAAATGACTTGACTCCAGAAGTTGCTAAGAAGATTAGAAAGTATGTTCCTAATTTTCCAGTAACTCTTAAGGAGTATGGTGATAATAGTGGTTATGTAAGAGGTTTAGCTTCATATGCTGCAAGATACAAAAAATCTATGCAAGTTCAATCATCTTCATCTTATTGTCAAGTTTGTCACCCATTTAAGTTTGACTTTAAGAGCAAAAAAGAGTTTTATGACGCTCTTGGTAAACCAAAAGTACTTCATGACCATACAGTTTCAAAGGGTATAACTTGTGAAGAGTGTCATGGAGCAGGTGGTCACTTAGAAGGTGGAAAAGGTTTACTTACTTCAAACTGTGAAAGATGTCACCAAAGATTTAGTTTTAGACCATTTTTGGCTCAAAAGTTTAGAAAATCTAAAAATCCTGAGCTAAAAAGAAGATCTGCAGAACTTGGACTAACATCTAAGTTTAAATCAGCTGGTCCCGGATGTGGTACTGAAGGAAGTCAATCATACTTTACAGCTCACTATGATGCTGGTATGAGATGTACAACTTGTCATGATCCTCACGATGTAACTGGTTATTCTCACTACAATGAAAAGAAAAATGGTGTTAACCACATTACAAAAGGTGGAGTATATCAAGATACAGGTGACTATCTAAGTACATTCTATACGAAACCAGCTATTAGAAAGAGTTGTGCATCTTGTCATAAAGAGGCAGCTTATATCGCTAAAAACACAAAAGACACTCACTCTACAGTTAATTGTCAAGCGTGTCATATGCCTTATATTATGAGTTGCGAAAATTTCTATGCAGCACAATACCAAGATCATGCAGGATATGATACCCAAAGAAGATCTCATATCTGGAAGATTATGGTTGACCCTAAGAAAAAAACTCTTAACCCACCTCCAGGAGCTCCAAGAGAGCAAACTGTTCCAAAGAAATATAAGAACTGGTACATAGCTAAAGACAAAAAAGGTCATAACTATATAGATCTTATGTGGGCTTGTGGAAAAACTTCTTGGGCAGATAGAGACTTAGAGGAAAATAAGGGCTGTCATAGTGTAGTTCAGTCAAAACTTAAAAATACTCTTCACTTTGAAGATCAACAAAGAGTTTATGATGAAGTTATGGGATGGCAAAAACCTATTAAGTCTATGTATAAGAAAGTAAATGTATCTGTTAAGGGTATATATGAGCTTCTTGATACTACTAAACTTAGTGTAGAAGATAGATCAAGAGTTAATGAGCTTGTAGAAAAAGCACAAGCAACACTTGATTTGATCAAAAAAGATGGTTCATGGGGAGTGCATGGTTTCAAATATACAGATCGTAGAATGAAAGCAGCACAGTCATATGTTGAGATGGCGCAAACTATTTTGCAAAAAGCATCTGAGTAGATAACTAATATTTAGTTATCTTAACAAGGGCTACATGTAAGTGTAGCCCTAAATTTTATATAGAAGGATTTAGATGAAAAGATGTGTATTAAGCCTTTTTTTGGTTTTATCATTTGGGGTTAGTGGAGATTTGAAAACTGATGTTCAAAAAGAGTCTTATGCTATTGGTGCCTCAACAGGAAGTTATGTTTTAAACCAAATTATAAGACAAAACAAACTAGGGTTGAAAACAGACAATAGCATGGTTATAAAAGGTTTCAAAGATGCAATTGGTGGCAAAATGGATCTTAATGATGACCAGATCATCTCTTATTTGAATTTAAGAGCAGACAATCTAAACAGACTTAAAAAGCAGATACGAGAAAAAATAAAAAAAGAGAACCTTGAAAAAGGGGAGAAGTATCTTGCTAAAAATAAGTCTAAAAAAGGGGTTATGCAGACTAAATCGGGACTTCAGTATGAAATTTTGAAAAAAGGTAAGGGTAAAAGTGTAAAGCTTGAGAGTATTGTACTTATTAACTACAAAGCTAAACTGATAGATGGCACAGTTTTTGATGACACATATAAGAGAAAATCACCAGCACATCTCTCTATGATAAATGTAATAGATGGACTAAGAGAGGGTCTTATGCTTATGAAAGAGGGAGCAAAATACAAACTAACTATACCTTCAAAATTAGCTTATAAAGAGGATGGATTAGAAAATATTCCTCCAAACTCTGTTGTTATTTTTGATGTAGAGTTAGTAAAAGTAATTTCACCAGGTGAATTTCAAAAAATGATGCATAAAAAAGCAGATGTCAAGATAAAAAAGAAAGATGTCAAAAAGGGTAAGTAGAAGTACATGAGGGAGATTGTAGATTTGTTTTGGAGGACAAAATGAGTAATAATGGAAGAAGAAGTTTTTTAAAGGGCATCGGGCTAAGCTCTTTAGCACTCTCAGTTGGTGGCTACAGTGCTGTAGCTACTAACACTAAAGAGAGTCAAAAAAAGTATGCAATGATTTTTGATCAAAACAAGTGCGTTGGTTGTACTGATTGTGAGATTGCATGCAAGAAGGTAAACTTGGTACCAAAAGATCAGTTTAGAATGTTAATTCAGGATAAAACTAATCCAAAAACACCAAGAGAGAGAAGAATGGTAAGGGTATCTTGTCAGCAGTGTGAAGATGCACCTTGTGTAAATGTGTGTCCTTCGCAGGCATGTCATAGAGATAGTCTAACCAATATAGTAACTATGAATGCAGATGACTGTATATCTTGTAAGTACTGTGTTGTTGCATGTCCTTATGATGTAAGATTTATCAATGAAGAGACACATGCAGCGGAAAATTGTAACTTTTGTGTTGATACAAACTTGAAAGATGGCAAAAATCCAGGATGTGTTGAAGCATGTAAATATGAGGCTTTAGTATTTGGTGATTTGAATGACAAAAAATCAAAAATCAATAGGATTTTAAATATCAAAGATTCTCTTAGAATGAAACCAGAGTTTGGGACTAAACCAAGTCTTAGATATATTCCAGCAGTAAGATTAGGAGTTTAAGATGAATGATGCTATTAGTTTTACAGTAGGATTTTCTCATGGAGTTGAGTGGGGATGGCCAATAGCTGTCTATCTTCTTTTGGCAGGAATTTCTGGTGGAGCCATGATTATATCTATAGTCACAAGACACTTTAAGCAAGAAGTAGAGAATTCTGCTTTAACAAAAGCAGGGTCTCTTGTAGGATTTGCAACAATCGTGTTTGGTATGGTTTTTTTGGTTGGCGACTTGGAAAAACCACTATATTTTTGGAAGATATTGATTAACTATAACTTTAAGTCAGTTATGTCGATTGGTGTTATAGCTATATCTTTTTATATCCCATTAACAGCCGTAATGTTCTTTTACGCTTTTGAGAAAGAGATTTTAAAATACTTCGGTTTTTTATCATTTTTAGTTGGGATATTAAGACCTTTAAGGCCATATGTCGAGTTTATTACACTATGGTTTGCAATAGCAATATGTGCATATACAGGCTTTTTGATATCTGTTCTTATAAGATTTCCTCTTCTAAATACAGCATTGCTTCCAGCACTTTTTGTTGTTTCTGGACTTTCTGCAGGAAATGCAGCTTCAGGAATAATTGCAACAAAGTTTTTTAAAGAGGACTTGCACTCTTTTGATATGAAAATTCTTCATAGAGTAGAATGGCCAATTATGATAGCAGAAGTACTTCTAATTGTAATGTTGGCAGTATCGTTACTTATTGGTAATGAGTATCAAAAAGAGGTATTTCAAGCTTTTACATCATCGCAATTTTCTCTACTATTTTGGGGAGGGGTTGTTGGTTTGAGTTTTATAGTACCAATCGTATTTAATCTACTATTGGGTAGGTTTACATCTAAGAGTGCAGGAATATACTATATGACTGCTATTAGTGTTATTTGTGGTGTTTTGTCTCTTAGAATGTTTTTGTTATATGCAGGGCAGACTTTCGGAGCATAAATTAATCCTCCAAGTTTCTTGGAGGATTTTAAAAAAAGGGTTAAAGTGAGAGTTTTTAATATACTGTTTTCGTACTATTTTATTATTGTTATGTTGTTTATCTTAGGAGCAGGTGCAGGGGCAGCTACCTTTTTAGAGAGTATGTATGATATACAAACAGCAAGAGTGATTGTTTATGATGCATTTTGGTATGAGATGGTTATGATTTTGTTAGCTATATCTTTGATTGGAATTATATATAAAAGAAAAATGTATAAAAAGATGGGTATATTTTTGTTTCATATAGCCTTTGTGGTCATACTTGTTGCTGCAGGTATGACTAGGTATCTAGGAGAAGAGGGAGTTATACATATAAGAGAAGGTATGAGTGAAAACAATATGATTACAACTAAAACATATCTTCAAGTACAGATAAAAGATAAGATAGTAGATAAGCCACTAGCACTCTCAAGTGTCGGAGATAACCACTTTAGTTTTAGTTTTAATATAGAGGATAAAGATTTAAAAGTAGAGTTTTTAGAGTATGATCCAAAATATAAAAATGGATTAGATAGACTAAAAGTAAAAATGATTTTAAATAATAGTGAAGAAAAAATTGTAGATATTTATGGAGGAAGAGGTTGGACTCAATCTCCTGTAGAGGTAAATTTCAATGACACCTCTTTGCTTATTGCTTGGGGAGCAAAGTTAAAAGAGTTACCATTTAGCATTAAACTAGTTGATTTTGATCTTCAAAGGTATGCTGGTTCAAAAAGTCCATCTTCATATAGTAGTAATATAGTTTTAGAAGATGGTGAAAATAGTATAGAGTATGTAATATTTATGAATCATCCTTTAACATACAATGGATATAAATTTTTTCAATCTTCGTATGATAAGGATGAAGGTGGAACCATACTTGAAATCAACAAAGACCCAGGTAAGTGGCCTACATATTTTGGTTATTTTCTGCTTACACTTGGATTTATTTTGAATTTCTTTGATAGAAAAAGTAGATTTAAAAAATTGAAAGATTTTTTAAAGAATGCAAATATATCTTTAATCATGATTTTATTAAGTTGCTACTCTAGCTCTTTAATGGCATCTAACGATATCCAATATATAGATAATTTTAGAAAAAACTCATTGGCACACTCAAAAGAGTTTGCAAAACTTCTTATACAAGATATGGGAGGAAGAATAAAGCCTTTAAATTCAGAATCAATCGATATATTGAATAAAATTTCAGGTAAAAGCTCGCTTTTGGGACTAAATGCTGAACAAATTATGCTAGGTATGTTGATTGAGCCTAAAAAGTGGCAAACTATCGAGATGATTAAGATAAAAAATAGAGAAATTAAAAAACATCTTAAGATACCTATTAAGCAAAAATATGTCTCATTTTCACAGATGTTTGATGATAAAGGGTACTATAAATTAGCAACTTTGGTAGATAATGCAAATAGAAAACCAGAATCAAAAAGAGGAACTTTTGAGCGAGATTTAATAAAGCTTGATGAGAGGTTAAATGTTGCATATCTTACATATAAGGGTCTATTTTTTCGTTTTATGCCGATTCCTAACAGTGCTAATAACCAATGGGTAGATCTAAATGATGCTGTACAGAATCTAAATATAGCTGAATCTACTAAAGATATGATTTTTAACTATCTTGATGAGGTAGAAAAAGCATTAAAAACAAATAACTGGAGAGAGGCAAACTCTCTTCTTGATTGGATTAAACAAAATCAGATAAAAAATAGTGCAAAACTAATTCCTACAAATATGCAAATAGAAATAGAAGTTCTGTATAACAAGATATTTATCTTTAAAAAGCTATTTATATACTATTTTATACTTGGATTTTTAGCTTTGGGAGTAGCATTTATATCTATATTTTTAGATAAAAGAAGTAAAAAAGTAGAAAATACAATTTTGGCTCTATTTTCACTTGGTTTTGTAGCTCACACTATAGGACTAGCGGCAAGATGGTATATTTCAGGACATGAGCCTTGGAGTGATTCTTATGAATCCCTAGTGTACATTGGTTGGTCAGCAGCTCTAGCAGGAATTGTTGTTTTTAGAAAATCTACCTTGGCATTGGCTACCTCTTCGCTGCTTGCGGGCGTTGTTATGTTAGTTGCTCATCTTAGTTTTATCAATCCTCAAGTAACAAATTTGGTACCAGTTTTAAAATCATATTGGCTTAGCATTCATGTCTCTGTTATAACGGCAAGTTATGGTTTTCTAGGGCTTAGTTGTATGCTTGGATTAGTTAGTCTGATTCTTATGATTTGTAAAACAACAAAGAACAAAGAGAGAATAAATACTCAAATAAGATATATAAGTGCCATAAATGAAATCAGTCTCATAATCGGCTTAGCAATGTTAACTGTCGGAAACTTTTTTGGAGGAATTTGGGCAAATGAATCATGGGGAAGATACTGGGGATGGGATCCAAAAGAGACATGGGCATTCGTTAGTATTATTGTATATGCTATTGTATTGCATTTAAGATTTATAAAAAAATTAAACAATATATATACACTAAGTGTTGCATCGGTGTTCTCATTTTTGTCAATTATTATGACCTATTTTGGTGTCAATTTTTACTTGACAGGAATGCACTCATATGCTTCAAGTGATGGTAACCCTCAGGTGCCTTCATTTGTGTATTATGTTCTTGTCGTGCTTGTTGTGATTGCATTGTTGGCTTATAGAAAAAAAGATGTAAAGAATATTTAGGAGTAGATGAGATGGAGTATTATTTGTATATATTGGTTTTTCATATTATGGCAATGATGTCATGGATGGCAGTTATGTTTTATCTGCCAAGGCTATTTGTATACCATGTAGAGCATATAGAAAAAAAAGAGTTTGTAGAAGTTGTTAAGATTCAAGAGTATAAGTTATATAAGTATATTGGTTTACCATCTTTTTGGGCTACACTATTGAGTGGGGCTCTACTTTTGTATGTCAATGACTACCTTCTAAAAGAGGGCTGGATGCATTTAAAGCTTTTAGTTTTATGTCTATTGAGTGCATATAGTTTTAGTATGGAGTACTATAGAGTAAAACTTTTAAAAGGCGAGTGCAAAAGAGATGGGCATTTTTTTAGGGCATATAATGAAGTTCCAACTATGCTTTCACTTTTGATAGTTGGATATGTTGTTACAAAAGATATGTTACCTATGTATACAGCTGCTGTTATTTTAGTTTTTGGTTTTATTATATATAAAATTGCAACTCTAAAGAGCAAATAATGTCAAAATTTTTACACCAGTGTGTTCTGACTCATGCAACAAGTAAATTAAGAGCGGGTATGAATGAGAACTTGAAAATAGAGCACTTAAAAAGTCATATAGATTTTAATTTTGATAAAAATAAAGACTATTTTTTATATATTCATGTCCCGTTTTGTAATGAATTTTGTACATTTTGCTCTTTTCATAAACAAAAATATGAAAAATCTATATGCAAAGAGTACTTTAAGTCTCTAAGAGATGAATTAAAGCAAGCAAAAAGTAGAGGTTTTAGTTTTAACACTCTTTATGTAGGTGGAGGAACACCTTTTATAGATAGCGACGAGCTTTTAAAGACTATAGAGCTAGCAAAAAAGCTTTTTGATATAAAAGATGTTTCAAGTGAAAGCTCTCCAAATCATATAGATCCAAAAGATATACAGAGATTTAGTGGCGTTGTAGATAGACTATCGGTTGGAGTTCAAACTTTTGATGATGAGCTTTTGAAAAAGATTGGAAGATATGAGAGATATGGATCATCTAAAATTCTTCAAGAGAGATTATCTAATATAGCAGGCATACTGCCAATTACAAGTTTGGATTTGATTTTTAATATGCCAGGTCAAAGTAGCCAAACACTTCTAAATGATATAAGAATTGCAAAAAATCTGCAGGTTGAGCAGATAACAACATACCCCCTGATGCAATCAAAACTTATAGGGCAATCTTTAAAAGAGAGTTTTAAAACAATCAAAAATTCTAATGAGTTTGAATTTTATAAGATTATTAGAGATGAGCTAAAAGAGTATAGCATGAATAATGCATGGTCATTTTCAAAAAGCAGTACAAAGTTGAGCGATGAATATACAGTAAGTGAGAGTGAATATATAGGCATAGGCAGTGGGGCATTTACCTATATAAACAATCAACTTTTTATAAACTCATATGATATTAACAAGTATAAAAGCATGATAGAAAGCGGTCAAAATAGTATTGTTGCAAAGTGTTCAAGATTTACTCTTAAAGAGAGTGCGGAGTACCACTTTTTACTTGAGCTCTTTGGTGGTTGTGTTGATATATCTAAGTTCAATGAAACTTTCAAAGTTTATCTTGAGGATACTTTAAGATTTGAGATATTAGCACTAAAGTTATGTGGAGCAGTCACAATAAAAGATGATAAAATCCAGCCAACTTTTTTTGGCGAATTTTTAAGTGCAATGTTGATGAAAGAGTTTTATATGGGTATGGATAATGTGAGACATACCTTAAGAGAATACTATAAATAGGAGCAAGAGATGAATAGGATGTTAATTGTGGTAATGTTGTTAGCAACATCAGTGTTTAGTGGTTTATTGGAGGATGCTGATAAGCTATATAGTAAAAAAAGTTTTAAAGAAGCTATAGAAGTTTATAAAAAAGCTTGTGATGCAAATCTCTCTAAAGGTTGCTATAGACTTGCTTTTATGTATGAAAACAAGCAAAAAGTTAAGCAAGATATGGAAAAAGCATTTAAGTTGTATGAAAAATCTTGTCAACTAGGCGATGCTAAGGGTTGTTATAAGATTGGGGCATGTTATGATGTTGGTGGAATATTAAAGGTAAAACAGGATTTAAAAAAAGCAGAAACATACTATAAAAAATCATGTGATGCTGGCTTTAGATTGGCGTGTTATAATCTAGGAAGTCTATATCAATACACACTAAATCCAGAGAAAAATGAGAAGAAGATGGAGAAATCATATAAAGATGCTTGTGAAAAGGGAGCACTTTTAGGATGCTATAAACTTGCTCACTATTATGAAGAAAAAGATGATTTTAAAAGTGCAAAAAACTGGTTTAAGATAGGTTGTGATAGAGAAGATACTCAAGCATGTTTTAGATTGGTAGATTTATATATAAAAGAGCTATCTAGGATTAAGCCAGAAATGTTTAAAAAAGAGCTAGAGAGCTATACTAAAAGATGTGATGCTGGAGATACAATGGGTTGCTATAAACTAGCAGCTATGTATTCTACTGGCCGTGGTGTAAAGCAAAGTTATAAAAAAGCAAAAGATATATTTGTAGAGAGTTGCAATATGGGAGACAATGCCTCTTGTATTGAGGGTTTGATGATGATACAGTCTGGTTTTTAAAGGATAGAGATGAAAAATATTATAATATTAATACTTGTTGCAAGTATAGGGCTAAATGCAGGGTATATAAAAGAGAGTGTTGAAGCACACAAAAAAGGTGAACACAAAAAGGTTGCTAGTATCTACCAAAAGGCATGTGATGAGGGAAAAGCATCAGCTTGTTATAACCTCGGTGTTTTGTATATGGGATCAAAAGGAATTACAACAGATACTAAAAAAGCAATAAAGTTCTATAAGAAAGCTTGTGATGCAGGTTTTGAATCTTCTTGTTACAATTTAGCTTTGGTTTATGAAAAAGGAAAGGTTGTTCCAAAAAATATGAAGAAGGCTACCAAGCTATACATGAAAGCATGTACAAAAAATGATGGAGCAGCTTGTAATAACCTTGGTATGATATATAGGGCAAAAAAAGATTATAAAAAAGCTATTGATTACTACAGAAAATCATGCAGTAGTTATGATAATGTTGGCTGTAGTAATCTAGCTTATATGTATGAGCAAGGGAGTGGAATAAAAAGAAACTATAAAGAGGCTATCAAGCTTTACGATAAAGCATGCAAGGGTGGTGTGGCTATGGCATGTAGTAATCTTGGACATATGTATGAAAATGGAAGTGGCATGAAAAAAAGCTATAAAAAGGCAATAGAGCTGTACACAAAAGCATGCGATTCTAAATATGCAAGAGCATGTAATAACTTAGCAATACTATATGTAGAGGCAAAAGGGTTTAAAAAAGCAGATACAAAAAAAGCAAAAGAGCTTTTTGAAAAGTCATGTAAATTGGGTTTAAATACAGGGTGTGATAACTTAAAATTAATAAAATAGGGATTTGAGATGATATTTAGAGCTATTTTTTTATCTATTGTTTTAATGTGCGGTTTAAATGCAAAGATGTTTCAATCTGTTGATGTCTCTAAAGGTGTATTTGTTCAGCACGGAAAAGATAAGATGTACTGCTCAAATTGTGCTATGAGTTTGTCAACTTATTATAAAACTAACCATATTCACAAAAATCATCAGTATTGCTCACTGCACTGTTTGTACGATGCTACAAAAGGTAATATACCTGATGATGTAAAAGTAGTAGATACAAATAGTTTAAAATTTATTGATGCTAAGAAGGCTTATTATGTAGTTGGAAGTGACAAGATGGGTACCATGACTTATAATAGCAAGTATGCATTTAAAAGCTTTGATGATGCAAAAAAGTTTGTTAAAAAAAATGGCGGAAAGATATCAAATTTTGTAGAGGCTTATGAGATTACCGAAGAGGATTTTTTACAAGATTTGAAACTTCTACAAGCAAAGAAAGAGAAAAAAACATATAAATTGGGTAAAAAACTATACACAAAAAAATGTGAAAAAGTTAATGTAAACTCATTTGAGACAATTTCTCTACTAAAAGCTAAATTAAAAAATGTTTGTAAAACAAGAAGGGATAGAGAACTACAGTATGTAGCAGAATATCTCTGGGATGTTGTGAAAAAAAATAAAGTCCTAGAAGCATTTGGGAAGATAGAGTATACAAAACATGATAAATGCCCTATATGTGGTATGTTTGTGTATAAGTATCCAAAGTGGGTTGCGATGGTTGAAGTAAATGGTAAAAAGATCTATTTTGATGGTGCAAAAGATATGTTCAAATATGTAATTAAGCATAAATCTAAAATAGACAATAAAAAAGTATTTGTTACGGATTATTTTAGTGGTAAAAAAATTGATGCCTTGTTTGCACACTTCGTTTATGGCTCAAATGTGTATGGTCCTATGGGAAATGAGTTTATCCCTTTCTACTCTGAGAAAGATGCAAACTCTTTTAGAAAAGATCACTATGGTATGGCTGTATATGGTTTTTTGCAAATAATTGAAGATAAAGAGATTATGCAAGATATTAAGGAGCTTTAGTGAAACTAATACTATCTTTGTTAGTTTTAGTTAGTATCTCTTGTTTGTCCATAGTTTATATTTATGATAATTTTGATTTTAAAAAAAGAGACAAAGAGCTACTTGAGGTATCTAAAAAAAGAGCTTATGTAGTCCCTGCTTTTAAATTTAAATCAAAAAAATATAGGGAATTTGTGTATGTTAAATAGGAATTTTTTAAATTTTAGTGTAAAACTACTTTTGAAAGAAAAAGGAGACTATCTTTTTAGTTTTATTATTTTTAGTTTTATTATATTTATAGTAACTTCAGTATTGTTTATAAGCGAGTCTATTAAGAGAGATCTTTTAGTCTCCCTAGCGAATGAGGGACAGATAATCGTGAAGAACTCAAAAGGAGGTAGGTACTATCCTATCGATGAAAACTATATAGATAGTATTTTGCAGGTTAGTGGGGTAGATGATGTTATTGGAAAGGTAGATGGGTATTATAATTTTGCACAAGATAGAAGGTTTTTTAAAATAGCAGTTGATGATGACCTAAATGACACTAGTATGGTCGTTTCAAGCGATGTATATGATATTTTAAAAGAGTTTAAGTACAAAAAAGAGTTTAACTTTTTTGTACCAAACAATGAAATAACTCTGCAAATTAAAGAGGTAATAGACTCGAACATACTTTCAAACAACACAATATTTGTAAATGAAGATATAGCAAGAGAGATCTTACAAATGGATGAAGAGGATTACTCATATGTAGTTATTTTGGTACCTAATGAAGATGAGATAGAGAATATTGCACTAAAGATTCCAAAGATATTCCCCGACGCACTAGTTTTACCAAACTATGAGATTGAATCAGATTATGATAATCTGTTTTATTATAAGGGTGGAGTTTTTATGATTTTGTATATTGTAGTTCTTATCTCGTTTTTTATTTTACTAAAAAATCAGATTTCAGCAGTCTATGGAACAAAGAGAAAGGAGATTGCAATTTTAAGAAGTATAGGGTTTTCAATAAAAGATATAGTTTTATTGAAGTTTATACAAAACAATATTGTTGCAGTCGGCTCATACTTTTTTGCTATTTTTTTCTCTTACATATATGTTTTCGTACTAGGAGCTCCATTTTTAAAAGATATATTTTTAGGTGAAATTGAGAGCGAGATTGTTTTTAGTCCCATATTAGATATAAAAATGCTATTTTTAGTATTTATTTTTACTGTTATTCCATATTTGGCATCAATTTTGATTCCGTCCTGGAAATTAGCAGTAGAAGATGTGAGTGAGGTTATGAAATAGTGTCAAAGATAACAATTAATAATCTATATAAGATATATAATGAAGGCAAAGAGAGTGAATTTCAGGCTTTAAGGGGTATCGATTTATCTATAAAAGATGGTGAGATAGTAGTTATAAAAGGAGTCAGTGGGAGCGGGAAAAGCACTCTTTTGTCTCTGATTGCTGCATTTAGTAAACCAAGTAGCGGAAAGATTTTAATCGATGGTGAAAACATATCAAAATTGCCAGATATATTTGCCTCAAAATTTAGAAATGAAAAAATAGGATTTATTTTTCAGTCCTTTAACCTTATAGATGGGCTTAGTGTAAAGGACAATGTTTTATCACCAATGGTGCTAACCTCACTAGGTCAAGATACAATCAATAAAAGGCTAAAAATAGCACTAAATCTTGCCAATATAGAGCATAAAGAGAATCAAAACATAGCAGACTTAAGTGGAGGAGAAAAACAGAGATGTGCAATCGCTAGAGCATTAGTCAATAATCCTTCTATAATTTTGGCAGATGAGCCAACAGCAAATTTAGATAAAGAAAATTCATTGAAGTTTTTAGAAATTTTAAAAAAATTTAAAGAGCTTAAAAAGATTGTAATAGTTGCAACACACGATACAATTTTTGATGAACTTCCTTTTGTAGACAAGTATGTAGATATGTCAGATGGTAAGTTTGTATGAGTGTTTTTTTACTAGACAGTTTAGTTGTTTTTCTGTTTATTGAGTTTGTAATTTTACTATTGAATAGTATAAATCAAGTCATAGTGTTAAAGATTCTAAAGTACTGGGATTTCAATGCTAGCAATACCTTTCAATACTCTTTAGAGAAGAAAAACTATCTTGTCAATACAATCATAACTTTTACTATTGGTGTAAAAATTATTCTGTTTATATTTTTTGTAAAATCTTTGGATGATTTGGTTCCCCTTGTTCCAGGTGCAATGTGTGCAACAGGAGTCATTGGTGCAAATGAGTATGGAAATATTTTGCTACTGTTTAAGATTTTCATACTGTTTTTATTGGGTGTTTGGATGATTATCAATAGACTTGATCTAAAATCAAAAGAGCTTAAATTTTTAAAAAAGAAATATTATTTATTTACCATTGTTTTTATCATGATTTGTATAGAATTTATTTTGGAGTTGGCTTACTTTATAAATATCCCATTGACTGTTCCAGTTTTTTGTTGTAGTGTTGTGTTTGTAGTAGAAAACCTGCCTTTTGATCTAACTACTTTAGATATTGTATATATATTTTATTTTATTTTTGTTTCAATACTTGCTTCTAATTACTATAAAAAAATATCCATAAGCTTTATACTAAATATTCTATTTTTGTTTGTCTCTTACTATAGTGTAACATATTTTTTTGGTACTTATGTATATGAGGAGCCAAATCATAAATGCCCATTTTGCTTTTTGCAAGCTGATTATTATTATGTTGGTTATCTTATATGGAGTACTTTGTTTGTCGGTATATTTTTCGGTATTTCTCCGTATATTGTCTACTCTATAGTTGAGATTAAGAACAAAAAACTACTCCAATATAATTCTATAATTTTAACTGTATTTACCGTAATTTGCAGTTCTTATGTTCTGTTTTACTATATAAAAAATGGTGTGTTTTTATGAAAAAGCTTATACCATATCTAGTTTTAGTAGTAGTATTTGTTTTTTTATATATTCAAAATAGTAGTACAACAGAGTATATTTATGAGATTGATGGCAATACAAAAAAAGATCCACTGCCAGTTTTTGAAATTAAGAAAGATAAAAAAGTTTTTTGTTCTGAATGCAATATGATGGTAAAAAAGATGAGAAATTCAGCACAAGTTGTAACTCCAAAAGGAAAAACATATTTTTTCAATGATGTTGGATGTATGATTAGATGGATAAATGAACAAAAAAAGTATGATGAAAAAGAGTTAACAATGTATGTATTTGTTCCTGAGTGTTCTTGCTATATAGGTGCACATGAGGCTTGGTATGTTAGAGATGGGATTACACCACTAGGATATGGAGTTCAAGCATTTGGAACCTATATGGAAGCACAAAGAAGTGATATGATTTATGCTCCTATTGAGTTTGGCTATACATCTCGTAAGCAAGATAATGAATCTCAAAAAGATGTTTATGAGTATGATGAAGTTAAAAAGTTTATTTTAAGAGGTGAGACTTTACTACATCCTCTAGTAAGAAAAAAGTTATTAAAAAACTGACTTTTTAAATTTAAATTTATTAATTAAAGAGTATACTGTTATTAAGATAAATAAATTTAACAAAAAAATAAGAAAGGTTTAGTTTTGATACTCGATACTGAAGTTATGAGTAAGATTAGAATACTATGTGTAGAGGATGAGCCTCAAGCACTTTCTCAACTAGAGCTATCTTTAGGAAGTTTTTGTAAAAAAATTTATTGCGTTAAAGATGGTATAGAAGCACTTGAAATTATGGAAAAATATGAGATTGATGTAGTCTTAACAGACTTAAATATGCCTCGACTAGGAGGCTTGGAACTATTGGCTAAAGTAAAGCAGCAAAATAAAAAAATAGTTGTCATTATAGTTACTGCCCACTCTGAGTGTAACTATTTGCTTAAAGCTATAGAATTAAAAGCTGATGGATATATACTTAAGCCACTAAATTTACAAGAACTGTTTTCTCTAATCATTAAAAATGTAGGATCTAAATATTTTCAGAGTGAATTAAATAGCAAGAATAAACTTATAAAAGTACTCCGAACAATAGGCGGCAAGCGTGTTCAAATTATAGAGTATGTTTTCAATAATATCAATAAAGATAATCAGTTCATCGGTACATATGATGATATTACAAAAAAATTAAATACTAGTAAGCCAACTGTAGTAAATACCTTTAAGGTGCTTTTAGAAGATGGTATTCTTACTCGAATTAAAAATGGACAGTATCAATTAACTGAAGAGCTTACCTGAGATAACTACTAAAGCTAAATACTGGAGCTAGAGTATTCACTTTTAGTTCTTTTAAAAATGAATCAAACTCACTAGGTTTTTGCCAAATCGGAGTTTTGACTCCGCTAATTTTTTCAAGCTCTTTTTTTGCAATGAAAAGTGATCCAACTTCGTCAATAAGACCTTTTTGTTTTGCTTTAGCCGCTATAAAGACTCTAGCATTTGCAAACTCTTTTGCTTTGTCTTTTTTAAGTCCTCTTGCTTCTGCTACATCACTAATAAAAAGGTTATATGAGTCTGTGATAAGTTCACTAAGTGCATTTTTCTCTTTTTTTGTCCACTCTCTTGTGAAAGTTCCCATCTGTTTGTACTCACCCGCACTAACTACTTGCTCTTTTATCCCAAGCTTATCTGCAAGTGGCTTGATGTTTGGTGCTTGAAAAAGAACTCCTATAGATCCGATAAATGCTCCAGGGTTGGCAATAATTTTTTTACTCCATATAGATGCATAGTAGCTTCCACTAGTCATGCTCCCAGCAGCATAAGCAATCACAGGTTTAATCTTATTTAGTCTTTTAACTGCCATACTAAGCTCAATTGATGGAGCAAGTGCCCCACCAGGAGAGTCTACCCTAAGAAGCACCCCTTTTATATTGCTATTTGTTAAGGCATTTTCAATTTTGACTAAAATATTATCAATGTTAGCAATTTGTCCTTCAATTCGTATGGTTGTTAGATTTGGTTTTTCAATAGCATCTTTGCTAAGAGGGCTAAAAACAAAGAACAGCAAAAGTAAAAAAAGCATCGCTTTAAAATGGTTGTTTATGTAGCTTATCACTTTCCCTATTGATCTAAAAATAAACATTATATCTTCTCCCCTGCAATGTAAGTTGCTTTTGTAAATTTGGTTTGTAGTATGAGATTTAGTGCTAAGTTATCTTGATCTGAGTCAATATCACACACAATAAAATCTGCAAACTTGCCTTCAGTTATCTCTCCAGCCTCTACATGTAGAGCCTTTGCCGCATTTCTTGTGACCATATGTAGCAGAAGTGGTGCTAGTTTTGAAAGGCTCTCTTTATGGTGCAGCATCAAAGCCATTTTCATCTCGTCCCAGAGGTTGAGTGATATGTTAGAACTAAGTCCATCAGTACCCAAGTTTAACATAGATTTTTCTATATTTTCAATCTCAAGGCGACCAACTCCCAAAAGTCTATTGGAAACTGGGCAGTGTGTTATGCTTCCGTCTATCTCTTTTATCTTTTCTATCTCATCACTGCTTGCTTGAACACAGTGAGTGAAAAGTGTTTTACACCCTCTAAAAAGCTCTATAAACTGAGTGGGGCTGCTCATCGGTTTTGCATCTGGCGAAAAGTTGTTAAAAAACTCTGCAAACTCTCCTTGTCCATTGTCTATCCACTCTCTCTCAGCCATACTTTCCATAAAATGAGTAGAAACTACATAGTTATATTTTCGTGCGATATCAAGAGCATTGCGAGCTAAAATTGGGTGAGTAGAGTAGGGTGAGTGAATAGATATAGCAGGGATTAATCTTTCATTTTCATTTTGTTCGACATGCTTTAGTTTTGATTTAAAATCTTCAAAAAGGATATCTACAGAGTCAGGGCGACTTCCTAAAAGTTCTGTAAAAAAAACAACTCTTTGAGGAGATTTAAGACAAGCATCAAAATCATTTCCAAAGCTACTAATTGCTCCAAAAGTAGTTGTGCCACTCTTTTGCATGATTTTTAGTTGCTTCTCTATCACTTCATCACTACACTTTGAGAGCAAATCATCACGCTTTTTTATGACAGAACCAAGCCAAGGCATAAAACTTCCATATTGTAAGTCCGTCTTGTTTGCACTAAACTCAAGATGAACATGTGGGTTGATGAGCCCTGGCATAATCACAGAGTTTTGTGGAAGCTCAATTACTTCAGCCTTTGGGTATTTTTTTGTTAAAATTTCTAATCTATCTATAGCTAATATTTTTTTATCAAAACATATTGCACTATTTTTAAGAATCTCAAACTGGTCATTACATCTAAGAATGTAGCTTGCACTAATTATTTTCAATTATTTTCCTAATTATTTTTGT
>Ga0256840_1002038_pt1 | contig 18194 bp, 17 predicted proteins | sample 355202metaG_FD_185969 | JGI IMG/M metagenome (GOLD analysis project Ga0256840, IMG submission 185969) | Hydrothermal vent microbial communities from Mid Atlantic Ridge, Atlantic Ocean - 355-202 | ecosystem: Environmental > Aquatic > Marine > Hydrothermal vents | place: Atlantic Ocean: Mid...
TATAATCTAAATCTTTTCTCTTTTTAAAGAAGAACAAAACCCAAGTAAAATACAACGTACTACCAACCAAAAACACCATAAAAATGGACAAACTATAATACATCAATACAAACGAAAAGATGATTAAGTTTACAAAAGAAAATAAGGTGTTTAATGATGATGATGTAAGTATGTTCTCGATGCGTTTATGATCGCCTATTCGTTGTAAAATATCTCCAGTCATTTTAGTATCAAAGTAGGAGATAGGCAAGTTCATTAATTTAATAAAAAAATCGGATATTAATGATATATTTATTCGGGTACTTAAATGTAAAGATATCCAGCTTCTAATAATTTCTAAAGCCGTTTTGCCAAAAAATAGCATAAGTTGTGCTATTAATATAAGGTAAACAAAATTGATGTCTTGGTTTTGAATACCAACATCTACAATGCTCTGTGTTAAAAAAGGCGCAATTAATTGCAGTAAACTACCAGCAAGTAAACCAATAGCTAATTGTAAAATAAAGCGTTTGTATCTAAATACATATTTAGACAAAAATTTGAAATCAAATTTTTGATCTTCGCCTTCTATTTTTTCTGTGTAAAATTTTGGTGTTGGTTCTACCAATAAAACAATACCTTCTTCTGTGTTTGGGTTTGCATTATTGCCTATCCAAGATTTTAAAAATTCTTTTTCTGTAAATTTAAGTAAACCATGTGCAGGATCGGAAACGTGAAAATTTCCATCTTCCGTCTTCCCAAAGGGAAGAAACTTACCTATCTTTTTTGCTAATTTTGTAATGCCATACTGCTTGGAGCTCTTTTGCTTTGAAGAGGTTAGCATGGTATTTTGTTTGGGTATTTTGTAAAGCACTACATAATGCTCTTTATTCCAATGGATAATACAAGGTAATGGAACTTCGCTTAAATTGTTAAGCGAAGTTCTAATACCTAAACTTCTAAAACCTACCTTTTCTACCGCTTCACTTAAACCCAAAAGGCTTGAACCTTCGCGAGTAGTTTCGCTTAAATTACGTAACTGTGCTATATTAAATGTTTTACCGTAATGTTTGGCAATTATTTTAATACATGTTGGTCCACAGTCTTTGGATTCGGATTGACGATATGTTGGGAAGATTTTTATAAAAAAAGTTTAAGATTAAAACCATTATCAATGAATTGTATTGATAATGGTTATAATGTTTTATAAACAATGACAATGAGCAGAAATAATAGTATATACTCCACCAGAATTTATTGTTCCATCAATATAGCATCCTTCACCTCTTGGGCAGTCAAAATTGCCATTGCAACTAATTCCAGAGCCTGTACCTTTACATTTTGGTATTCTCATTTTTCCACCAAATACATTTTTCTGTTCATTTCTGCTAAGTTTATTAGCACCTTTTAAATTTTTTAAATTTTTCATGTTATTAAAATTTATAATATTATTTTTGCTCTGAGCATTTAAAGACAGTCAAAGTTTCTGTCTGATCTTTCGCGAGAAGATGTTCTTAGAACCCAAGATTTATTCTTGGGTTTGTTTTTTATTGTCATTACGAAGGAGGAACGACTGAAGTAATCTTTATATTTAACAGTTCATTTCATTTCAACGGATTGCTTCGCTATCGCTCGCAATGACGGTTTATTCATGTTTTTATTTTGTTTTAATCGTCATTACGAAAGAGCAACGACTGAAGTAATCTTTTTATTTAACAGTTCATTTCATTTCAACGGATTGCTTCGCTATCGCTCGCAATGACGGTTTATTCATGTTTTTATTTTATGTCAACGGATTACTTCGCTATCGCTCGCAATGACAGTTTGCTTTTCAGTTTCTTCCCTTTGGGAAGACGGAAGATGGGACAAATCGTCCATAAAAAAAGTCAAATCACTCAAGTCGTATTCTTTTGGGAATTCTTTATTGTTTAAATACACAGCAGGAGTAAAGTTGATGTTGTTTTCTGTACACCAGTTTTTTTCTATTTCTAAAATAGTATGTTGTGAGTTTTTAGTGTAGTTGGTATATGTGTTTAACCATTTATTTACATCTACACCATTTGTATATATTTGGTGCATGGCTTCTAAACTTAGGGTTTGATCTTTTTTGTACAAATTAATAAGTGCCGTTGCTATTTTATAAGCGCTATTGTCTGTATTAGATGTATTTATATTAAAGCGAATGGTTACTTTTAATTCGTTTTTATGAATTGTTAACAATTTATCAATGGCTTGGTGTGTTGCTTTGCAAAAACCACATAGCGGATTTGTAATAGCAACCAAGTTAATCTTAGCATTTGGATTACCATAAACAATTTCATCTAAATCAGTAATTTTGGTATTTAAAAATGCATTGTTGTTATAAATGGAATTAAATAAAGAAAACTTGCGTTTAAATTTATAGTACGCCACTTTTGTTTTGTAAAGATCTCGTTTTGTGCTGATAATGGGTTTAAAAGTAGCATATAACATTGTTACACTAATAAAACTAAAGGCAATAATTAAAAATTCGTTTAAATCAAAATTTAGATTAAACGAATTGGTAGTTAATGTTAATATAGCTTGCGCTAAAAGAGTTGCCGCAGTTGCCAAACATAACGGACACCATTTTTTTACCATTACAGCTTGATAATATATAGAATAAGCAATCATAGGCAATACTGCTAAACTAATTAAAGCTACAGAATTAAAAAATATGCCTTTATTTATAAAAAAAAGTATCCAAGAAAAAAACAAACTCGAAAAAAACACAAAAGAAATATCATTCAATTTAAACCCAAATAAGTTAGCACCTTTTGAGTTTAATACGGCATCGCAACTTGTTTTTTCTGATTGTGTACAAAATTTTTCTACAGTTTTTGAATTGATACCAAACTCATGTTGAACCAACAAATAACTAATATACAAACCTATAAATGATAAAACTACATGTAGTGTGTTAAAAATTGATACTGCATTATTGCTTACTATAAAATAACCAAAAACACAAACCAGTAGCATCGTACCAATTGCATATATGGTTTTAGTATTTGTTGCATTATTTAGGTTTAAAGAATCTTCTTCTTTGTCAATAGCCACAATAATACCTGTCCATTGTTTTAAAAACGCTTGTTTGGTTATTTTTTCTTTTTTACCATCTAAACCACGTAATAAAACAATATCTTTCTTTTTTTGAACAAAAACCAATTGATCACTATCGTTATTTGTTTGCGCAATAAAACAATTGGGTAGTTGTTGATAAACTTCTTCATTCTGTGGAATATCCAAAGCTAAATTATCAACACCAAAATGATCTAACACACCAGTTATGGCATGCAAACTTGGGTATGAAGGATGACTTTCTATCTGAAAACTCAATTCTTCTTCTGTAATATTTTTAATATTGTTTTTGAGTAATAATTGGTAAACTATTTTATCCATAATACATGTTTATACTATGATGTTGAATAGTTGGCATATTCTTACCCATATATGATTAAAAATAAATAAACAGATAAATAAAGCGCTTGTTTTTAGTTAGTTAATGTTATTTTTTTATTGTAATTCAATGAATTACTGCAATATTTCTTGTGATTAAAATTGTGTAAATTAAGTTGATATAAATTTATTATTATTTTCTTTTATAAAAATAGAAACCTAAAAAAGCAAAGAAAAAAAATGCAAAAAATGTAAAGTAATAGTTGTAGTTAAAAGGAATATTGACAACATTATTTTTGCCAATTAAAATAAAAGAAGCCCAAAAATGAGGCGATAATTCAGAATGTGTATGGTTTTTTAAATACTGTAATTTTGCATTATGTAAGGCTTTAGATTTTGTTTGATTATTATAAAGGTTTTTATAAAAAGCATTCATAATATATGGAGTAGCAGTATCGTCTACAGACCAAAGACTCGAAATTACACTCTGTGCACCGCCATTAAAAAAACCTCTTGCTATGCTCATAATACCTTCGCCTATTTCTTCTTTGCCTAAAGTAGTATTACAAGCGCTTAGTACAACTAATGAAGCATTGTTTTTTTCTAAATAAAGTTCTGGTAATGTTATTTTTTTTTCATAAAAAGAAATCCATGGGTTTATGGTATCGTTTGCATTGGCATGCGTAGCTAAATGAATAATATGGTGTTTAGATAACTCTTTAATGAATGTTTTTTTTGTAGCTTTATTATTTGTGAATGAAACACATTTAAAATAGTTGCTAATTTGTTTAATTTCTTGTTTGCTATTAATTAATGAGGATAAAATATCATTTTTAAATTGGACAGGTGCCATAGCTAAAACAGAAGAATTTTTAGTGCTTGATAGTTTATTGTTTTCTCCAAAAGAATAGGAGTAAACATAACTTATTTCGCAATTCTCAATTAAATAATTTAATTTTTTTTGATCTGTTTTATGCGTAATTAAAGCTTCAAAAGGTAATAATGATAAATAACTATCTGGCGCAATGGTTAGTTTTTTATTTTTTATGAGTTTTTTTATTTCTAATGTAGGAAATAAATTGTCGTAAATTAAAAAAGATAATTCTTTAAATTTTGTAATATCATTATTACTTACAAATGGTTTTTTTAAGCTCTTAGTTATGCGTTGTATTTGTGTTTTTAATTGGTTTGTTTTTTTTATTTTTACAAACTTTTTGTTGTTTTTAGTAATAAAAATTCCATAACCATTTTTATTACTTTCAAAAATACTATTTGATGATTCACTAGGAATGCAATATTCAATAAACACTTCATTTTTTAATAACTGGTGTTGAATAGTTTTAGTGTTCAGTATTTTTACAATACTGTGTTGTATATGTTTATGATTATATATGCTATCTTGAAATTTTTCTAATTTTATTTCAGTGTCTAATCTTAATTTAATGATTGAATCGTTGCTAAATTGATTATTTTGTTGACTATTATCAATTTTAATTAATTCTTTTTTTATTGTATTCTCTTTTTCTAATAAATCGTTAGATACGTCTAATGATAATTTATAATTTTGATTTGCAATTTCTTCCATTAGCAATAAAGCTTTGTTTTTTTCCATAAAGTAAAAAGCGTCCTTTATATTGTTGTTAAAATAACAAGTTTTAATTGCTTTGCCGTAAATTTCTGAACTCATTTTTTGCCAAAATAATTTTGAATTAAAATCTGTTGAATTGTTTTTTACTAAATCTAAAACATAATCTGCTAATTTATAATACTCAATACTTTTATTTAACAATTTAATATTTTTGGTTTCTTCGTAGTATTTAGAGTATGTTTCTGCTAACATAGGAAGCATGTAAAGAAGAGTTTTATAATGATTATTTTTAAATAGCGATTTGTTTTTATAAACACTTTTTTTATTATTAAATAAATAGTGAAAACTTTTTTGAAAGGAGTTTATACTTTTTTTAAATTCTTTATTGTTTGCATAAGTTATACTATAAAAAAAGTGTAATTTTTGTAAATTTAGAGTATCATTTTTACTACATTTTATAGATGCTTTTTCTAAAAATGCGATAGATTTTTTATAATTAGTTGTGTTATATAAGTTGCCTATTTGCAATAAAGTTGCTGTTACATAAAAAGATGAATTGTTCCGTTTTGCTATCAAATAAGCATCATTATAATATTTATAAGATTTTTTAATATTTAAATTTTTATTATTATTATAAAAACTGGCATGATTTAATTTAAATTTGAATTTATATTTCCAATGAATATTATTTTTTTCTATAATTGAATCTGCATAAATACATATTCTTATTCCATTGTTAAAGTTTTCAATTTTATCAGTTTGCAAATAGCAATACGATATATTAATAAGAGACTTAATTAAATATATATTGTTTTTAGAATTATTTTTAGTTATTAAATAGTTAACAATTTTAAAATTATTTATCGCTTTTTCAAAATCAAAAATATTTCTATATGCAAGACCTAAATAATAATATTTTTTTATAGATTCTATATTAATACTATTTAATATACTGATAGATTTAAGTGGTTTATTTATTTTTAAATATAGGTATGATAATTCTATTGAATCATTTTTATGACCAATAGTATTACTACTATTATTGACTAAAATTGATTTGTTTAAAAAATAAATAGATTGCTCGTATTTTTTATTTTTTTTAAAAGAGTCTGAATATTTATGATAAAATATTGAAAGAGTATCATTTTTTTTTGACTTACCTACAACTAAATTATTTGAATTTAGAAGCTCATCTAATTTATTTGATTGCGAAAAATTAAAAATGAAGCTTATAAGAAAGAAAAAGAATATAAAATATCCTTTCTCTTTCTTGGTAAATAATCGGCGATTAATCTTCATCAATACCTAAACCACCATAAGGAAGTGCATTTCTTTGTATTGCGTCAGCTATACTTGTATTAGGGAAGTTAATTACAAACTGATATGTGTCATTATAGCCATTTCTTATCTGTCTTATAGAATTTGCAAAATAAATATTATTTGAAATGTATTCGCTTATTCCTGTTGATACTGACCAATTTTGAGAAACCGAAGTAATATTGGGGTTTGATAATAGTGCTTGACGAAATTCAGTTAAATTAAAAAAACCATGATTTCCATCAATGAGAGTGTTGAAATAATTTCTAGTAGCCATTTTATCGAAAAAAGAAGCATTTGCGTTATATTCAACAACAATAGAATATAAATTTTTTAATGCTTTTTTACCACCTTTTTTTTGAGTAGTGTTTTCAGAATTATTTTCATATGTATATGTCTTTAAAAACTCTTCATAAGTTGTGTAAGTATTATTTATTGTAAATTTGCTTTCGTTTTCCAAACTATTTCGATCAGAAGTACAAGCTACTAAAGAAAATAGAACAATAAAAAGTAATAAAATTTTTGATTTCATAAAAAGTGTTTTCATAATTTAAAGGTTTAAAATTAATAAATATATTTTGTATTATTGCTATATGTTACAGAAAAGTCAAAATCTTACCCAAAAAAACAATTAATTTTTTGAAAAAAGTTAATAATCATCCTCAAATAGAAGCTCTTTTAGATGATAATGAGCAAGTTTTAACCTTGATTTATGAAACGTTGTATCCAAGAGTAAAAGCATTTATTTATCATAATAAAGGAAGTGATAAAGATGCCGAAGATGTTTTTCATAACGCCTTATTTCAATTAATAGTACGAGCAAAAACAACAGGTGTGGTAATTAAAACTTCATTTGAAGCTTACTTTTTAGTAGTCTGTAAAAATTTATGGTATAAAGAGATTAATAAACGTAAAAAAGAAATTCGCTATGACGATGCTATTAAAATAAATCAAAAAACAGATTATCATGTAGATTGTATTTTACAGCAAGAGCGCTGGGATTTGTTTAGAGATAAATTTTTAAAACTATCGAGTAATTGTCAAGAGTTATTAAAAGATTATTTTGCAAAAGTGTCATATGATGCTATTGTTCATAAATTTTCTTACAAAACAAAAAATACCGCATTTCAGCGTATTTTTAAATGTAAAGCACGGTTAACACAGTTGGTAAGAAATGATGTTAGATTTCAAAAAAATTAATGCATATTGAAAATAATGCAATAATAGTTGAAAAATGATGCTGAGATAATTTTTTGTGTCCGAAAGAAATAATAATGAATTACCATTCTCCATAATTTTTATTAATATTGCATTACAAAACGAACAACAATATTAATGAGTAAAAATACAAATCATCCACAAATAATAGCACTGCTAAACGGAGATGAAAAAATCATTAAACTTATATATAAAACTTTATATCCAAAAGTTAAATCTTTTATATACAAAAACAAAGGAAATTCATTGGATGCAGAAGAAATTTTTCATAAAGCTTTATACCAACTTATAGTTAAAGCAAAAATAAAAACAATACAGATAAATACTACTTTAGAAGCTTATTTATTTACTATTTGTAAATATTTATGGTATCAAGAATTAAATAATCGAAAAAAGGAGGTAAGAAATGATAGTATCTTTGAACTAAAGAGTGAAGACTTTCAAGCTGAACAGATTTTGCAACAAGAACGTTGGTTGCTGTTTGAAGAAAAAATATTAGAATTGTCAGAAAATTGTCAAGATTTGTTACAGGCTTATTTTAAAAAAGTGCCTTATAATAAAATTATTAAAAAATTTGATTATGCTACAAAAAATGTAGCATTTCAACGAATATTTAAATGCAAAAAAAAATTGACAGATTTAATAAAAAGCGATAGTAGATTTAAAAAATTATAGTTATGAATGAAGATTTACAATTAAAAATTGAAGCGTATATTAGTAATTCAATGTCAAAAATAGATGTTGAATTATTTGAAAAAGAAATGTTTCATAATGATGAATTAAAAAAAGAGGTAGCACTTGCAAAAGAATTAAACCACTTTCTAAAAAATAAGTATGTTGAATTAGAATATTCAAATACAAATGAAATAGGTGAAATAAAATCATTTTTAAAAAGTAACGAAGCTAATGAGATAGAAAAAACTTTATTAAAAGTAAAAAATGAATATCATTCACAACTATAAAATATGAAAAACGGTTTAATTATTTTGCAGTAGCATCTGTTGTAATTTTAATTTGTATGTTTAGTTATTTTATGTTCAGTGCGAATAGTACAGAAGACTTGTTTTTGAAACATTATAACTTAAATGATTTGCCATCACTTGCTAAACGTAGTGATGCAAATAATGATTTAACAAAAGGAATGAATGCTTTTAAAATAAAAGAGTATAAAAAAGCTTTATATTTTTTTGGTAAAATAAACGAAAAGTATATTCTTAAAAATCCATCATTATTTTTATATGTTGGAGTTGCAAATTTAGAACTAAACAAAAACGAAAAAGCAATTAACACATTTGACAAGTTGATAAATAGTAATTTGTTAGATGCTTCAAAAGGGTATTGGTTCAAAGCATTGGTTTATTTAAAATCTAAAAATGTTGTAAAAGCAAAAGAAACCTTGTTAATTATTGCGTCAAATAAATCGAATTATAAATATAAAGAAGCAAAAAGCATTTTAGAAAAATTAGAATAACATGAAATATTTTTTATTTATAATTGTTGCTGTTTTAAGTATGAGTTTTGTGGTGAATAAAACTTATACTACAAATCAATTAATAGGTAAAAGTCAAGTGCAACTTTACGGTACACATTATAAACTTCAAAAAGAAGTATATTTTGCGTTAGAAAAAATGCGAAAAGAAGCAAAAAAACAAGGCATTAAGATTAAAGTTGTTTCTGCATATAGAGGCTTTGAGCATCAAAAAAAAATTTGGAATAGAAAGTACACTAAATTTATTAGTCAAGGTTATTCATCGGTTAAAGCTATTGAAAAAGTAAAAGAATATACCGCAATACCTGGAACTTCTCGCCATCATTGGGGAACTGATGTCGATTTAACTAACGGAGTTTCGAGTTTAACAAATACAAAGAAAGGCAAATTTTTAAATTGGATGGATGAAAATGCTCATAAATTTGGTTTTTATAGAACTTATACAAAAAATAAATTTCGTAAAGGTTATAATTACGAATCATGGCATTATAGCTATCGAAAAATTGCAAAGCCAATGTTGACACAATATCTTAAATTAGATATTGTCAAAATACTAAGTAAGCAAGATATTAAAGGCAATACGTATTTTACAAACAATTACCTTTCAAAATATATAGAAAACAATGTTTTAGGTATTAATACTTATCTGTATTAATGGGACTGTAAACTCAACTCTGTCTGAATAAAAAAGTATTAATTTTATTCAAACAGAAAACATGACAAAAAAAGAACAACAAGAATTAGAAAAAAAGCATTAGACCAGTTATTATCTGGCAAGAGTGTAGTTTTACATTTTATAGTTATTAATTAGTTCCCAAACTTTAATATTGTAATTTTCCTCTGTTATTCCAGTTAGTTTTTCTAAAGCTTTGTAGTAGTTTTTGTTGCCTTTTTCAAATTTGCCACAATCTAATAAAGTCCAAACAGCTTTAAAACCTTGTTCTTTTTCAATTTTTTGAATAATTAGTGCATTAATAACATAATCTACCATTAAATGTTCTCTTTTTGTGTTTGCAAAATTTGTAGGATTTTCTTTGTAGTATTTCCAATCCGCATTTTTGTTATTGGCTATTTTTTCTTTAAAAACACTATAAATTTCTTGCCATGTTAAACCCCAACTTCCACCATATAAATAAGCACAAGCTTCATCAATAGGTTTGTTGAGTAATCTTCTTGATTTTACTAAGTTTAATCTATCATGCCATAAATCGTGATAGTCAATATTTTTATCTTTTTTTCCAATCACAATTAATTGTTCATTATTAGAAGTAGCACTAAAAATACCATTTTTTTTACCATTGTAATCCAATCTATAATCAACACCAATTATTTTTAACAGTTCATTTCTATTTTCTGTATAGTATATTTCGGTACTTCTATTTTTGGAGTTTAATTTTTCATCAAATAGCGCAATCATTTTAGCATGACTTTCCATGTTTTTAATGGTATTGTTGGCTTTATAATGAAATGTAGTATTTTTAAATTTTTTACTCTTCCAGTTTTGAGTATTTTGAATTAATGGTGAAGAAAATTTAAAGCCATTATCTGTTTTAATAGCAATTAAGTTATACATCGTTCTTAAATACGGTATATCATTGTCTATGCCAATATGCGATAATTGTATGGCATATTTATTATTATCAATTTTAATAAAATTATTTAAATAGGGTTTAAAAAAATGTTTATTTTTAAAAGCTTTTGAATTTTCTATGTTTTTAAATTCATCTAATAATATAAATGTTTCTATTTTTTGGCTTGATAGTACAAATGGATTGTTTCCATTTTTATATTGAGCAGCATTAATAAAACCATTTAAGTCTTTAATAATCTGTTGTGTTTGAATGCTATCTTTTGGCATTCTAAGATAATTAGGTATTATTATATTTGTTTGAGCATGTAATGTTGTAACATATAATAGTAGCAGTATGATAGTAGCTTTTGTATTCATTTTTGAAGTTATTGGTTTACACTTTAGTATTTTTAATATTAAAAATGTATTTTAATTTATTGAATTGTTTTTAAAACGTTTCCTTTTATGTGAAGTGTTTTATTTTTTGTATTCGCATTTGAAGTAATTGTGATTGTTTTTGAAAAAGAACCAATTCTATTTGTAGCATATTTTACGCCAATTTCGGCAGTTTCGCCAGGCATAATAGGTCTATTTGGTTTTGTTGGTATTGTACAACCGCAACTTGCTTTAATTTTCGAAATTATTATCGGAGATTTTCCAATATTTTTAAAGATAAATGCTCGATTGCCGTTTGAATTTTGTTGAATTGTACCATAATTAACAATTTCTGATTCAAATTGAAATATGCCAACAGTTGCATTGTTAATTACTAAATCTGAATTCGTATTTTGTGCAATGCTTGTCATTGCCATTAATAATGTAATACTAATGCTTAATAAATTTTTCATGACTAAATGTTTTAAATTATTCCCATTATTTGGGATTACAAACATCTACTAAAAATGAAAATAGTTTGTTTTTTTGTAGGTTGAAAATAGGACTACACCTAGGTTGAAATGCAAAACACAGCCTTTAAGGCTGTGTTTTGCAGTACATTATATGTTTAGGTGTAATTATTTATTTAAATACATTTTTCGTCGAGCATATAAATCATAAAACGCATCGTCTTTTAAATCGTCAATAAATAAAATACTTTCGCCAGTTGATTTCATTTCTGGACCTAATTTTTTATCTACATTAGGAAACTTATCAAAAGAAAACACAGGTTGTTTAATAGCATAACCTTCAAGATGTGGTTTAAAATTAAAATCCGTTACCTTATTATGACCTAACATTACTTTGGTAGCGTAATTTACATAAGGTTCTTTGTAGGCTTTTGAAATAAACGGAACTGTTCTTGAAGCTCTTGGGTTTGCTTCAATAATATAAACAATATCATTTTTTATGGCAAATTGAATATTCATAAGACCTACAGTTTTAAGTGCTATTGCAATTTTTTTAGTATGATCTTTTATTTGCTGCATTACAAATTCGCCTAAATTAAAAGGAGGCAATGTAGCATTTGAATCTCCAGAATGTACGCCACAAGGTTCAATATGTTCCATTATTCCAATAATATAAACATTTTCGCCATCACAAATAGCATCCGCTTCAGCTTCAATAGCGCCATCTAAATAATGGTCTAATAATAGAACGTTATTTGGTATTTTACGCAAAATATCAACTACATGTTCTTCTAATTCTTGTTTGTTAATTACAATTTTCATGCCTTGACCGCCAAGAACGTAGCTTGGTCTAACAAGTATCGGAAAATCTAAATCATCGGCAACTTTCATTGCTTCTTGTGCATTTGTAGCTGTTCCGAATTCAGGATATGGAATTTTTAACTCTTCAAGTAATTCAGAAAAACGACCTCTGTCTTCGGCTAAATCTAAAGCGTCAAAGCTTGTGCCTAATATTTTGATGCCGTATTTTTCTAATTTTTCTGCTAATTTTAAAGCTGTTTGTCCACCAAGTTGTACAATAACACCTTCTGGTTTTTCATGTTGTATAATGTCGTAAATATGCTCCCAAAAAACAGGTTCAAAGTACAATTTGTCTGCAATGTCAAAATCGGTTGAAACAGTTTCTGGGTTACAGTTAATCATAATGGTTTCATAGCCACATTCTTTAGCAGCTAAAACGCCATGAACACAACAATAATCAAACTCAATACCTTGCCCAATTCTATTAGGACCAGAGCCTAAAATAATTACTTTTTTCTTATCAGAAGAAACAGATTCATTATGAGCAAATGTTTTCCCGTTAAGGGTCATATTATTTTCAAAAGTAGAGTAGTAGTAAGGTGTTTCTGCAGAAAATTCTGCCGCACAAGTATCTACTAATTTGTAAACACGTTTAATATTTAAGAGTTCACGTTTTTTATACACTTCGCTTTCTAAACAACCTAAAGTATGTGCAATTTGCCTGTCACCATATCCTTTTTGTTTGGCTGTTAGTAAAATTTCTCGTGGTAAGGTGTCTAATTTATATGTCGCTATTTCTTGTTCTAAAACATGTAACTCTTTGTATTGTTTTAAAAACCACATATCAATTTTTGTAATATCGTTAATTTTTTCTAATGACATTCCTGCCTGAATTGCATCAAAAATAACAAAAACACGATCCCAACTTGGGTTAGTAAGTTTGTCTATAATTACATCGTAGCGAGTGTATCCTTTTCCGTCTGCACCAATTCCGTTACGTTTAATTTCTAAGGATTGTGTGGCTTTATGTAGCGCTTCTTGAAAAGAACGACCAATTCCCATAACTTCGCCAACCGATTTCATTTGTAAACCAATAGTACGATCAGAACCTTCAAATTTATCAAAATTCCAACGTGGAATTTTAACAATTACATAATCTAATGTTGGCTCAAAATAGGCTGATGTTGTTTTTGTAATTTGATTTTTAAGTTCATTTAAATGATAACCTAAAGCTAATTTTGTAGCAATTTTTGCAATAGGATAGCCTGTTGCTTTTGAAGCTAAAGCGGATGAACGAGAAACACGAGGGTTAATTTCTATAGCAATTATATCTTCCTTTTCATCTGGACTTACAGCAAATTGCACATTACAACCACCAGCAAAATCACCAATTGATCGCATCATGTGCATTGCCATATCTCTCATACGTTGGTAAGTGCGATCGCTTAGCGTCATGGCAGGAGCAACGGTTATTGAATCTCCGGTATGAATACCCATAGGATCCATGTTTTCAACCGTACAAATTATAATTACATTGTCGTTTTTATCTCTTAAAAGTTCTAATTCAAATTCTTTCCAACCAAGTAGTGCTTTGTCAATAAGTACTTCATGAATTGGCGATGCTTCTAAGCCTCGTTGTAATAACTCAACAAAATATTCTTCTTTATAAACAATTGAAGCGCCAGTTCCACCAAGTGTAAAAGATGGTCTAATTACTAACGGAAAGCCATATTCTTGTGCAATTTCTTTTCCTTTTAAAAAGGATGTTGCGGTTTGACTTGGTGCTTGAGCAATACCAATTTTATTCATTAGTTTACGAAACTCTTCTCGGTCTTCGGTAACTTTTATAGCATCAATATCAACACCAATCATGTTTATATTAAAATCTTTCCAAATGCCTTTGTCATCTGCCTCAATACAAAGATTTAGTGCCGTTTGTCCGCCCATAGTTGGTAAAACAGCATCGATGTTTGGATGCGCTTTTAATATTTTAACAATTGATTTTGTTGTTAATGGCAAAAGGTAAACGTGATTTGCCATTTGAGGATCCGTCATAATGGTTGCAGGATTGGAGTTGATTAATACAACTTCAATACCTTCTTCACGTAAAGATCTAATAGATTGTGTTCCTGAATAGTCAAATTCACAGGCTTGACCAATAACTATTGGTCCTGAGCCAATAATTAAAACGGATTTGATTAAATTGTTTTTTGGCATCGTATTTTGTTTGCGCAAAGATGTAACAATTCATACTTTTAAAAAATTATTTCAAAAATTATTTTTCGAAGATTATTAACAATTAGCTTTAATAAAAACCATATAAAAACCATGTAACTGTAATTAGAGCAATTACTAATATGATTATTGATACAGTTAAAATATCCGTTCCCTTTTTTTGTTTAGTTGGGATTGTATTTATCTCGGTAACTGCGGGTTTTATTTTTTGTTTTTTTATTGGTTTCGCATTACTTTTTTTATCTTCTTTTTCAATTTTAGAAGTTGGATTTTCTAATTTTTTTTGCGTAGCATTTGTTGTTGGCTTAGCAGTTTTATTTTGATTAGTATATAACTTTAATTTATCTACTCTTTCAGCCTCTTTTTCAATAAGTTTTTCTCTTAGAGCAATGTCTGCTTTTATTTTATCAAGTTTTTGTTTAATACTTAAATACGACTCAGAAGGTGTAGTTTGAATTTTAGAATCGTTATTTAACTCATTGCTTATTTTATTTTGTAAATTGCTAATGTTAGAGTTAATTTGGTCTTTTTTTAGCTCGGGTTCTAATTTAAGATTTGGAGTTTCGTTTGAAGCTTCTATTTCAATATTTTTTTTAATATCACTTTTTTTTATGTCCGTTTCTGCTTCAATATTTGTAACTTTAATGTCTTTATTTAATTCAGTTTTTTTTACTTTTTTTAAGATGCCTAAATCAATATGTGTTTCATTATCTATTGCAATAGTTATAGGTTTTACTTCGGCTTTTTTCGTAGCTTTAGTTATGGTAGATTTATCTAAAGTAAATAATGGTTTTTTATCTTCAGAATTGGGTTTTGTTATTTTTTTATCTTTTTTTATGGGTGCAGTAATGGTTTTAAAAAAATCATTGTCAATATCTTTTGATGTTAAATTTGTCTTTATATCGGTATTCTTTTTTACTGTTTTTGAGGGTTTAGAAATAGGCTGCATATTGTTAAATTGCGTTTGTAGCGCATTTAACTCATTAAGTAAGTTTTCAATATTTTTTGAATCGCCCATAGTTATCTATTTATTTGGTAAGTAAATTTATTACAAATATAATTAATAATATTTTATTTTTAATAAAAAAAAAGATATATTTGTGTTTTAAAAAAAAGTTAAAATTGTAATTTAATAATTAGGTAAGATTATGAATAATATTGAGGTAATATTAAATAAGTTAATTGAAAACACGAATTCGGATTCGGCTATTATTGTAAACTCAGAAGGTTTGGCTATTGCGTCAGTTAGTACAGGTAGCGAAGATAGAATTGCTGTAATGATTGCATCTTTACATTCAATGGGTGAAAAATTTTCATTAGATTTAAGTAAAGGTAATGTGGAGCAATTTTACATTAAAACTACTGATGGTTATATTTTGTTGAAAGATATTAATGAAAATGCTATTATTGGTTTAATAGCGAAGGATTCATCTAAATTAGGACTTTTAATGATGTATTTAGATTCAGCTACAAAAGAGATATCAGCACTTTTATAAAAAAAAACTTATGTTAAAAGAAGTAACACAACACATATTGGCAGAGTTGCCAGCAGAAACGAAGTTAAACGATGTTGATATAGCAAATATACGTAAGCATAAAGATTTTTTGTTTGGTAAAGCAGATGCTATTGTACAAGATTTTTACGATACTGTTTTTTCAAATCCAGCAACGGCAAAAGTATTTCATGAAGGCGAACGTCCAACACGAGAAGCTTCGTTAAAAGATTGGATTATTAAAACGGTTACTGGAGATTTTAGTGCTGCATATTGGGAGTGGCAAGCTTTTGTTGGTATTTTACACGTAAAGCGTAAGGTTACTAATAATATGATGATAGCAATGATGGGAAGAGTTTCAGATATTATTTCTACAGAAGCAATAAAAGAATTACCAGCTCAAGATGCTATTGACTTAAAAGTTGCATGGTCAAAATTAGCTTCTACAGTGCTTTCTTTAATTGGTGAAAGCTACCATATTTTTTATATGAAAGCTGTTAGTAATACGACAGGTTTGTCAGGTAAATTATTAGAAAACACAGTAAAAGTTGAAATTGATAATTTAGTAGATCAATTTAAAAAACATAGAATATAAACTAATCTTAATTTAGTAATAGCTTAAAAAAAAACTATAAATGCATATTTATAGTTTTTTTATGAGCTTTATTGAAAAAAATCGTCTTTAAACCCAATTAAATATAATTTTTCTTGAGCTCGAGTTATCGCAGTATATAGCCATCTGTAATATGCAATGTTTGCGCCTTCGGGCAAGTATGGTTGTTCTATAAAAATAGTAGACCATTGTCCACCTTGTGATTTATGACAAGTCATGGCGTATGAAAATTTTAGTTATATAGAAAGCAACTCAATTAAAAAATTCAATTGAGTTGCTTTCTATATAATTAAATTTTATAACTTAACTATTTTTCCAGTTTTATAACCTTCTTTAGACTCCAATCTATACATATAACAACCTGATGTTAAACTTTCTAAATTTATTGTAGTTTCATTTTCTTTTGACATCAATAATTGCCCTTTTATATCATAAATTTTTAATTTAAAATCGGTTAAATTTTCAACACTTTGAATTTGAAATGTATTTAAAACAGGATTTGGATAAATACTCAAATTTAATTCTGAAATATCTGTAACATTTGCTGTAAAATTTATCTGTGTGTAAGTAATTTCACGTCTTTCGTAAGGAGTATTATTAAATTCTTTACTAACAATATCTAATTTTTCATTAAATAATTGACCATATGCATAATTATTCATTGATATTTCATCAGGTATAATTAATTCTGTTGCAGAAATAGAGGGATTACTGTATGTTGGTATATTCGTATCGCTTGGAATTGACATCCAAGTTTGAGCTACGGAATCATAATTGAAAGATTCAGCGAGAGTAACACTTCCTATAGAATTTCTTGTATAAACCGATTTAACACTAGAAACCCAACCATTGTTCTGCCAATAATAACTTATTGTTTCGATTAAATCATCATTTACATCAAATGTATTACTGCTTTTACTTGAGTTAACCCATGAAGAAGAAACTGTATCAAAATATTCAAATATTTCTAATGTGTTATTATTATTACTGTCATAAGTATAGTTTTTTCTTGTAACAGCAAAATAAGTACTTGTTACTGTATCCCAAGCAAACGTTTCTTCTAAACTCACTAAATTTATTGATGAAACATACGTATATGCCTTTTTTTGAACAATAACCCAAACAGAATTTGCGGCATCATAACTATATTTTATATTATAATCTAATGTACCATCTGTATTATAAAAAAATTCATCTTTTATATTTGTTACCCAAACAGAATTTACACTATCCCAATAGGAATCTTCGGAAATTGACACTTTATCATCTGAATTATACGTATACACTTTTTTTGAATTGTTTACCCAACTACCTGATACAAAACTATAATAAACTATTTGCGAAAGTAAATTGTTACTATTATAGCTATATTCGGTTTTTTGTTGCATTGTAGTAGTTCCGTAACTATCAAGGTTTGTAGAAATGTATTCCAATTCTTGTCCATAACTATCGTAAGAGAAAGTTTTGGTGTTTTTGATATACTCAGGTGTAGTTGATGTATCGTAAACATCTACTTGAGTTACCGCATGTTTTGTTGTTTGTGCTTTAGTGAAAAATAGTACACTTAAAGCTAATAATAGAGTGATTTTTGTTTTCATTTTAAAAGATTTTAAAAGTTATTATATTAAT
>Ga0256840_1002039_pt1 | contig 18191 bp, 13 predicted proteins | sample 355202metaG_FD_185969 | JGI IMG/M metagenome (GOLD analysis project Ga0256840, IMG submission 185969) | Hydrothermal vent microbial communities from Mid Atlantic Ridge, Atlantic Ocean - 355-202 | ecosystem: Environmental > Aquatic > Marine > Hydrothermal vents | place: Atlantic Ocean: Mid...
AAGGCCGAAGCCAATAAACCCACAAGCTAAAACGAAGTCCCCCACCCTAACCCTCCCCCAGCGGGAGAGGGGATCAGAATCCCACCGAAAAGGATCACACTAACCCCTCACCATTGAAGGTTAGTTTCTTGCAATTTTTGATTTTGAGATCACACTTCAACGATGAATCAAGACTCCCCCAGATCAAAGACCGGCCACCGTGTTATCATCGTTTCCGGTGTGAGCGGTTCAGGAAAATCCACCGCGATAAAAGCGCTTGAAGACTCAGGTTTTTTTTGTATCGACAATCTTCCGATTCCGCTGCTTCCAAAAGTATTGGAGTTAAGCGCGAGTACAGAAGTCCAAGACTTTGCCTTTGTAGTCGATACCCGAGAGCTACAGTTTCTATCCGACGCTGATGAGGTGATTACGCAGTTGAGAGCCGAGGGCGTCAATCTACGCGTGGTGTTTTTTGACGCTGATGATGAAACCTTGATTCGGCGCTATTCTGAAACGCGCCGCCCCCACCCCATGTCTGATGGCGGTACAGTACGAGACGGTATCCGACGGGAAAGAGAATTATTGAATACCCTACGTCATCATGCAGATCAGGTGATTGAAACCTCAGGGCACACGCCCCATACTTTGAAAGCTTTTGTGAAGAAGGAATTCGGAGGAAATAAGGATACAAGTTTACAGATTAGTGTTCTCTCCTTCGGCTATAAACATGGTCTTCCTTTGGAGTGCGATTTGGTTTTCGATGTTCGATTTTTGCCCAATCCTTATTTCGTTGAAGGATTACGCAATAAAACCGGACTCGATCCAGACGTTAGAGACTACGTTTTGGGTCAGAATGAAACGGGACAATTTATTCAGATCTTTCGCTCCGTGTCCGACTTCATGCTGCCCCTTTATGTGAGGGAACAGAAAACCTATCTTACGATTGGAATTGGATGTACGGGCGGTCATCACAGATCTGTGGCTGTTGCTGAATCTATAGGTCTTCGTCTTCGTGGTAAATCTTGGAAAGTCGATGTACGGCACCGCGATATCGAAAAATAATCTTTTAAGGTGGTAGGAATAGGACCGCCCTAGGAACCATTTCATTATCAATGACAAAATCCACTTCACATCGCATGGGAATGGCGGCTTTACTTTTGGCGATTGGCGTTCTCCTAAGTCGCATTTTGGGCTTTTTACGTGAAGCCATTATCGCCTATCTTCATGGCGCCTCAAGTTTCACAGATGCCTACATTGCCGCGTTTCAGATTCCAGAACAACTCTCCTATTTTCTCGCCGCGGGTACGCTTTCGATAACCTTTATTCCGCTTTTTTCTTCCTACTTAAGCAAAGGGGATGAGGAAGGGGGATGGCGTTTGTTTTCTGTTGTCGCGACAACGATGGGAACGATTTTGTTCGTATGCATTATTCTAGGTGGTATTTTTGCGCCAAATATTGTTCCGGTTTTAAATCCCGGCTTTAAAGATCCCGAGCAAATTCGGCTCGCTGTTTTAATGACGCGCATTGTTCTACCCGCACAACTTTTATTCTATTTCGGCGGTTTGCTTCAAGCGACACTTTTTGTAAAAGAGAAATTTTGGCCAGCTGCGATTTCTCCGCTGATTTACAATATTTGTATCATCCTGGGCGGCGTACTTCTCAACCCCTCTTTGGGCATTGTTGGTTTCGCCATTGGTGCTCTAGCGGGCGCTTTCTTTGGACCCTTTGGGCTAAGCTTTTTGGTCGCTCGTAAGGACCTTAAACTAAAACTTATCTTTGATTTAAAAGACACTGGATTTTTAGAGTTCGTGAAACTCTCCTTTCCGTTAATGATCGGCGTAGGTTTGGTTAGCGTCGATCAATGGCTCCTTCAATATTATGGGACCTTGCAAGGAACTGGAGCAGTATCGTGGTTGATGAATGGTCGAAAGCTCATGATGGTCGCTTTTGCGCTCATCGGTCAGGCGGCAGGCCAAGCGGCCCTACCTTTTCTCACCCGTCTTTTTCATGAAGAACAATACGAGGAAATGGGAACAATGATGACGCGCTCCTTAAAGCGCGTCGGTTTTCTTTCTCTCGTTGCAGCGAGTGGTTTGGCGGCCCTTGCTAAACCGATTGTCTATACCATCTTTGAGCGTGGAGCCTTTAGCGCATCCGATGCCGAAATCACCGCAAGTCTCCTCACCTTCTTTGCCTTTGGTTTGGCCTCGTGGAGTATTCAGACTTTTGCTGTTCGTGGATTCTATGCTCGAAAAGATACGATTACGCCAATGATTATTTCGAGCGTTGTCGCACTGTTTGCTATTCCTGTTTACTATTTGTTGCAAAATTCCTACAGCGTTCAAGGATTGGCTGCGGCATCATCGATTGGGATTTCTTTCAACGCTGTTGCGACCTTGCTTGTCTATTCTCGCAAGAATGGCGGGATTGATTTAGCGTCCATTTTAAAGAGCCTCGTCTCTGGACTTTTTCATGGTCTTCTTTCCGGAGCCGCGGCTTATCGTGTGAGTATCCTTTTCACGCCGACCGATACTTTTGAAAAAATCATCCAACTCGGTACCGCGAGTCTTGTTTTTGGTGTCGTTCTTCTTGTATTGAGTACCCTGACCAAAGCCAGTGAGCTTGACTTTCTTCTTTCAAAAGTGAGAAAGAAACTTTTCCGAAAAAAAAGGAGCTAGGTATCCAAACGATAACAAAAGTGAACATCTTAAGAGCCGTTTTCATTTGTGCTTGGGCAGATGGAGAAATGCAGGAGAGTGAACAAAATGTTCTTGCTGAGCTTCTGGCGCGTATTGAAATAGCCAAAGAAATTCATTCGCTGGTCCAATCTTGGATGACCAAAGCTCCAGAAGAAAGCGATGATTTGTGGGAGACCTTGTCCGCAGATCCGGAAACAGCAAAGACCGCGCTCTATCAAATTGTAAATATGGCTGCGGCCGACAAAGTATTTCAGTTTAGTGAATTGTTGATGATGGATCGCTTTCGAGAAAAACTTGGCGTCTCACAAGAGGACTACGAGGAGATCGTCAAAGCGATTGAAAACCTGGTCCGATAAATAGATTTATAGATAACTGTTCCAAAAGTGGGTCAAAGATTCACAAAATCGTAGGGTGTGCCGAATGCACCATCTTGGAACAAAATAAGGTCATGCATTCCAAAGAGGTGCGCAGAGCGGTACCCTACGCTCAAAGATATTCGCCCAAACGCAAAAGTTCCGCACGGCCTCGATACAATCGAGGCTATTTTTTTGTTTGAAAGTTTACCATCTCAGTACAAGCTTGGACCTTACTTCGGGAAAGAAAACAAGGTCATCTTGTATGCCCTCAGAGAGTCCTAAACCGCCATCCGCTCGAAATCCCACTCCCCTAGAAAACCAATAATTAAATCCAACACCAAGCCCCAATACGGGGATCGTTTCTTCAAGGGTAATATCTGTTTGGGCGCCAGCGCTCAACTGGAAGAAGGGATTAAATGCGCCTACATTAAATCCCAGTAAAGCACGTAGTCTATAATCGGCCGAGCTTGCGATATCGAGAAGATTATCGGCATCAAAATCGAGGAGACCTAATCCCAATGTTAATTCTAAAGACAAATTTTCGTTCGGCGATACACCACCAAAGGCTTCCACCATTATCCATTGTCCTCCCTCAGGCTCAAGGTTGGGCGAGGAACTGGGTTGCGTGAAACGTGCTCCCGAGCCGACGGTAAAGGCTTCTAAACCCATTCCAAAAGACCACATGATTTCGCCCTTTGTCTCCTTCACCGGCATTGCATTAAACTTTCCAAGATCGGCTTCGCCGCTTTTGATTTGAATCTGACCGCCTTCCTTTCCGTAAACTCGTATACGAAATACTTTATCATCAATTGGAATCGGATTTCCGAATTTTACATTTTCATCTGAGGATAATGAGATACGTGTCGGTCGACGAGGTTCAAAACTTAGGTCGAGAAAGGCGCCGCTTTCTGGGAAATGAAAACCTTGGTCATCAAAATTGGGAGCCTTAAATGCCAAGGTGGGGGCGACGCCAATAATTTCCAAGGGAGGGAGCGTTTGCCCTGCGTTATCGATGCATTCAAAGGTTTTGGAACCAACGTGGTTCACTTTTAGAAGCGCGCTCTTACTTTTTGCGTCTCCACATTTTACCTCTTTGGGAAAACGAAAAGATCCGCCAATGTAAACTTTAAAAGGATCTCGCTGAATGAGGTCCCCTTTGAAAACAGCGCTTCTTACCCTAAGTTTTTTTGGACCCATGGGTAAGGACTCAAATTGATCATCATCGATGGTTGATACCGATGCAAAATAATCACCTGCGGGTAAATTTTGCACTTCTAGACGGGTGATATTTTTTGGAACGACAATGGTTTGTAAAACCTCCACTCCTCGATTATCGCGACTTACCTCAACGTAGTATTCTTTTGCCTGAGGAACAGGATTCCATTCGGCGAAGATCGTCGTTGGTTTCTTATCGTAACTAAGGAAAATGGTAGGCGTTGTTTTCCACGCGGGACTATCAGGCAGCTTGCGAGGCGGCTCAGGCTCCTTTCCTTTTTCGATTTTGGTTCCCATCCCCTTCTTAACCTTAACCGCTTTCCTTTTCTTTTTTCTTTTCTTTTTCGACTTCTTGTTTGAGCGAACAAGAATCTCTCCCCTTCCGTGATTGGCAACACGCGTGGTTCCATCTTCTTCCACCGACACCAAAGTTGATTTACTTTTTACCTCCGAGTTCGATGAGGGCGTTTCAACGATCATGCCGCCACCGGCATTGCTATCAAAGGCTGTTCTCAGCGTACCCTTTTCCAAGCGCGCACGGGTCGGCCGTGTCCTCGCTTTTTTCTTCGACGCCCCATAAATAACGATGAGCGTATTCTCTCGCATTTTAATCAAGCTTGTGTCTCTGAAGGTAACCTCAGCTTGAGAACGTTCAAAGGTGTTGACCTGCCAGGCACGAAAAAGGTCCTGCCCAATTTTGGCTTTTTTCCATCTTAAGGTAGGGGGTTTGGAATTCACTTTCCCCGTGGATCCGGTCAGCGTTCCCGCTGAAGGAGGATCGGGCAGAATGAGCTTCAATCCCGCCGGGAGTTTTTGTTTCTTCCCAAGCCAACATTCTTCATCGAGGTCATTGTATTTGTGAAGAAGGTCGATGCGCGAAACATCCCCGTAAACTTTTTTTGCGATTTTATCGCAGGTTTCGCCTTTTTTAGGAACGACATAGGTGAAGGTTTTTTCCGCAAAGGCAGAAAATGGTATTCCGAAAAGGAGTACGAAAATCGCCAAGAAGAGACTTCTTTTAAGGTGTACAAATTTCATTATTTATTCCGTTTTGCTTTTTTCCAAGCACGTTCAATTTTTCTAACCAGCTCAGAGGCGACCACCGGCTCGGTGATAATATCGAAAGCTCCGGCTCTCATATATTCGGTGAGTTCATCGATATTTTCGATATCCAAAGTGGTTATTAAAACGCACTTTTTTGATAAGACCTCGACATCCTCAAGGGTAAGTTGAGGAATGAATAGGACCGGGACATCAAACACTTGGGCATGTATATCAATCTTCGTTGTCGAGAATCCGGCGCTGGCAAGCGACACGATCCATTCATCTTCGAGCTCTCTAAAGATCCCAATTTCTACTTGTTCATGGTTACTATTTTTAGACGCTTTTCGGGCAAGCCTGCCAGGACTCAAAGTGAGTGCACGTTCGCTTCTTGGTTGTAAGAGTTGGGCTGGTCGTCCACGCTCTCTTGGCGCTTCCTTATTTAGTAACTGACCCAACCAATCCCGAACCTCCGAGGCCGTCGGTCGATCTTGGGCATCCTTCTCCAACATGCGAAGAATAAGCGTTTCTAATGCAATTGAAACATGGGCTTCTGGGTAGCTTTCTCGAATAGGATTGGGCGGAACGAACATGTGACTGTTGAGCAATCCCACAACGCTTTTTCCGGTAAAAACAAGATGCCCGGTAAACATTTCGTGGAACATGCACCCCAGAGAATAGATGTCCGAGGGGCCCGCAATATCCATTGAGCCTCTGGCTTGTTCAGGCGAAACAAAGGCTGGCGTACCGGACACGATTCCCTCTTTGGTCATGCGTGAAAGGTCTTTTGAATCCTGAACAAAAGCCAGGCCGAAATCGACAACCACCGCGCGAGAAGATCCATCGGCCTTGGTTTCTATCATCACATTTTCGGGTTTTAGATCGCGATGAATAAGCCCCATAGCGTGGGCTTGTACTAAGACATTTGCGATCTGCCAGGCAAGTTGAAGCGCCGTTGTTGTCTCCATCGGTCTTCCCCCTCCGCAAATTTTGTGGAGAGGTTTTCCCTTGAGATACTCCATGACGATGTAATTTTTTTCTTCGAAGGTTCCAAAATCAAACACGCTTACCGCATTTTCATGATCCAATTTTGACGCGACTTTGGCTTCGCGTTCAAAGCGAACTTTGTGATTCTCGTTTTTTGCGTATTGTTCGTGAAGAAGCTTTATTGCGATTTCTTTATCAAGTGCCAGGTGGGTCCCTTTATAGACAGAACCCATTCCGCCTCCGCCCAGAAATTTATCGACACGATATTTTTCGTCAATAATCGTACCCGCTTTAAGATGCCGATTTTTCATGAGATGACCTCAAATACTTTTACACTTTTTCCAGCCGAGCTGATGGATTCCATATCAAGTTCTAAGAAATCGAAATCATCACCAACAATTTCGCGTGTGATATTGGTTGTTAAAATTTGCCCAGGTCTGGCGAGGGCTTCTAAGCGAGCAGCTATATTTACAGTACTCCCAATCGCCGTGTACTCCATTCTGCTCGAGCTTCCGATGTTTCCCACAATTGCATCTCCACTGTGAATACCAATGGCGAGTTTCATCTCAACGCCATATTCTTTTTTCCACCTTTCGCTTCCGATTTCCACATAACGCATCATTTCTTCGGCCGCCTCGATGGCCTCTTGGGCATGATTTTTTCTGGGTGAGGGCGCGCCCCAAAACGCCATCACACAATCACCAATAAATTTATCTACGGTGCCATTATATTGAAAAACCACTTCGGTGAGAATTGTAAAAAGTTCGTTCAGAATTGCGACGATCACCTCGGGTTCATTGTTTTCACAAACCCTTGTAAAAGAAACCACGTCGGCAAAAAGAACACTAATGTTTTGTTTTTCGCCGCCCAATTTTAAATCGAAATTTCGGCCTACGATCCCATCCACAATTTCTTGAGGAAGGTAGCGTCCTAAATCAGAGCGTATTTCAATCTCTTTCTTAATCGTTTCGGCAGATTCCTTTAGTTGAAACGCGGTAGAGCGCATCGTGTCCGCAAGCACTCCGATTTCATCCTGATTGTGAACATCTAAAGGCGCATCGAATTCTCGTTTTGCGATCTTTTTAGAATAGTCCACAAGTTTACTAATTGAAGCACTCAAAAAACGTGAGGCGAGGAAGGAGGCGAAGACGGCAAACAATACGGCGATGAGTAAGGTCAATGTGACGACTTTTCTCATATAGTAAAAAGAGGCGTATACTTCTTCTTTGGAGGTCTCAACAACCACCGTCCACGGAACGATCGTTAGAGGTTTCATAGAACCTATTTTTTCCTCTCCCTGGTCTGCTTGGAACTCGCCAGATTGCGCGACACCATCACTCAGAGAAGTTGTAAGGTTTGCAAGCAGGGAGTTCGTCGGCGCCTTCTTTCCATCAAGAACGAGCTGGTGGTCGGGATGGGCGACGTAACGTAAATCAGAAGTAACAATGTATACTAATCCTTCAAATCCGCTGATGCGATCGGAGAGGTGTGAGATACGATTTTGGATGCGCGTTAGTGGAACAAAAGATCCCACATAATGGGTTACTTCTCCATCACGTCGAATAGGAACCAAAGTGAATACTCGACTTATTTTTTGGCCCTTTGGAAGAGCAAGAAGCTTAAATGCAACTTCTTGATCCTGGGATCTTTTCCGCAAGGTCTGGCTAATACTATCCCGAGAAACCATGAAATCCGATTTTTCCTGGGAAATCGTATCGATATGTTTTCCATCTTTTCCGTAAAAGATGACATGGTCGATGAGCTCGTTTGATTCGACGAACAGACGCGCTATTTTTTCCTTCTCATCATAACTTGTGTTCTCCTCGCCAAAGGCTTGGGCGATGGCAACCAAAGTATTAGAACTTTCTAAAAGCGTCGCCGAAACCGAGTTCGCAAGATCGTCAGCGATCGCCAAGCGAAAATCAAGATTGTTTTTTTTCGTTAATCCAGCATTTTCATTGACCCCCTTATATCCAACAACAAGTGCTGGAATGAGAGCAAGGCATAGACCATAGAAAAGAAGTTTTACCCAAAAGGGATATTTGATGCGTTTATTAGACATTTTTACTTCGACGTCATATCCAAGATGAAAAATTCCACACGTCGATTTTCGGTACGACCGGCTTTGCTTTTATTATCGGCAACAGGGCGCGCTTCACCAAATCCTTTCGGACGAAAACGTTGGGCTTCAATGCCTTTTTCTACCAGATATTTTACCACCGCCTCGGCACGTCGTTGAGAAAGCTCAAGGTTGGCTTTTGCCGAACCACGATTGTCGGTATGGCCCTCAACCTGAATCAATTTGATTCTCGGATTAGCCCTTAAAATAGACTTAACTTGGTTGAGAATATTATAACTACGCTTTTGGATGACCGACTTATTGGTATCGAAGTATACCATTTCGAAAATCTCGATTCCGGTTTTGGTAATACGAACTTTTGACTCACTCGAATCTGGACAGCCGTCTTCATCATCTTTTCCGTTAATCGTTTCAGGTTTCAGAGGACACTTGTCGTCGGTATCGAGGATACCATCCAAATCATTATCGAGGTCAGGACAACCATCGTCATCCTCAAAAGAATCGCGGTCTTCGGGCTCCATTGGGCACGCGTCGCTATCATCATCGATGCCATCTTTATCAGAATCGATAAGGGGACACCCTTGCTTTTCAGGAATTCCGCTCAAACCTGGACACTCATCTTCGATGTCCAGAACGCCGTCTTTATCGTTATCTGGGTCAGGGCATCCATCTTCATCTTCAAAGGTATCAATGTCCTCGCTCTGATTGGGACACTTATCTAGGGCGTCCATAATTCCGTCTTGATCGCTATCACGTTCTTCAGGATTCTTACTGCTTTGTTCCGCTTCGGCGAGCATCGCGCGTTCGTTTGCGCCTTGAGGGAAGGCGACGTGTTCAACACCGCCAAATATCCGAAAGTCCGGCGCGCCGATGCCTTGGGATACGCCTATTCCACCACCGAGATTAATGGTCCAATCCCCAATCAATTCGAGTTTTACGCCGCCATCCACTTCGACTGGGCTTCCGAAAGTATTGTCCGAAACGGTGGTAAGATTGTTAGGGTCGCGACCATCGGCCAAGGATAATCCAGCCGTTATCGTGCTATATAGTGAAACTGGACTGGCGATTTGATATTGCAGTCCAGCACCCATTCTTAGAATATCGCCGGAGCCGACATTACGTAGATTACGCTCAGAGCGAATTTGGTAACCAAGATTTAAGGCGGCTTTGAGGTCGCTGCCCGTCCAATCTGCAATCAGTTTAGGTTCGAATCGAAAGTCGCCATCGCTGTGGAAAGCGCGATTTCCTAGGGGAATATAGGCTGTCAGACTTACCGCCAAACCAAAGCTAGAATCCTTGGGTAGAATTCGAGCCTTTAGGTTCATTCTTGCATCTGCAAAAGAAAAAGAGGGAACCGAATCTGCGTTATTGTTGTACTCCTTAAGAGAATCTCCCGTCTGAAAAACGGTAATCGGAAGCACGGCTCCGAAATCTAGGAATCCAAACATGCCCATTCCGAACGCGATTTCGGCTTTTAACTGGTCGTCGAGTAGACGAAAGGCCTCCTCGCTTCCCTCACGTCGCAGCTGGACGGCATCGTCGACGAAGTGCACAAAAAGCCCCACCGATGGGATCCCGCTTGGCAAAACTTCCGATCTTGCGACATTTAGTATTGCTGTTTTTTGAGTGGATTCGGGCTCAAAATTTTCCACATAAAGTTCAGTGGTTTGCGACCACGCTTGGAGCGGAAGGAGAGTCGATATAAGAATCGCAAGACAAATGATGTTTGTATTTTTCATTTTATAAAATTCAGGACCAAAAATTAGAGATCTGAAACAGTTTTATATATCATGAAACGGGATCCTTTCAACTCTTTGATCCATTTCTTAGTATAATATTGTGTGATTGGAAGGGTTGCATTTTTCGATCTTTGTAAGCCTAACCTTTGGTGCCCGGGCGACCAGGCGCCCACTATTTTTATCTCGTAGCGATCCATGAAAGATTTTTTTACGAAAAAAACGGGTGACATAGCCGAGGGCCAAAATCTGTCTCGTTCCAGGCATTGATCGCACGTGCATAGGCTTCGTTCGTTACGGGGTAAAAAATCGGTTGACCGGTTAAACGAGGTGGCCATTTCGAATACCCGCTCGCGATGACGAGATCGGCTTGATTACAAGGTCGAAACGTTTCGACCTTTTCCTCTTCATTCACCGCTAAAGGTGGGTTGTCGTTGTTCCATAAAAGCGGCGATGGCTTCCTGAAAATCTTTTGATTGCATTAAGGTGGAATTTCTTCTTAGGGCGTTTCGTAGCGAAGCGTTTACGGATGCCTCGGTACGTTCATTGAGGACACCTTTGATCGCGCTAACAACCAATGGTGGATTTTCGGCGATGGACGTGGCCAAGGTAAAGGCTTTCTCTTTTAGACTTTCTAGATCAGAGAGAACATAATTAACGAGTCCTCTCTCTTTGGCCCATTGAGCGGAATAATCACCACCGGTGAGGGCCATTTCGCGCATATGTCCTTCACCGATAATAAAGGGAAGGCGTTGAATGCCGCCGAGATCGGGTACTATACCGACCTTTACTTCTCTCAAGGAAAAGGTGGTGTTTTGTGAACATAGGCGGATATCACAGGCAGCGGCCATCTCCACACCGGCACCGATACACCAGCCATTGATGGCAACAATGACGGGTTGGGTGGCATTTGCGATCGCATTGAGAGCGGCCTGAAGGGTTTCTCCTAAAGTGGTAATCTGCTGTTGGCCCGATAGTCCTGCACCAATCGCGGGAACGATTAAGGGAGCCGCTTCCATAAGGTCTAGCCCGTAGCTAAAATTCTTTTTCTCGGTTCTGAGCACGATCACGCGAACCTTTTTATCGTCTGATAAAGTAGTAAAAAGATCTCCTATATCGCTCCAGAGTTGGGGCCCAAAAGGATTGCCTTTTTTTTCGGTATTGAGGAGAACCTCGGCGATGCCCTTTTCGGAAATCGATACATCGAGTGTTTTATATTCAGCCATTTTTAACCCTTTCGTTGGATGGACCAGTGTAATCTTGGATCTAAATAAGGCAAATGCGTTTTGCCAAATGATCGTCCAAGGCTTGAGGGAGATCGTGGTCGCCGCGCATCACAAGCACCCCCTCGTCGGTTAGCGAAATATGATTATTGGTGTCACGTAAGGTTAGGCGATGCCGCTCGCAAAGACGTAGAAGTTCCATGCTTTGCGAAGGACGAAGGAAGTCAAGAATTGAAAAGGTGGATAGACTTTCCAGATGATGAATTCTCATACTGGATGCCTTTGAGCCCCTTACCATTGCCGTGATTGTTTTTGCATGATGGCGGCCCCGCGTTCTTGCAACAGCACTCAATAATTTTCGTATAAGGAGGGAGGGTTTATCTGGCGATCTAATCCGAGAGTGCTGTGTTTCAAAAAGTGGCGGAGCGTCCAAACACACATCACAAAAATTACAGTTAAGACCAAACGAGGCCGTACTTTCAAAATGTTGAAGAAGCTGTAGCTGGCGGCAGGTATTGCGCTTCATAAAGCGAAGCATTTCGGAGAGCTGTCGATGTGCACATTGGCGACGGGCATTTAAATAATGCCAATCTACACGCAGGTCTCTTGGTCTAGAAATATCGCGAAGCGCGACCCACGCAAACCCATCTCGCCAGCCGTAATCTAAATGTTTGGCCAGTTTTAGAAGACGAAAAACAGAGTACACACTTGCTTCTGGAATCGCGCCCGTGTTTGGACTTGATGTAGCATTTGAAGATGGGTGTCTTGAAATTCCTTTTTTGGGAAGGCAGGCATGTTCTAAATGGCGTGTGATTTGGGCGGGGCCAGTGGGATGCGTGCCGACCCCAAGTTGGCGAAGTTCGGCCCAGACTTTTTGCACGACATCAGGGGGTGGAAAGGAGGTATCGATGAAGTATTCGTGGGTTTTTCGATCGGACTGAGAATTAAATAGTAAACAATGCGACTTTTCTCCGTCACGTCCTGCACGACCGGCTTCTTGGTAATAGGACTCCAAACTTCCGGGGAAATTGAAATGAACGACCGCTCTTACATCGTGCTTGTCGATTCCCATCCCGAAGGCGTTGGTGGCAACAAGAATCGGAATATCGCCGGCCATAAAACTTTCTTGGGCCTGTCGCCTTTCATTATTTGAGAGGCCCGCATGATAGGACCCGACAAGGTGTCCTTCATGTTCTACGCGAACACGAATTTCGTTCACTTGGCGGCGAGTGGTGCAGTAGATAATGATCGATTGATCCATGCGATCTTCTAAGAAAGATCGTAAATAAATATACTTGTCTTGATCGTTGCGCACATTTTGGATTTCAAAATAAAGGTTGGGTCGTTCAAAGCCGGAGATGATAATACGGGTCGAATCGAGGCCCAATTGGGCTAAAATATCCTTTCGAACCTCAGGAGTAGCGGTGGCCGTCAGGGCAAGCGTTGTTGGATTTCCTAAGCTCTTACGAAGCTCACGAAGCTCACGATAATCAGGACGGAAATCATGCCCCCATTGACTTATACAATGCGCCTCGTCGATGGCCAAAAGGGAGACCTCTAAGGTATCAAGGACCTCACGAAAGGCTTTGTTTTTAAAGCGTTCGGGCGCGACATAAATGATTTTATAAAGGCCCTCTTGCATGCCCCGTAAACGTAATTTTTGGTTTTGCCAGGTTTGTCCGGAATGGATGCAGGTCGCTGCAATCCCGCGCGCATAAGCACTATCAACCTGATCTTTCATTAACGCTATCAGCGGAGAAATCACAAGTGTGATGCCAGGAAGTCGACATGCCGGCAGTTGATAACACAGACTTTTTCCTCCGCCTGTAGGCATAATGGCAAGTGCTGAAATCCCTTCGCTAATTGATCGGGTGACCTCGTCTTGACCCGATTTAAAGGCCTCAAATCCAAAGACCCGAAGGAGCGTATCGTGACGTGTTTCTGAGTTTTCTAAAGAAGTCCTGAACATTTGTATAGTTATACTCTGCTTGGATCATTTCGCAAGAGATCCACTCAAAAAACTGAGAAGACATTCACAGTTTTTTGGTGGATTAAATATGGACATTTTTTTAAGTCGTTGAATTTTAAGGAAAATTAAAACATGACAAGATTGGCATGAAGCTTGATTAGGAAGTCCAATCAAAGGAGCTCCAATGCGAACACAACTCAATATGTCGATCATCGTCGTTTTATCTTTAGGATTATTTGCGTGTGGAGACACCATTGATGAAAAAGAGGCGCCGTCAAAAACCGAAATTACCGATCGGGTTAAGGACGGTGATACAACCGATTATTGTACATCTTTTGGTTGGTATGAGGACGGCAAATGCGACACTTTTTGTAGTTCACCGGATCCAGATTGCGGGCAATGTGGCGCGGTCCCGGTTTGCGAACAAGGTTATGAGGAAGTAAACGATTGCATCCTAGACGACGCGGCGTGTAAAGAAGAAACCATGTGCGGTTCAACGATTTTGTGCCGCCAGATCATGAATCGCTGTGGTAACGACAACGGCGATGTTGCCTTCGTATTGGAGTGCCCAGAAGGATACCGCGTGGATCGCGAATGTGTGCAAGATATCGCCTGTATTGAAAAAGAAGATATGTGCGGTGACCCTTATGTGTGTGTGGAGGAGGTCGAGGTTTGCAACGCGCCCGCATGTGAGGCGGGATTTATTGAAATTGAGGCGTGTCGTTTTGACGACCCTCAATGTGTGACAAGGGAAGGTTGTGAGGTCATTGTTTCGTGCGTGCCGGACCAGGGCTGCGCGGCAACGCCCTTTTGTGCGGGCGATGAGGTTCAACATAATTCTCGTGAAGAATGTTTGAAAAACAACCAGATATGTCGACCGGACTATCGTTGCAACCAACAAATTTGGTGCTCGCCTCAGCTCGATTGTGCGTTGCCTTTTTGTTCAGATAATGAAGAAGAAGTAAGTGAGTGTACTAAAAACATGCGTGAGTGCCGCGAAGAAAAAGGATGCGGGGTCTCGCTTATTTGCCAAACCATTTAATTCGATTTTATGACATCAGAAATATTCAGGCCTTCTAGTTAACTTTAACTTAAGAGAGAAACTGGGGACACCATAGGGTTTGGATACGATGATAGAGCGCTCTTTCGAAAGAAGGAGCGCTTCTTTTTTATTGTTTAAAAAGCTTAAATTACGTTCTTGAAAGCGGCCCATAAAAACAAGGAAGCCAAGGAAGGAGGAGCGTTGCAAACCAGAGGAAGCGTTTGGTTTTGAGTAGATCTATAATGGCGATAACGAGATAAAAAGAGTGAGACCCATCGCATAAAAAGCAACAAGGAGCCAGATTTTTCTTTTTCTAAGGTTGTATTAAGCCACATCTGAAAGTTCGTATTCTCGTAATAATTTTTCGGTTTTGGCCTCGCTGACGCGGCCGATCAACCTTTGGGATTCATGTTTATCGCGCATCGTTTTGGCGAGTGAAAAAGTGGATCCAACGGTGAAGACGAGGCCCATTCCCATGAAGGCTCGGGTCCAAATATTGACGGGAAGAGCGAAGATCCCAAAGCTTGTTGTGCCAAGGGCTAGCAAGAATGAAATCCAGACTTGAAAGTACCATGCTGATGAATCGTTTCTCATTTTAATCTCCGAAAGGTGAGGGCTTGATTGCCTGATGGGATGTATAGCAAGGAGGGGGCCATATTTTTTTACGTAGAATGGCGGGGAAAGCGTCTTCCGCCAGGGTGCCCGACAATAATTGTATACATACATCTCTATAAATGTATCCTATTGAAATGAAGTATTTAACCCCACCAACCCGCCTTTTCTTACAAAAAGTATCCAAGGCTGTCTTTGCAAATCCCTTCTCCGCTGAACGCGAAAAAGCCGATCGCGCAATCGTTGATTCCTCCAAATCTTGGCCCGCTCTGGTCGACGAAGTCTTAGAGAAAGTAAAAGCCGAACTTGATGAATACGCCCCTTTAAACATCAAACAATTCAATTCTCGTGATCAAAAATTGTTGAGTGCGGCGATTCTATTTGAACGCTTTCATGTTTATGGAGACGTTTTTGATGCACTCGTTGCAAACCAGCTTGCGGCACCCCAAGACAATCAAATTGTTCCTTTCGCAAAAGAGGTTTTAGAGGATCTAAAAAAGTTGGGCTTCGACGATTCTTTAGCCTTAAGTTATTTTGCTTTTATGTATCAACTCGCACGGGCCTACTATCTGGTTTCTCGCTCCTTGGTTGGTAATTCAGCGTCCATGCAGTCGATGCGCGCCCAGTTATGGTCCTCCATTTTCACCTACGATCTTCAGCGATATATCGACGGTTTATGGAATCGTATGGAAGATTTCTCAACGCTCTTATTGGGTGAAACGGGGACTGGAAAAGGCGTTGTCGCGAACGCGCTTGGACAAGCCGGATGGATCCCTTTTGATAAAAAAGGCTGGCGCTTTTCGTGGGCCTTTACCCAGTCTTTTATCTCAGCCAATCTCAGTGAATTCACACAAACCCTTATCGAGTCAGCGCTTTTTGGCCATCAAAAAGGGGCCTTTACGGGGGCGATTCGCGATAGCGAGGGTCTCTTTTCTCGATGCCGACCTCATGGAACAATTTTTTTAGACGAAATCGGAGAGCTCGATAAAGCGATCCAGGTCAAGTTATTGCGCGTCCTTCAAGATCGCGTCTTTACGCCCGTTGGAGGGCAGGTCGGAAAACGTTTTGAGGGAAGATTAATCGCGGCGACCAATATTGAACATGCCTCGCTTAAGGAAGGGCAATTCAGATCCGATTTTTATTATCGTATAACGAGTAATATTATCGAAGTTCCAAACTTACGACAGCGGATTTTAGAAAACAAAAATGAGCTTGAAGAATTGTTATCGGTCATCGTCCCGAAGGTGATCGGGAAAGAGGATCCAGACTTTTTTTCAGACATTATTTCCCTTTCACAGACCTTCAGGGATTATCATTGGCCCGGAAACGTGCGTGAACTGGAGCAATTTGTCCGCCGCGTACTCATCAGTGGAACCTACCAGCGCGCGAGCGAGGATCTGAATGGGAAAATAGAGAGACAGATGAGCGCGAAGGCGCTTCTATCCAGGCATGCGATGGCCCTCTGCACGGAGGGTGTGAGTACAAGCGAGATTGCTCGATTGATGCAAATCGACCGGCGTACGGCTTTGAAATATTTAAAATACCAAGATGAACGAGCCGAGATTAAGCGTCTGCGCTAGGTCCGCCGGGCTCACCGATCGCTTCTTCCCAAAAGTAGAGAATACACTGGCAGTGTGGGCAGCTGCAAAGTGTTGTTCCGCGCTGGATCATAATAAATTCCTGCGCAGGAACGGCCATGTAGCACGCCTCACAGTATCCATCTTTTGCGGCAACAACAGCAAGTCCTTCCCGTCGATTTCGGATGAAATCGTAGCGATGAAGAACACGCTTTGAAACCTCTCCACGCGCTTCGCTTTCTCTTGCTTTCAAACGTTCAATATCGTCATCGGCTTTCTGAATTTGATCGGCCGAGGCTGCTTCCTCAGCGGCGATAGATTTTTGAAGCTGAACGACTTTGCTTTCTTTGTCAGCAATCGCGTCTTGGGTCGATTGAATAACTTCATTCATATGCTGAAGTTCTTCTTCGGTTTGACCGATAGAACGTTTGAGTCCTTCGATCTCTTTTTCGACGGCATTGAATTCTTTCGCAGATCCAACATTATGAAGACGTTTTTTACGTTTATCATGTTGTTCTTTGATGTACGTCAAGTCATCTGATTTTGAACGTTGAAGTGATTTGATCTCTTCAAATTCTTCTTTTTGTTTCTCAAGATCTACAATCAACTTAGAGAGGAACCCTTTGTTTTCCTCTATACGTTCTACGATTTCGCCTTTAACTTTGCGAAATCCGTCGAGTTCTAAATCGATATATTGTAGCTCCCTTAGTCGTTTTAACTGCTCCTTCAAGATCCTACCTTCTCTAAATTATTTTGTATAAAAAAAGCGCCAACTTTGAGTCGGCGCGTCGTTCCTAGATCTGGTCGCTTAGTGATGTGCTTATTGATATTTGATAAACATTTGATCAACCTAGCGACCATGTAAAAAAAAACCAGTGGGCCCACCAGGATTCGAACCTGGGACCAGCCGGTTATGAGCCGGCGGCTCTAACCAACTGAGCTATAGGCCCTTCATCGTGATTACCACGACCAAGACGCGGTTAGATAACGGAGCTCTGCTTTTAAAGCAAGTAAGATTTTGTTTTGGACGATAATTAATTGAAAGAATAGTGTGATCTTTTCTGAGGAATGGAAAGTGGATTGTAGCCCCGCTGCCGGGATAAAGGTGCGACCCTCTGTGGTGCGCGAAGCCTGCCCTCGGGGTACGCCCGTAGGTCCTTTATTTACAAACGATCGACGGGTAAGGGTACACGACCACAGCGGGGTACCCCTACAAAGAAAGAAAATACCTCAGAAACGGATCACACTATTGAAAGAAAGGTCAAAGAAGTGGAGGGGTAGATTGTTGAAGACTGTTATCTCCCCAGCAAATAATGGAGCCCTCTTTACGAATGGCGCAGCTATTAAAATCTCCGCTTGTGATCTGATCGGCGATCAAATTGGCAGGTGGACTGACCTGACCAAGAGAGTCATCTCCCCAACAGACAACGCTGCCATCTATTTTTAGGGCGCAACTGTGATCACGTCCAGCGCTTACATAACTAAAGGTTCCGGCAGGAGCCATGGATTGGGCGTGATCGTTTCTCCCCCAGCAAAGGAGCGTCGCATCGGTTTTTAATGCACAATTGTGCTCATACCCAGTGCTTAACTGAGAAAAACTACCGCTTGGATTTTGACCTTGTCCGAAAGAGTCGTAACCCCAACATTGGATCGATTTATCGGGGCGTAAACCGCA
>Ga0256840_1002040_pt1 | contig 18187 bp, 18 predicted proteins | sample 355202metaG_FD_185969 | JGI IMG/M metagenome (GOLD analysis project Ga0256840, IMG submission 185969) | Hydrothermal vent microbial communities from Mid Atlantic Ridge, Atlantic Ocean - 355-202 | ecosystem: Environmental > Aquatic > Marine > Hydrothermal vents | place: Atlantic Ocean: Mid...
TTGATATGCTATTTACACCTACTATCATTGTCGCACTTGTATTGGCTTATATGGCTGTAAAAAATAAATGGAAAATTGCTGACATCTTTTAGGTATGTTACATAATCCAAGGGCATAGGAGGCGATGATGACAACCTAATCTCTTTTCTGCTATATTGCCTCCAAGAGTATACAAACGGGGGTTAACATTCACAGTCTTATGATATTATTTATAAGAGAGATCTTTAGCAGACTTTTACGAAAGCCGTCCTTTAAAATCTTCATAGCCAAACTCACGGAGTATCTCTATGGAACCATCTACTTTTTCTATGGCGATAGTGGGGAGTTTTACGCCATTAAAGGTGCTGGCTTTGACCATGGTGTAGTGCATTTGGTCTTCAAACACTACTTTATCTCCTACTTTCAATGGCGTATCAAAACTGTAGTCTCCCATGATGTCACCTGCAAGACAAGTATTGCCTGCTAGACGATAGGTATGGGCTTTGATAGCCGCTTGGCTTGCACCTTGTACTTCTGCACGGTATGGCATGATGATAGTGTCTGGCATATGTGCTTCAGCAGAACTGTCAAGTATAGCAATGTTCATGCCATTATGTACAATGTCAAGCACTTTAGTCACAAGTGTACCTGTTTCCCAGCCTATGGCTTCTCCTGGCTCTAGGTAGACTTCTACATTGTATTTGGATTTAAAGTCTTTGATGAGTTTGATGAGCTTTTCAACATCATACCCTTTGCGGGTAATATGGTGTCCCCCACCAAAGTTTATCCATTGCATTTGTGCAATGTATTTTCCAAATTTTTCTTCAAAATGTATCAATACGTTTTCCAAAGCATCAGCACTTTGTTCGCAGAGTGCATGAAAATGGAGTCCATCACAAGCATTGATGACTTCTTCGTCGATGTTAGCAAGTGTGGTACCCAGTCTGGAGTAAAGTCCACAAGGATTGTATATCTCTTTAGGTGACTCAGAATACTCAGGGTTCACACGTAAACTTAAAGAGAGTTTAGGGTTGAAAAATTTTGCTTTTTTGGCATAGGCGTGAAACTGAGAAGGGGAGTTAAAGACCAGATGATGGGAAATAGTCGCTATCTCTTCAATCTCTTCGTCTTTAAATGCAGGTGCATAGGTATGTACGTCCTTTCCAAAAGTATCATGAGCCAGTTTTGCTTCATGCAGTCCTGAAGCACAGCATCCATTGAGATAGGGTTGAAGTATAGGAAAGCTTTTCCATAAAGCATATCCTTTAAGTGCAAGTAATACTTTTGCACCAGATTTTTCTCTAATTGTATCTATGATTTGAAGATTACGAAGTAGCTTTTGTTCATTGAGTAGCCAGCAAGGAGAGGGTAGATTTTTTGGATGTATATTTTTCATATAAAATTATAGCAATAAAGTCTAAATTTTTTTGATATAATTAGACAAAATTAAGATATTGAATGAAGATAAATAAAATTTTTGAAAGGATAATTAATGCAGAGAAGAGAAAAAAAAACCTATGATAATACTTTAAAGTTTAAAGATGATGACATTCTTATGGTAGTATCCATAGTCGAAAAATTGGAAACAACCATGGAGGTGATTTATTATCTGATGGAACATGAAAATTTAACACCGTTTAGTTTAATATTGCTAACTGCCGAGGAAGTTGAAATTCATAAAATATTAATAAATGAGAAACGCGATACTGATATAGTTGTTCAGATCAATAAAGAGAAAAATATATATTTATTACTTTGCCAAAATACTTATGTCGACGGTGGATATCATTTTGCTGAAAGAATTATGAATCATATACTTTCTAATGATGGAAAAAATATTTATTGTACTGAATTGGAAGTTCGTTCAACTAAAAATGCTCCTAAAGCTGTTATTTTCAAATTAGTAAATATGTTTATGAAGGCACAAGCTGAAAATAAAACAAATGAAATTGTTTATAGAAGTATCAATTAATTAGTAGTATTTAAGGGCGAATAGGGTAAAATTCCGTCCAAATATACCTACAGTCATGCAGGTAAAATACATTAAGGATGATTCACAATGAAAAGAACATACCAACCCCATAGTACACCAAGAAAGAGAACACACGGATTTAGAACAAGAATGAAAACTAAAAATGGTAGAAAAGTAATTACTGCAAGACGTGCAAAAGGTAGAAAAAGACTAGCAGTATAAGTCTTTTTAATTGCGTTTGGGAGTTCTGGTATTAGCAAAATAAAACATTTTACTAGAATTCAAACCACAAAAGAGTTTAATGCCGTGTACAAACATGGTACAAAAACGTGTCATACCCCATATTTTGTATTGTTTTTTAAAAAAAGTACAGAATATAAGGTGGGTTTTGTAGCCTCTAAAAAAATAGGGAATGCAGTTCATCGAAACAGAGCAAAACGTTTGATGAGAGCACACTTCATTGAAAATATTGATCTTCTCTCTTCTGGGTCTTATGTTTTGGTTGCAAAACCAGATCTTTTAAAGCAAGACTATGTAGAGACAAAAAAAACCTATCTACAAACACTCAAAAAATGCTCTGCATTAACATAAAATAGACTATACTATCGACTAATAATTTGCAGATTAATAATTTAAAGGTAATACTTTGGAACAACAAGATTTAAATAAAAGACTCCTCTTAGCCCTAGTGCTTTCATTTTTTGTTTTTGTGGGATACAGTTACTTCTTTCCTGTGCAGAAACCTGTCGTATCTGAAAACACTACAAAGCAAGCCACATCGACACATCAAACTCCTACTGTAACGACAGTGACAACAAATAACGCTTCCCCAGCACCTATAGTAAACAAAAGTGCTGCTATGGCTACGGCAGCTCCTGTTAAGCAAGCCGTGCCGAGCATTGCAACGGTTAAATCAGACCGTTTCATCATGAGTATTGATGAGTTTGGACGTATATCACAGTTTGAACTTTTAGAAAAAAAGTATCGAGTTGATGAGGGTGTGAACTTAAAAATACTAGGTGAAAATGTCGTTAAGCCTTTAGAACTTAGACTCTCTGATGTAAAACTAAATGAAGAAGCATTTTCGACTCCTTATGTAAATAGGGGTGAACATACAGTAGATGTTAGCACTGGAGTAAAAAGTATTACCCTAGAGCAAAAACTCTCTTCACTTACTATTACTAAAACAATTACCGTGAAGCCTACAGGTGAGTATGAGGTAAAAGTCTCAACATCATCTGACACACCGTACTTCATTACACCAGGGCATCGTCCTATGGCAGATACCTCGATGTATATGCTAGTACGTGGTGCATTGGTAAAAGGTAGTGATGACATTATTACAACCATTGAAGATGGTGATGCAGAGGGGTATGAAAAGTTTGAAAATGCAAAAATAGCTTCAGCGTTTGACAGATATGTTGCCTCAATGTTTTTTGATTTTGATAAAGGACTCAATGTTTCTATTTTAAAGGGGACTGAGAGTGATCCTCTTATATTTGTACAAGGGTCACAAGATTTTAAATTTCATGCTTACATAGGGCCAAAAGAAGAAAGAGTTTTAGCTAAGATTCATCCAGAACTTACTGATGCTATTGAGTTTGGTTGGTTTTCATTTTTGGCTAAACCATTTTTCAAAGTACTCCTTTGGATAAATGACTATGTAGGTAACTGGGGTTGGGCGATTATCCTCTTTACGCTTTTAGTTAAACTTGTACTTTTCCCTCTTTCATACAAAGGTATGATGTCGATGCAAAAGCTTAAAGACTTAGCACCTAAAATGAAAGAGCTTAAAGAAAAGTACAAGGGTGACCCAGCAAAAATGAATGCACAGATGATGCAAATGTACAAGAAACATGGAGCAAATCCAATGGGTGGATGTTTACCTCTTTTACTTCAAATACCTGTATTTTTTGCACTCTATCGAGTACTTTTAAATGCTGTTGAGCTTGAAGGTGCCCCTTGGATTTTATGGATAGAAAACCTTGCACAGATGGATCCATACTTTGTACTTCCTGTTTTGATGGGTGCCTCTATGTGGTTTCAGCAACGTATTACACCTTCAAACTTTACAGATCCACTTCAAGAGAAAATCTTTAAATGGTTCCCTGTAATTATGACAGTGTTCTTTATCTACTTCCCATCAGGTCTTGTACTTTACTGGTTGGTCAATAACCTCTTTACTATTGCACAACAGTATTTTATAAATCATATGTACGCAAAACATAAAGCTGCTGCTGCATTGGCACATAAGAAAACAAAGGACTAAGAGATGAAAAAGGTCGAAGCACCGACACTTGAAGCTGCGTATGCTAAAGCTTCAAAAGTGTTAGAATGTTCTATTTCTGAACTTCAGTGTGAAGTTGTGCAACACCCCACAAATGGTATTTTAGGATTTTTGAAAAAAAATGCCATTATCGTAGCTACGTGTAAAAAAAGAAAGAAAGCAAGTACTGTTGCTTCTAAGGTAGAAACACTACCTTCAGAAGAAGAAAGTGTCGCTTCTGAGATACTTGCCACAGTCAAAGAAGAACAAACTGAAGTCAAAAAACACGTAGCAAAAGTTGAAGAAACTCAAGTAACTCCCAAAGATGCAGTCTTAGACAGCTTTTTTGATGCAGATACAAAAGAAGAAGAAAATTATGAGGAAGAAGATGTTGTCTATGATGAGTTGGCACTTCTTATAGAAACACAACTGAAAGAGCTGTTAGAAACATCATGTTTTGACATTGATGTTGTTGAAGTCGACGTTGTAGACAACACTGCACTCATTTTCATAGATGGTGAAGATGCAGCCTTGCTCATAGGAAAAGAGGGCTACAGATATAATGCTCTCTCTTACATGCTATTTAATTGGTTACATACAAAGTATGAGTTGTTTATCAAGCTTGAAATTGCAGAGTTTTTAACGTCACAACAAGAGATGATACGTAACTACATCAAGCCTGTCATTGAAAATGTTGAAAAACAAGGTAAAGGGAAAACACGTTTTCTTGATGGTATTTTAGTACAAATTGCACTAGAACAACTACGTGAACGTTTTCCTGACAAATATGTAGCAGTGAAAACAGGACGTGAAGGTAAAAAGTTTGTTGTCATCAATGACTTTAACACACCTGCTAAAAGTAATACATAAACATTATGCATGACTCTATTGCAGCCATTGCTACTGCACATGGTGTTGCTTCCATCTCTATCATAAGAGTGAGTGGAGAGGCTGCACTTAGTATTGCCCATAAGATTTCTCACTTAAAGACTATTACGCCCAGACACGCACACCTCACTTCACTTTATAACGTACAAGATGACCTTATAGACCATGCTATTATGATTTACTTTGCTGCTCCTCACTCTTTTACAGGAGAAGAGATAGTCGAGTTTCAGTGTCATGGTGGTATGATTGTTGCTCGAGAGATACTTGATACTATCCTTTCTCATGGTGTACGCTTAGCCGAGCCAGGTGAGTTTTCTAAACGGGCATTTTTAAATGGAAAAATAGACCTCACAGAAGCTGAAGCCATCTCTAAACTCATAGAAGCCAAGTCAGTAGACGCTGCAAAGATACTTGCAAAACAAATGAAGGGTGAACTTAGAACCTTTGTTGAAGAGAGTAGAGAAGCACTTTTGCGTTCACTGGCTTACTCAGAAGTGATGATAGACTACGCGGAAGAAGACATCCCTGATGATATTATGCAAAGTATTGTCACTCAGTTAGAGGCTCTTAGCCAAAATATAGAACAAATTGTTGATGCAAGTCATAGACGACGAGGTTTAATAGAGGGTTTTAAAGTAGCTATCATAGGGAAACCAAATGTAGGTAAAAGTTCTTTACTTAACGCACTACTTTCATATGAGAGAGCCATAGTCTCAGACATAGCAGGTACCACAAGAGATACCATAGAAGAACAAGTACGTATAGGCTCACACATCATAAGACTAGTAGACACTGCAGGCATACGAGAATCAGAAGACACCATCGAAAAGATTGGTATTGAACGTACGCTTTCTTCTGTTAAAGATGCAGATGTCATTATTGCATTGTTTGATTATTCAAGGAAGTTTGATAGTGAAGATGCAAAAATACTTTCCATTTTAGAATCACTAGAAGATAAACATATTATTGTGGCACTCAACAAATCTGACTTAGATCATATATTGGTAATGCAGGAGTCACAAAAGTTTGATACAATAGAAGTCAGTGCAAAAAAAGGTTTTGTAAAATTGACACAAAAATTAGAACATCTTTTTGACAGCATAGGTGAGGGAGATGAGCTTATGCTTATCTCTGCACGACAGATAGAAGCCGTGTCTCATGCAAAAAATTCTATAATAGAAGCAAAACAGCCGTTACTTAATGGAGAATTAGAATTTTTTTCCTATCACCTACAAGAAGCGGTAAAATCTATATCGTCTATCTCTAAACCGTATGACAGTGAAGAGATACTCGACAAGATGTTTGGCGAATTTTGTTTAGGTAAATAGTATGAAATTTCTTGATACAGTAAAAAATATAGAAAATATAGAACTTTATGTATTGGTATTCTTAGTTTTTTTTACACTATGGTTTATAGCCAATACAGTAAAGTTCTATAAAGGTGAAAAACGTAAGGTAAAACACTTACATAGATTTGCAAGAGAGGGTGAGTCTATCTCTCAATATGAACTTGCTAAACGTTATGCTAAAGGACAGGCAGTCCGTAAAAGTTGCCAAAATGCTGCGTATCTTTCTCAAAAGGCTGCTTTTGCTGGAGATGAAAATGCACAAAAACTTTTAGATAAAATACTCAAACGAAGAAAGTGTTAATTACGTAGTAATATTAACTATGTATAATACTAATAATTAAACTATAGTAGGGAATAGAATGTTAAAAACTTTATATATTACAGGAATGTTACTTTTTGCAAGTTCACTTTTTACAGGGTGTGTATCAAGAGACATTCCTTTAAATCCACAGCCACAAGCAAATCCATATAATGTAAATGATGTCGATCTTTCTGATCTTGATGAAAACCTAACAGAGTCAGAGATGATGATGACAGAAGAGGGTGAAGAAAAAATGGTACGGATAGAATTTCCAACCTCAGAGTATTATAGCTTGCCAAAATCAGGACGGGGTACGGTAAAAGGAAGTATTTATGTGACTGACCTTTATGCCAGTCGTGTGTATGGTGCAGGTACAAGACTTTACTTAAATCCCATTACCTCTTACTCTAAACAGTGGTACATTGAAAGTTATCTAGGTGGAGCTAAGATGCAAAAAGCAGATGCCAGACTCTTTAACTACCTTAAATTTACTGCAGCAGATAGCAGTGGTAACTTTGCATTTTATGGGGTACCTAATGGAAGTTATTATCTTATAGGTACAGTGAAGTGTGGTACGCAGTGTGGTTATGAGAGTGAAAAAAGTATACGTATCGCCACACGTGTAAGTGTACAAGGTAATCAAATAGTCAATAAAGATTTGACCAGAGTCGATTAAATTTTTAGAAAACCTTATCCTTTTGGATAAGCTTTTTATCAATAGGTTACTTTTTGAACAAAGTCCAAAAAGCACTCTTCAGCAGAGGGCTCATATGACTTTGTCATATTTAGAAGAAGCTCTATCCTTTCGGATAAGCTTCTTCTAATTTACTGTAAAGTCCTTCAGGGCTTATATTGTCATTAGCTTCTAAAATACTTTGCATAGTGACATTGTCTTCTTGTCCATGCCATATTTTGATGTACGTCCCTTCTTTATAGCCGTGGTCTTGTCTAAATTTATTTAAGATATTTTTTCCTACATAGAGTTTATAAAGAGCATCAAGGTTAAGTCCTGACTGCACAGCTACTTCTATAAAGGCTTCCATGAGCTTTTGTGTACTTTCCCCACAAAAAAGTGTTTTCATGAGGTTTTCTACAACGGCTATTTGCTCATAGTGGTCTTTAAAATTTTCTTTTATCTCATGGGTAAATGTAGTAAAGTTTGGTAGGTCATTGATGTTTCTTGCCAGTGTGTCTATGCTTCCAAGATTTTCTCTTTTATAGTCTTCAAGTCCTTGAGACATGATGAAGTGCCAAATGTCAACAGCTTCTATCTGAATGTTCGCATAGTCGGGTTTTGCATCTATGTTTTTCCAGTGTTTCCATGGGTAGGACTCTATGAGCTCAGCACATTCAAGATAGGTACAACGTTTCCAGTCTATGACTTTTCCGTTTTTAGTAACGCCATCTTCCCAGCCTAGTCCATTGGTAGCATCATTAAGTTGTTGTTGTAGCTCAAGCATTTGTAAAATCTTATCCATAAAAAGCCTTTTAATGTAGTATGATATTCTACCTTTTCAAGCCTTATTTAGTACTTTTTTAGTAAAATACAACTCTTATTTTACGCCCCAAAGGACGCACAAATGTCACAGCCCAATGTAGCTATAGAAGATTTAGATGAAGTTTTAAAAAATCATAAACTTTCCAAAGAAGAGTACCAAGATATTTTACGTATTTTAGAGGGGCGTCACCCAAACCTTGTAGAGATAGGTATCTTCTCTGCGATGTGGTCTGAACACTGTTCATACAAGTCAAGCACAAAATATCTTAGAGGTTTTCCTACGAATGCACCATGGGTTATACAAGGGCCTGGAGAAAATGCAGGGGTAATTGACATCGGTGATGGTATGGCAGCTGTGTTTAAAATGGAGTCACATAACCACCCGTCATTTATAGAGCCTTTTCAAGGGGCAGCTACGGGTGTAGGTGGCATACTTCGTGACATCTTTACCATGGGTGCTAGACCTGTGGCAAATATGAATGCTTTACGTTTTGGTACAGTAAAAGGGGACTCTGAGACTGCAAAATACCAAAGACACCTCGTACGTGGTGTGGTAGATGGTATCGGAAGTTATGGTAACTGTATGGGTGTACCTACCATAGGTGGTGAAGTGAGCTTTGATGAGTCTTACAATGGAAACATCTTAGTCAATGCCTTTTCACTTGGACTAGTTAAATCAGACGAAATCTTTTTAGGGGTAGCTTCAGGTCTTGGTAACCCTGTTATGTATGTTGGTTCTAAGACAGGTCGTGATGGGCTAGGTGGAGCGGTGATGAGTTCTGACTCTTTTACAGAAGAGTCTAAATCACTCCGTCCTACGGTACAAGTGGGTGACCCATTTACAGAAAAACTGCTTTTAGAAGCGTGTTTAGAACTCTTTAAAACTGACCTCATAGTGGGCATACAAGACATGGGAGCAGCGGGGCTTACCTCTTCTGCCTTTGAAATGGCAGGTAAAACTGGAGCTGGACTCATCATGCATCTAGATAAAGTGCCAGCTCGTGAAGAGGGTATGACACCTTATGACTTTATGCTCTCTGAGTCTCAAGAGCGTATGCTTATTTGTGCCAAACAAGGTTCAGAGCAAGCTATCATTGACATCTTTGAAAAATGGGGACTCGATGTTGCCGTCATCGGTGAAGTCACTGACACAGCACGTATGGAACTGATGTGGCACGGTGAAAAGTGTGCAGATATGCCCATAGCTCCTGTGAGTGAAGAAGCACCTGTGCTTGACAGACCTATAGCACGTCCAAAGTACTTGGACGTTGTCAATGCAAAAAGTGTAGACAGTTTTGATGCCGTAGCAGACCAAGAAGCCTATGAAGCACTTCTTTCAAACATTGAAGTATCAGACAAAGCATGGGTCTATAACCAATACGACTCTATGGTACAAACCAACACAGCTAAACATCCTGGAAGTCTAGATGCTTCTTGTATTCGTATCAAAGAAAATGGTAAAGCACTTTCTATGTCTTCAGACTGTAACCCAAGGTTTTGTTACATAGACCCACGAAAAGGTGCTGCTTTAGCAGTCGTTGAGTCTGGGCGTAACGTTGCGATGTCTGGAGCTAGACCACTTTCTATCACGGACTGTCTAAACTTTGGTAACCCAGAAAACCCAGAAGTCATGTGGCAGTTTGCCCAGTCTTGTGAAGGCATAAAAGAAGCATGTTTAGCGTTAAATACTCCCGTTGTTTCTGGAAATGTGTCATTATATAACGAAACAAATGGTGTTTCAGTATTTCCCACACCTGCCATAGCAATGGTAGGACTTAACGATGATGAAACAAAAGTATTACCTTCTAGCTTTCAAGAAGAAGGCTCTCAGATACTCCTCGTAGGTGAAACCACGGGTGATTTTGGTGGCTCTTTATACATCAAAGCACTTCATGGTGAAACAGCAGGAAGCTTAGCAGAGTTTGACTACAAAAAAGAGCTTGCTCTTTGGGAACTAGTAATAGAAGCCAACAAAAAAGGTTTCTTGAAGTCTGCTAAAGATGTCAATGTAGGTGGGATAGCCATAGCACTTTCTAAGATGGCAGCAGTCTCAGGCATGGGTGTTTCAGCGTATGTAAACGTAGAAAAAAGCAGAAACATCTTTGACGAGTCACAAAGCAGAGCGTTACTAGAAGTTGACAACAAACATATGGTAGCTATGGTTGCCATGGCAAAAGAGTTAGACTTAGAGATAGCAGTTATCGGAGCAGTAGGCGGAAATGATGTCAAAATCAATGATTTGGCACTACCATTAGAGAAAGTTAAAGATATTTATTTTAATACCTTTGCTAGAACTATAGAACAAGATATATAAGGGTAAAAATGAGAGCATTAATAAGCGTAAGTGACAAAGCAGGCATCGTAGAGTTTGCACAAGGGTTAGAGAGCCAAGGTTGGGACATCATCTCAACAGGTGGGACATACAAAAAGCTAAATGAAGCAGGTGTAAAAGTCATAGAGATAGACGAAGTCACTAAGTTTCCAGAGTGTTTTGAGGGGCGTGTAAAAACACTCAACCCTTACGTGCATGGAGGGATACTTCACAAACGTGGTGACGCTGCTCATGTAGCTCAAGCAAAAGAGCTTGGCGTTGAAGGCATAGACCTCGTATGTGTAAACCTTTACCCGTTTAAAGAGACCATAGAACGTACAGAAGATTTTGATGAAATCATCGAAAATATAGACATTGGTGGGCCAACCATGGTACGTTCAGCTGCTAAAAACTTTAACGATGTACTCATCGTCACAGATGCAAATGACTATGACGCGGTACTCTCTGCACTTGAAAGCAAAGAAGACAGCCTAGAGTTCAGACGTGGATTGATGATAAAAGCTTTTGAGCATACTGCTGCTTATGACTCTATGATAGCCAACTATATGAATGGTAGATTTAACGATGGCTTTGGTGAGTATCAGTTCATCACAGGGAAAAAATCGTTCCAGACTCGTTATGGCGAAAACCCTCACCAAAAAGGTGCATTGTACGAGTTTGACTCTCACTTTTCTGACAACTTCAAACAAGTAAAAGGTGAAGCATCATTTAACAACATCAATGATGTTAATGGAGCATTAAAGATAGCTTCTTCTTTTGGTGATGAAAATGCAGTCTGTATCGTCAAACATGGTAACCCGTGTGGTTTTGCATTGCGTGATACCTTATTGGAGTCATACACAGAAGCACTCAAATGTGACCCCGTCTCAGCCTTTGGTGGTGTAGTAGCCGTCAATGGCATAGTCGATGCTCCTCTGGCTGAAAAGATGAACGAAATCTTTTTAGAGGTAGTCATGGCTGCTGACTTTACACCTGAAGCATTAGAAGTGTTTGCAAAGAAAAAACGTCTTAAACTTTTCTCTCAGGGTGGCAAAAAATCTAGCAATGGAAAACTAGTCATGGCTAAAGACTCTCATGACTTCAAGCATGTAGATGGTGGATTTGTCTATCAAAATGCTGACTGTATCTGTGACAACGAAGTACACAACGCTAAAAAACAGTCTACACTCACAGCTTCAACGCAAGAGATGAAAGACCTAGAGATAGCATGGAAAGTAGCAGGGCTTACCAAGTCTAACTGTGTAGTCTACGTCAAAGACTCGGCTATGGTAGCAGTAGGTATGGGTATGACTAGCCGTGTAGATGCTGCACAATGTGCTTTGAAAAAAGCAAAAGAAATGGGTCTAGATGTGAGTGGTGCTGCCATGGCATCTGAAGCGTTCTTTCCATTTAGAGATAGCATAGATGCTGCAGCAGAAGCTGGCATAAAAGCCATCATCGAACCAGGTGGAAGTATAAGAGATGACGAAGTCATCGAAGCTGCCAACGAGCATGGCATCTCTCTTTACTTTACTACGGTTAGACACTTTTTACATTAAAACATGAACTGTAGGGTGTAGTCCCCGACTACACCGCCAAGAGGGCATCAACATACCATCCACATTTGCATTACATGAAATCATCACAAAATATTCCAACAAACCAAACATATATATTAATTTGTGTTTTGTCATGTGGGTGTAGTCGGGGACTACACCCTACGTGGGAATTTGTTTTTGATTAGCCCTTATGTTTAAACTGATACATCATAATAGAAGCAGCTATCCCTACATTAAAACTTTTCACACCTTCCATCATTTCTATCGTCACTACTTCATCGCATAAAGAGAGTATCTCTTTTGAGAGTCCGTGTCCTTCGTGTCCCATGAGTAGTACCCATTTATCTGTGACTTTTACTGAGGCTAGGGGTGTGGAGTCTGTTGTGACTTCTGCTGCGTAGATGCGGTAGCCATTAACTTTGAGTGTTTTAATGGTCTCTTCCATGTTGCTGTAAACGTGGGTTTTTAGCATGGCTATGTGTCCCATGCTTACACGCAATGCTCGGCGTGAGTAGGGGTGAGGACCATAAGAAGGTACAAGGTATGAGTCTATACCGATGGCTGCAGCTGAACGTGCTATGGCTCCTATGTTTTGGGTGGAGCTTATCTCATCTAGCATGAGGATGTTAGCCCCTAAGTTATCTAGGGGTGTCTCTTTTGGGCGTATGCCATGCATCATGACGTTGTGGTGTATTTTATGTCCTACTAGGTTTTGCATTTGCTCTTTTGTGGCTACATAAAAGGTAGCATTGACTAGATTTTCTAGTAAGGTGGCATGGGTATCGTAGTACTCTTGTGTGGCCAAGATGCTACACACTTTTATGTTTTCTTCGATGAGTAGATTGACAACTTTTGGACTATCAGCTACAAATGAACCATCTGCTTTGAAAGCATGCTCTCTAAATTGGTGGTAAATTTGTAGTTGGGGTTCATCTATGTCATTAATATGTGTAAAATTCATAGGGTATTGTACTTAAATTCTTTGATAGCAAGAAGAAGTAATACTCCGTTTATGTATATTAGATATAATTCTAAATATTATAAGTTAAGGAACATTATGAAGAAAATATTATTAGGATTATTATTTACATCAACGATGATGATAGCTGAACTTCAACATCTGTGGGCAACACCAGACTTTGCCGATAAAAACATAAAAATCATAGACATAAGAACACCTGCTGAATGGAAAGAGACAGGCATAGTAAAAGATTCGTATACTATTATGTTTTTTGATGAGAAAGGTAACTTTAACGTAGAAAATTTTTTAAAACAACTCAACATGGCAGTCAACAAAGATGAACAGTTTGCACTCATTTGTAGAGTAGGGTCACGTACAGGTATGGTGTCTGAATTTTTATCTGAAAAACTAGACTATAAAGTGATAAACCTCAAAGGTGGTATCATGAAAATGATACATGAAGGCTATAAAACAGTACCTTATAAACAATAATTTGTTTAAAACTTGAAAAATGTCAAACTTGATTGACATTGACTCAACCTTTTTGATATAATTCACCTAGATTTTAAAATTAATATTAAAAATATAGGATAGAAATATGTCAAAAAGTTTATACGAAACACTCGGTGTGAGCGAAAGTGCCTCTGCTGATGAAATCAAAAAAGCTTATAGAAAACTTGCAAGAAAGTATCACCCAGATATCAATAAAGATGAGTCTGCTGTTGATAAGTTCAAAGAGATAAATGCTGCGTATGAAGTACTCTCAGATGAACAGAAAAAAGCACAGTATGATCAATATGGTGACCAGATGTTTGGTGGACAAAACTTCCATGACTTCGCGTCATCACAAGGTGGTGGTGTAGACCTCGATGAGATACTACGTCAAATGTTTGGTGGCGGAGGTGCTGGAGGCTTTGGTGGAGCACAAGGTGGCTTTGGAGGCTTCGGTGGAGGTTTTGGTGGTCCAGACCTTGACATGCAAGCACGTATAAGCATCCCCTTTATGGTGTCTGTGACAGGTGGCAAACACAATGTCACTGCCAATGGTCAAAGCTTTGATATCAAGATACCTGCAGGCATAAAGTCTGGCGAGACCATGCGTGTACGTGGAAAAGGTAAACAGTACCAAGGACAAGCAGGAGACTTACTCATACAAGTAGAAGTGTCTAACTCAGATGAATATGAAAGAAAAGGTGACAACCTCTATAAAACGTTTGATGTTCCACTCAAAGAAGCACTTTTTGGTGGGAAAATTGCCATAGAAACACCAGAGAAAGAAGTCTCTTTAAAAGTGCCTCAAAACACAAAAAATGGACAAAAGTTTAGACTTAAAGGAAAAGGTGTACCCGACAGAAAAACAGCCATGAAGGGTGACTTATATTTGGTAGCAAATGTTGTACTTCCTGATGTTGACAGTCTAGACAGTGAACTCAAAGAAATGTTAGAAGAAAAATTGTAGGCTACTAAGCATACTATCTAAAAGGAGAGAAGATGCACGGATACGATGAACCTGTTTACCTCATTTCAGTGGTAGCAACCATGTTAGACATTCATCCTCAAACACTTCGTCAGTACGAACGTGAAGGTTTGGTAGAGCCTTCTCGTACACAAGGCCGTATGCGGCTTTATTCGCAACGTGACATAGAACGTATGAAACTTATCTTACGGTTGACTCGACAAATGGGTGTCAATCTTGCTGGTGTAGACATAGTTCTACAACTCAAAGAGCAGATAGATGAAATGCAAGCCGAGATAGACCAGTTAAGACAAGAACTCTCAAAAGTGAACCGCAACGGCTCTGTCCATTCCTCTAAGGCATTGGTAACAAAAAGTTCGTACGATATTATCATTTTTGAAGATTGAGTCACTGGTATAGGTGTGAAAGTATTATGAAACAGCAAAAATATTACACGTTTCTTCAGAAACAAATTTTACTCATGATAGGACTATCGCTGATACCAGGTCTAGTCTATGTCTTTTTTGGTTGGGTATTTGATATACTACTGCCATCTTTGGTATGGTATTTCTTCCTCATCATAGTGTCTTTTTATGGATGGTATATTTATCATCAGTTTCAAACAACAAAGATGAACGAAAAAGAGATAAAAATGTGGTATAGACACTTATCACTTTTTATGTATATCATTTTTTCCTCATGGTCTATAATCTTTGTGATTAACATACAGCATGAAGAATATAATTTACATTATATCGCTATCTTTACACAATTAGGTGCCTCTGTGGTAGCCTCAACACTACTTGTGTCAGATAGAAAACTTTTTGTACCTATTTTACTTACCCTCATGTTACCACTTAGTCTTTACTTTTTCTTTATTGGGACATGGTTTGGTTATGTCTTATCTGTGTTTTCACTTATCTTTGTAGGGGTACTACTTTATGCAGCATTCAATACAAATAGACTTATATTACACAACTATTATCAGGCACAACACGACACATTAACAGGGCTTTATAATCGTAGATATTTTATAGAGTACATGCACCCATTAAGTGAAAGACTGGAAGAAAATCGAAAAATTGCGTATCTCTTTTTAATAGATTTAGATCATTTTAAAACAATCAATGATTCTTTAGGACATGATGTTGGCGATAAATTGTTGATTCAAGTTTCCCAACGGATTGAACTGTTTGCTAAAGATACACATGTGGTTGCACGTTTAGGTGGGGATGAATTTATCCTTGTAAGTCATGAGCAAACATCAAGTATAGAATCAGAAAATGCAGCACGTGCATTTGCCATGAAGCTATTAAAGTATTTACGAGAGCCATATCTGGTTGATAAACATTTTCTACATATTTCTACAAGCATAGGGGTACATGAACTGAAAGACTTCTCTTCAAAGACAAGTAGCTTCATAAAAGAAGTTGACATCGCTATGTATGAGGCTAAATCTAAGGGACGTGATGGTGTTGTCTTTTTCAATAAAGATTTATCAGATAAAGTAGAACGTCACTTGGCCATAGAACAGAAGCTTTACCAGACGCTTAAGGGGAACCGTTTAAAAGTATATTATCAACCGCAGTTTGACAGTGCAGAGAATATAGTAGGGTGTGAAGCATTAGTACGTTGGTCAGATGATGAGTTGGGTATTTTAGCACCAGATGAGTTTATACCTATCGCAGAAAATACAGGGCTTATTTTGGAGTTAGGGTCTTATGTATTACAAGAGACATTTAGGGTTTTACATGAGTGGAATGAAAAAGGAAAATTCTTACATACATTTTCCATAAACATCAGCATGAGACAGTTGTTGTATGAACCTTTCATAGAGGAAGTGGAATTATTGTGTAAATCTTATTTCTCTAAGATGGAAAATGAACAGACTTTAGTCTTTGAGATTACGGAACATGTATTTTCTGAAGATATGGGAAAAGTTGTTGTTACGATGAATAGGCTTAGAAAATCAGGTATCTCTTTTTCTATTGATGATTTTGGTACGGGATACTCTTCTCTGAGTTATTTGCAAGAACTACCTATAGATGAAGTAAAAATAGATAAAACCTTTGTGGCTGACATGATGCAAAGTGAAAACAGTGAAAATATGATAAGCACGATTATTTCTATCGCTAAGAACTTTAATTTTACTATTGTTGCAGAAGGTGTGGAAACACGAAAACAATTTGAACGTTTAAAAACGCATGATTGCGATAGTTTTCAAGGTTTTTACTTCGATGAAGCACTGCCTCAAAGTGATTTTGAGAAGAAATACCTATTTTCCAAATAACTATTTAACATGTTCGGCTATGAGGTGTATAGCCATGCCATATGAAGTGGAGTTGTTGTAGCGAGTCAGTACTCGGAAGTTTTTAGTACCTAGCCAGAGGTCATCGTGTGTAAGGTTTCTGTTTTTCAGTAAGTAGGCATTTGACTCATTAAATGTACCTTGAGGTTTGATGCCATGTTTTTTGATAGTTTTTAAACTTAGTGTCCGTCTATGTGTGGTTTTAAGACCTTTATATCTTTTGCCCTTGTAGGAGGCTTTAACGGCCACAACCCTGCCTTTCTTCCAACCATTTTTATGCATAAACTTAGCGATGGAACCTATGCAGTCTTCTACATCCCATGGGTTGGTGATACCGTCACCATTGAAGTCAGACTTATGTTTACGTGCCATAGAAGGTACTTGCTGCACACAACCCATAGCCCCTGCAAAGGAGCCTTGAAGTTTGGTGATTTTGTAGCCTTTTTCACGAGCTAGTAAAAAAAGATGTTTAAACTCAGCTTTAAAAAACTTTTTCATACGGTTTTGATGAAAAGTAAGGGTTGCAAGGGCATCTAAGACAGAGTAGTCACCTGTATACTCTCCAAACTTACTCTCTACTCCCATAAACCCTACGATGTAGTCCATGTCTACTTTGTATGTTTTTTCTGCACGTTTGAGTATTTTTTTGTATGATTTTTTAAACTTTACTGCTTTAGCAAGGCTCTCTTTGTCAAGTACATGGGCTTTGTAGCGTTCCCATGTGCCGTTGGTACTTCCTGATTTATATTTACCTGTGTAACGAGCTAGAGTGTCTCTGTCAAGTTTTGCACTTTTAAGCACAGAGGTCATGTACTCACGTTTAAAATGGTATTTCTTTACCATCATATCTATGAAGTTCTTTACTTCTTTCTTTTTTAAATAGTTATAGGGTATTGGTGGTCTGTCATCATTTGCATATAACGTGTTAAGCAGAAGGCTAAGTAGTAAAAGTTTTATTAGTTTCAATGTGTTTCCTTTGGTAGGGTGTTGTCCCCTGACAACACCAATAAGGCATCTCTATAAATAGGCTCATCTATAAAGCCATATTTCTCATCCATAAAGCCATTATTGTGTAGGTCTGACTCTTCTTCAAAACGTTTTTTGATATGTTTTGCACGAGCTAGTGCTGCATTATCTACTCCAAACACTTCATTTGCAATGGCAACTTGTTTAGGCCCCATGCAGGCTTTAGACTCAAAACCCATCATCTTCTCTCGTTCACACCACGTTCTAAATGTTTTAGTATCGTTATACTCTTGAAACATAAAGCTGATGGGGTGTATGCCTGCTGTTTTGGCATCTACTAAAAACTTGGAGAGTATGTAGTCTATAGTAGGGT
>Ga0256840_1002041_pt1 | contig 18185 bp, 35 predicted proteins | sample 355202metaG_FD_185969 | JGI IMG/M metagenome (GOLD analysis project Ga0256840, IMG submission 185969) | Hydrothermal vent microbial communities from Mid Atlantic Ridge, Atlantic Ocean - 355-202 | ecosystem: Environmental > Aquatic > Marine > Hydrothermal vents | place: Atlantic Ocean: Mid...
GCCTTTTTTTCGGTACGCTTTGCCTGAATACTTTTGTAAATTTTGTATGAAACAAAAACACCTGCCGTTGCGCCAAGTGCTATACCTCCGAGTTTTATGTATTCGTTTACCTGCATTTTGTGTGTTTTTTTAGTTACGATAACATTTTTTGAATGACCGGATTTTTTAATTTATCGGCAATTGCTTTAAAATAGTTCGGGTTTTCTTTAACTTTTTGGTACAAAAAATCTTTTGTTTCGGCATCGGTACGATTGGCAATGTTTTGTAATAATTGTGCCGTTCGCTTGGCTTCTTGGGCATCGCCGGCATTGATTGATATGTTTACGCTGTACTTCATTTTTTTAGATGTTTGCGGTTTCGTCATGTACTAATTCGTAAAAATCGTTCAGGTTTTGTTCATCGCTTGCTATTGCGCTGAATACATCATATACTTTTGCCATTATTTCGGGCGTGGTTTGCAAAAGCCACTGATAAATTGAATCGGCTTTTTGTTTTACTTCCGGCGGTGTATTTTCAGGCGTTACCTGAATGTTGTCATCAAAGGCTTTTTCGTTACCGGCTGTGTTTTGGCTTTCGGGACTGTCAAAACCAAGCAAACCTTGTAGGTCGCTGTCGCTGATGTTCATTTTTTTTACGATAAACGAACCCAAACCCTGTGTTGCAGCGCTGATAATTGCACTTTGTCCTTTGTATTTCCGCAATTCGTCATCGTGCTTGTGTTTCATTTCGCGGATTGTATCGTCATATTTCCAGCGTTCGTCTCTGATTTTGTTCTCCAAATTGCGAATTTCGGCAAGTAAGTTTTTATTTTCTTGCTCTGTATCGCCGAGTTTTGCCAGTAAATTTGATTTTTCAAGCTCCAAGCGTTCTATTTCACGTTTTACGGCTGCAAATTCGCCCTCTTTGCGTCCTTGTTCGGCAACAAAGCCCATAAAACCTTTTACATCGCCGAAAATATCAATAAATTGATTATCCATGTTTGAATTTTGTTTTGTTATGTTTGCTAAACTAATGTGATGTACAGCCACCGGCTCTATTGCTCCGGCACTGCCGTATGTAAAAGCTCTGTATTCTTCTACTACTAATTCTACAAAATCTTTTTTTGCACGATTGGCAATGCCTTTTAAGGTGGTTGCACCGGTGGCGGTTTTATTATTTTCGTGCGAAAGCAAAACGGTTTCCATGCCGTTTTTATCTATTGCTTTTATGGTGAAATAATAAGTTTCGCCGCGTGCGTCCTTGTCTTTATACAGGTCGAGTATGAATTTTAAATCTTTCATAATGTAAGGGTTTTATTGTTCTTCTTCTGTTTTATTGTCGCTATCGTTTTTTTTACGAATAATCGGGGTTACTTTTAAAAATTCAAGTGAATACGGCACAAATGATGTCCCGTAATTTTGGGTTACTACACGCAATTTGTTACGGAAACTTTGGTTTTTATGCCCTTTTAGTGTATCGTAATCGGCTTGCGAAGTAGAAAAAAAAGCATCGGGGCTGCTTAAGATAATCTTAGCTGTCACCGGAATATCCAATTTTTCATTTATTAAGAAATAAATTGAATTATCCAATACAAAATCTTCTTGGTCTTTAGTGATGCGCATTAAAACAGTTTCGGCAAAATATTCATCTGCTAAAACTTCTTCTTTAATTCTGCGCTCAATATCTTTTTCAAAAATAAATTCAATCATCTTCTTCTTCGCTGTAAATTATTCTTAATCTTTTATCAAATTCATTATTTGACCAGTCGCCGCGCTTGTCTTCATAAACCAGATACACATCTAAATCAAGATTATACGCTCCGTATGTGACAGGGTCGGCAGCGATAAACGGCACCATGTACCCGCTGTCTTTGTAAACGAAAGTTACAACATTGCCGTTTTCGGTTTTAGTGTTCAGCTCTACATGCTTGTTTTCGTATGCGTAATCATCGCCTAAGCTCATTTTGCCGCTTGCATCGGGATATGCCGTAAGTGCGTAATCGTGCAAGGCATTATCTCGCTTATTATTTATCAATACGGATATTTTGCCGATTAAAAAACCTTTGTTTCCGGGTGCTGGCATATTGGGCAGTTGCGGTAAAAAAAACAATCCCACAACGCGCGTACAGTCATCGGGCAAGGAAAAACTTTTTGCAAAGCCGCCCTCGCTAAATATATCGGTAAAACTGTATCTGCGATACTTTTCCATACTGTTTTATTTTCTTTTTTTGCAAACTAAATAAGCGGTAACGGTACGCGGATATGATGCTGCTACACCACCATCTACATATCTTATTTTAATGCTTGACTGACTTACCGGAATGTTTGTTTTAAAAATACTGCGTGCCAAAGCAATGTTCGGGCTTTTAATAAACATGCTTGCGTGTGCATCGTCCACCACTTCCTCATCGTTAATCTTCAAAGAAATACGGCTTTTAGTATCCAAGGTTGCGGCATCGCCTTTGTAGCTTTCATCAAAAATGAAAAAACCAAGTACAGCGTCATGCTCTGTATCGGTGGTTAATCCGGGAACGTCTATTGTTCTGCCGGAAGCATCTACAACAATATCATAACTTCTTAATTCAAGCTTGCTGTCTTTTAATTCAATTACGTTAATCATCTCTTTTTACTGTTAAGTTTTTTTGATGTTTGTTGTTTGGAATGTTTTTTTGTGTTTGAATTAAACCGGAACGGCTTTAAAAACCGCTCCGGTAAACTAACCCAAACAAAATCAAACCTGTACCTATTTTTTTGAGGTTTTTAAACCTTTCAAACGTACTTTTACCCATGTTTCGGCAGGAAGTGCAGCGCCAAGCTGTTCAAATTCCATTGCCAATTCTTGTTTGCTGTACAAAAATTTAGGATTTTCCAATTTGTATTCTCCCGGTTCTAAACGTGTAGAATTGGTTTGGAAAATACCTGCTCCGCATTTTTCAAAATACACATCCTGACCCACTTTGAAATTGAATTTTGCATTTTTCAAAATCGGGTGAATGGTGTTGTAGTTTTCTGCTACGGCATCGGCTACAGTACTACCTACTACAGCTGATGTGGCAGTATTAACAACGATTGATGTTAATAAGAAATAATCATCATTAGGCACTACACCTTGATGAATGTTTGTTTCAACACCTTCGTTCAGGCTTTTGGTAAATACCTTAATATCGCCTGCCCCGTTGGTTTTTACAAATGCATAATATTCATGGTCGGATACTTTCCACTCCTGACGTTTCAATGCCTCGCGAACTGCCGCCGGCAATTCGTGCATTCTGTTTTTAAACAGCTCCTTTGCTGATAAGCTGCGTGTTTCAATTGCTCTCATTTCTATTTTAAATTTAGATTTAATATTCGTGTTTAATTAATAATTCAAACCAAAGAGCGTGATATTAAAGTATGTCCACCTCTTCAGTATCATAATCTTCTACACCTGCATACGGAATTGCTTCTTCATCGTAATAATAAGCATCATCACCGGTAAATTCGGGTAATGCTGCGGGTGTATCGTCCACAATGTAAGCGCCTACTTCGCCTAAGCCTGAAAAAATTGTTTTGTTTGAAACTTTTTCAACAACTTTTGCTCCGGCTGCCATTGCTGCGCCCAATCCTGCATATCCCATTGCTTTGTTGCGGTTTTGTGCATAAAAGCCCGTACCGATAATTCCAACGGCAATAGGGGGTGCAATTTCTTGTAATGTTGCCACTCCTTCAAGACCTAAAAGTCCTGATACGGTTTGACTGTTAATAGCTTTTTCAATTGCTTTCATAGCAAGTGCACCGCCTGCCATTCCTGCTATACCGTAAGCTACTTTTTCTGCATCGTTTTTTCTGATTTTCATCGCTTTTAATTTTTGTGTGTTACTTAATTTTTACTTTTTTAAATTTTGTGCCGGATAATCCGGTTTTCGGTTTAACAGCGGGTTTGTCTTCTTTATCTTTATAGTTCCAGATTGCATAAGCTACACCACCGATTATTGCCGTTCCGGCTATAGCAATACCTATTTTCTTTAAATTACCTGATGTTTGTGTTTTTACAGGCGCAAAAGAGCGGTCGGGGCTTGTTTGTACCATGTAACCATTTTCGCGCGGTGTATAAGGCTGCTGTACCGGTTGTGCCGGCTGGTAATTTTCTTGTACTGCCGGCGCGGCATTGTCTTTTACAAAGGTTTTCACCTTGTTAATGAATTTATGTTCTTTTTTCGGCTTTTCGGGCAGCTTTATTTTACCCTCTTTGTATTGTGCGCGGGCATCTTTTATTGTAATGCCTTTTTCTTTTGCTACTTTTTTCAGTTGCTTGCGCTCTTTTAGCCATTGAAAGATTTTTTTGATAATACCGCCGGCTGTTTTTGCTAACGAACTAATGTCTTCAATAACTCCAAATCCTGCTAAGCCGGAAACCTGAGCTTTACCTCTTTTTTTCATTAATGGTTTGCGGCGTGCTCCTTTGTTTACGCTATTGGTAATTACCGATGCTTTACCGCCTACGCTTTTGTACCAACTTACTAATTTTGAAAAGGCTTTTGGGTCGGCTTTTAGTTTTGTGGACAAGCCCAAGAAATTTAAAGCCAACAAAGCGCGTAACGAGTTGCGGGCTACTATTGCCAGCGGATTTACTTTTGTTAAAAATCTGCCTGCGTTCTTTAAAAACCTGCGTACTTTTTTACGGCGTGCTACTCTGCGTTTGTCTCTGCGTTGGTAACGGCTTTTGTAACGCTGTGCCCTTGCCGGACTTTTACGCATCAATCGCTTGTATTTTTTTGCTCTGTGCCGATTGCGGATTTTACGCAAAAAACGTAAACGTCCGAAAAATCCCTCTAAACTTGTAAAATACCGGTTGCCTTCATTATCGTATTCGTACTCAAGCCCTGCCAGTTCCGGTTCTTCTCCGGTGTAGTCTTCATCTACATACCAATCTTCGTCATCGCCGGATACTCCGCTAAGGGAATGTGTGCCGCTTAATATCATTTGTTGTTCTTGTGCTGCCAATTGCGCCAATATTTCGTCCTCTTTTTCTGTGCCTATTGCCGAAATGGCTTTATCCAGCATGTTTGAAAATTGCTGCGGATTTTTGTATGTATCTTTCAGTAATTGCGGATTTTGCTTTGCAATGCGTAAATTTTCTTTTAAATACCCCAGTAATGCGGTATCGTGATTGTCGCTCTCTACATCGCCAAGCCCTTGTATGTTGCCTAAGCCTGCCAGTTCGTAAATATCGTTTCTGTCGGCATACCCTAAACCGGATAATCCTTTTACTCCTTGATAATATATGTTCATACCTGATAAATTGTTAATAGTTCCGCTGCTGCCTATATAGGTTTGCTGTTTTTTGTAGGGCTTTTCTTTGTTGAAATAATAATATACGGGGTCGATAATAATTTCCTGCGCTCCGGGAACAATACAATATACGTGTGAAAAGTTTTTACCGTCATAGCTTGCTATACGAAACCCCCAAGGCAAACCCAATGATTTTAAAAAGGATGCTGCAAATATTGAAAAATCATCGCAATCAATAGGATGTGCTTGTGTATTGTCGGGGTTTTGACGTGCTAAAACCTGTCCCCAGTAATACGATACGGCGGGCGTGTTCAATATTTCGCCACGCTCGAGGTTGTATTTTATGTGTTTGTATAGGAAATCAAAAATATTTTTTGCTGTTTGATATGTGTTTGCGCCTTTTACCAAGTGCTTGGCTTTTTCTACTTCGGTATAATTATTATTGACTATGTCGATCATTTGCATTACGGTATCCTCTACACCGCCGTTAGCGGTTAAGAGTTTTTTTACCGGTGTACCGTTTTTGGGTTTCGGAAAATATTTATCGTATTGAGGGCATGGCTCAATTTTACGGTCTATGGCTGATAATGGTGAATATCCTAAGTTCATATTATCCGAGTTTAAAAGTTTGTGTGTATGGTGTTCCGTTTAGTCTGCCGGTTACTTTTACATCTAATAGCTTGAAAAAAGCATCGGTATTCGCCGTAATTATTTCTTTCAGGTTTGAAAGGTTGTTGAATGTAACGCCTTTCATCAGTTTACCTAACATGGCTTTAATGGTAAATATGTTTGCTAATAAATCGAGCCGGAACTCTATACGTGGTAGTTGAGTATATGAATTTGCTTTTATGCTTATTTCAGGAATATTATATACCGAACGCATCAGGAATGTATTCTCGTAAAATACCTGAATAAGCGGGTTTTCAATTCGTATGCTGATGTTTGAAGGGTTAAGGATTTTTAAATCAAGCTCAAAACGTATTTCTTTCCATGTGTGGAAACGGAAATTTTTTACTGCCCACTCATAATTTAATGCTTCTTTAAATGTGTTTACATCCATTGCTTTGTTGAATGCAAGGTAAGAGCCTACTGCTAATGCGCCTATTAATAGTAAATTCATTTTAAAATATCTTTTTGTTTGTTAATCCAGTCCCAAGCCTTTTCCGGCAATAATCCGTTTGAGTTTTGAATATTAATTTCGCTTATAAAAAATTTTGAACTGATTTTTTTCGATACTCTTTTTGCTATATCCGTTGCTTTCAATTTTTCATCTATGATAATAAGATATGTGTTACTGATATAATGCCACCAACTTATAAGCCCTGATAAATTAACAACGGTATTGTGAACAATCCGATAATTATGTGCAAATTCAGTATTATCAAAGGTCAATATGTATATTTTGCTTTGTTTCATTATGACTTCACGGATTTAGTTTTGTCTGAAGGGTTTAATATTAAAGGAACATTATGTATGTTCGGATTATCAACATTATCCTTATCACCTAATAATTCTAAGGAATGTTTTTTTAATTGATAAGTTTCAGAACGCAAATAATCAGGATTGCGCTTTACAAACCAAGCATAATAATAAAAAGCAAATAATATAAAAAGAGCTGCAAGTATAAATACAAAAATAGTTATCCAAGTTTCAGCTTTAAATATACCTGATAGCACCCCTGTAATGACTAATACAACACCATACTTTAAAAGAACATCTACAATGCCTTTTATTTTTATGTATCCTACGTGCTCTAATATTTTTAAAAGCTCACTCAATTCCGCAATTTTTTATCTGATTTCATAGGCAAAGGAAAAAAAGGTTTTAATTTCACTGTCGGTTTTTGTCCGTTTTGAGTGAATTAAAGTGAATTAGAGTGAGATAAAGTGAATTAGAGTGAGATAATGTCGGGTTTTGTTCGCTTTTTACCGCTTTTTTGAAGAAAAAAAGGCTTTTTCTTGCTTTTTTTAAAAGGAAAAGCCCTGAATTTGCAAAAAAAATGCAAAAACAGGGCTTAATTAAAGCGAAATTGAAAAATTTAGTACTTATTCTTTGCTTTTTAACTCTTCTTTTAGTATTTCTAATAGTTCATTTTTACTGATTGTATCTATTTCGGATTTATCGTATATATAAAGTAAATAAATTTTTCGTTCACTGACATTTATTATTATATCGGTATAGGTAATTACCCTTGCACCACCACTTTTCCCACGTCCTTTTGATTTTATCGCCATGCGAATTTTACGAAGTCCATCGCCTAAATCAATGCCTTTTTCGGGGTTTTCTTCAAGTTCTTTAATTAAGTTGGCATAATCATTTTTCAAAGAGCGATACTTTTTGCTTAAACGTTTTATTTCTTTATCAAAACGTTTTACCGTAACAATTAAAACTTTATAACTCATCTAAAAGTTCTTTTGCTGTTTTTAACTTTATTTTTCCCTCTTTGGCTAATTTTACTTCATGCATAGCTTGTCGTATGTCGTCTAATGCCTTTTGTTTTCTGAGTTCTTTTTCGCTTAGCCCCTTTAAGTTTTTTTGTTTTGATTTTTTTTTCTTTTTTTTCTTCTTTTCAATGCTTAAATAGTCTTCGGCTTCGGCTATTTGCTCTAAAAAATTTAAAAGGGCTTTGCCTTGTTTTTTACGATTATCTATTTTTATTGTTAGTTCCATAATTTGAATAGGATTATGTTTTATGACTGTTTTACAAATATAAGGATTTTATTTTACAGTTTTAAAAAGCTGTGCCGTGTAAAAAGCACAGCTTTTAAAACTTACTGTAATTAGTTTCCCGATACTTCTTTTATATCGTCAAGGGCTGTGCCTATGCCGGATAGTAGATTACGAACGGCTGCCGTTAGCTTTACATACTTTATTTCACCGGTTTTGTATTGTTGCCGGTAGTTGGCAGCAATAATTTGTTCTTTAGCAAGTTTTTTTGTGAGCTTTTTGTTCTTTTTTTGCAATTTGCGGTTTTGCTTTTTAAGTTGCTCAAGCTTTTCCTCTAAATTTTTCATAATTCTTGGTATTTATGAGATTAAAAAAGGGGCTTTGCGTACGGTGTCTCAACGCACCAAGATACGCTGCAGCCCTTTCGGGAACCTGCCACCGTGCAAAGCCTTTACTTAATAAATTTTTCATGATTTCTTGGTTTTTGAGATTTTGAGTACTGCAAATATACAAAAATATTTTAAAAATGATAACATTTTTCTTTCCGGAAAGTGTGGATCTTTTGCAAAAGTGTTATCGTTTTAATTTTCGGGTGTGGGAGTTCCGGCGCTCATCAAAGGGGTTTGCGGGTAAAAGTGTTATCTGTTTTTAAAAATATATTTATCAGCCTGTTTTATGACTATTTTTTTTCCTTCAATTATTTCAAAAAAATCTTTTTTCGTATAGTTTAAATTACGTAAATTATTTTTTATTATAAATTCAGGAATAGGGTCAATATGTGTTTGAAAAATGATAGGACGTAAAATATCAGAACGTGTCCACTTTTCATGCCCGCCAACAGTTCCTATATATTTGCAAAGAGCTAACTCTAAAAATGCTTTCCATTTGCTGATAGAAATATTTCTTAGATGTTTTGCGGACATATTAATCTAAAATTAATTCAATATTTTGTTTTTCTCTAACCCAATTTGTTTTTGTTATAATATCCTTAAACAATTGATTATCTTCTATGAGTTCTTCAAAATCCGGTGCATGTACTCTTTTTTTCTTTCTGTTTACTGTCCAGCCTAATTGTTCTAACACATCAAAAATAGTATTTTTGTTATATGTGTAAGTAACAAATTCATCTAATGTAATTTTAAACGATTTATTTGCTTCTTCTACTGTTTTTCCGTATCCGGTAATGTCTAATGCCGGAGAGTAGATATAATAAATATCATCATCTTTCCATGAATATAAAGATAATCCTATGTTAATTTTGTATTTACCTTTACTGTATGATGCTTTAAAATGTGTTTTTGACATATTCGATAAACTTAAAAACAGTTTTGCTAATGTTATTTAATAATCTTACTTTCTTTTCTAACAATTTCAACTTCTTTTTGTATTTGTTCTAAACTTGCGGTGTGCCTTTATTGCTTCTGAATTTAGCAAGAAGTTCTTTAAATTCTTTTTTATAATCAGTTTTTTCCGAAATACGAATAAGTTTTAAACTTGCTAAATTTTCAAGTAATTTTTTAGCTTTCGGATTTATTATTTCGACTTCAATTGTTGCCATAATTTTGTTTTTAGTACAAATATAAGGATTTTATTTTACAGTTTTAAAAAGCTGTGCCGTGTAAAAAGCACAGCTTTTAAAACTTACTGTAATTAGTTTCCCGATACTTCTTTTATATCGTCAAGGGCTGTGCCTATGCCTGATAGTAAATTACGAACGGCTGCCGTTAGCTTTACATACTTTATTTCACCGGTTTTGTATTGTTGCCGGTAGTTGGCAGCAATAATTTGTTCTTTAGCAAGTTTTTTTGTGAGCTTTTTGTTCTTTTTTTGCAATTTGTGGTTTTGCTTTTTAAGTTGCTCTAATCTTTTTTCTAAATTTTTCATAATTACGTGATTTTATACGATAAAAAAAGGGGCTTTGCGTACGGTGTCGTAACGCACACGTATGCGCCGCAGCCCTTTCGGGAGCCTGCCACCGTGCAAAGCCTTTACTTAATAAATTTTTCATGATTTTACGTGTTTTTACGAATTTGAGTACTGCAAATATACAAAAATATTTTAAAAATGATAACATTTTTCTTTCCGGAAAGTGTGGAGCTTTTACAAAAGTGTTATCGTTTTAATTTTCCGGTATGGGAGTTCCGGCGCTCATCAAAGGGGTTTGCGGGTAAAAGTGTTATCAGAGTAATGAAATAAATTTCAAAAAAGTGATGCAATTGCTTTATATATTCTTTTTTTAGGTATTCGTTTACTATGTGCTATATCCAACAAATCTTTTTCGGTAATTTTTTTACATAATGGTTTTAATGTATCTGCTCCTATATCAAAACCTTGAAAAAGTACAAGATCACCAAAATTTTTATCAATTTTAAGTTTTGACCAGCTTTTTTCTGCTTTTTTAAGTTGCCAATCAACCAATCGCTTAAAAATATCTGATTTAAACAAAACTTTTATATCGCCATCTGAAAACTCTAAATATACTTTATCGTTGGTACGATGTAATATTCTATTTATTTTTAAAGACATAGTATTATTTTTTATTTTTCAAATCAGGATTTTTAATATAAAAACTTTCCGTAAGTTCTTTTTTTCTATTATTTAAGTATTCTAAAATCGAATTATATATATTTTTTTTGCGTTTTAATTTTGCAAAATCCGTTTTTTTATAATCAATTTCAGAAAATACTTTCTTTTTTAATTGAAACAGGAATACTGAATTATTAAATTCAATATGAACATGTGCCGGATTATGTTCAATCCCTCTTATTTTTATTTTAATCTTAATACTTTGGTAATTCAGCTGTACCACATCAATATAGTATGTGCCTTTATCAGCTTCATACACCGTTTCGATAAATTTAAAAACGGTTTTGTTTATTTTAATCTCAATAGTGTTTGTCATTATCCGTACAAATATAAGGATTTTATTTAAAAAGTCAGAGGTTCAAATGTCCTTACGGACGATTTGAAGTTTAGCGCTACGGTGCGCCGAGTTGTTTAAATATTATTTCGATAAGAAGCGGCTGAAGGCGTTTTTGGTATTTAAGGTATCCATGGCGGCGAAGTATGCGGTAAAGTTCACCGGTATTTAAGTACCGGCTTAGGGTTTTTGAGCTGATGCCGTATAATTGTGTGAGTTGTTTTTTTGTGTAGGATTGAACATGCATTTAATACTTGCTATTCTTCACTTTTACTACTAAATACATATAGTATCAAAAAAAATAAAGCTGCAAGAAAAAAGATAAATGCAGCAATTTCATCTTTCATTTGTTTTTTATTTATTTTTTTCAGCTTACAAAGTAGAGCTACGGGGAATATCCCCAAGGTATTTTTTAATAATTTGTACTTGTAAGGGGGTTAAGTGCCGTTGATATGTATTATAGTCGGCTTTTTGTTTCAGTTCGTTTAATAATCCGGGTGTGGTGTTTATTTTACGCACAAAAAAATTTAAGCTCCAACCGTAAAGCTCTGCCATTGTGCTTTTATTTAACGATTGAAGCATAAAACAAACTACTCATTTACCGGTTCAAGTTTAGGCTCTTTTTCATTTTCGGGTATTTCTACCACACGGGCTACCATTTGCACCAAACCCTCTCCGGGATTATGCACCATTACACCGTGCAAACCAAAACCTTGTTGAAACATTTCACCTAACTGCTTTTCAAGCATTTTTGAATTAGGCGCACTCACTAACTTAATGTGTGTTACTTTTTGCATTTTTTTAGATTTTAAAAGTTTGTACAATAAAAAAAACGGTGCTACAATATATTTTGCAAATTGTAACAACCGTTTTTTTATACCTGAAATTAACATTGTATTGTAATTATGAATTTGAGCGCTAAACTATCAATACAATGTCGCTTACCTTTCCAAACAGTTTTTAAAATTACCGGATTTACTCAAAAATACTCATAATTTTCCGCACTTGGCTTGGTGTCCATGTGTAACCTTTACGCGCTCCTATTTCTTTTTTATGCGGCTCAAGCCACGAACGAAAAGTTTTTCTACTAACTCCGTAACGTTCGGCAAACTGTTTTGAGGTCATGGGGCGAATTTGAACATCCATACAACTAAATTTATAGTTAAACACGAACAAAAATAAAAAATATCCTTTATGCTTAAAATTTTTTGGCAAACATTTTTATATAAAAGTTCACTTTTTTAGTGAATAAAAAATTAACTTATAGGTTAATTTATGACAATATTTTTTATAGGCAATGACAGTTCCGGCAGGTTTAGGCGATGCTAAAAACAGGGTGATTTTAGCAAAACCTACTGTCATTACTTGCCTACTGTACAGAGGTGTTGTGTATCAGACAGTTACACAATGACAGTAAAAACCCCTTACTGTACAGGGGCGCTGTGGGTCAAGCACTTACAATGACAGTATACTGTACATTACTTGCCGTTTTTTGTACAGTAAATGACAGTATAAAGCCTTACTGTCACAGGTTAAGTTATTGACTTACAGCGTCCCTGTACAGTAGGCAAGTAAGTATCGATGTTTTTGCTAAAATTGCGATTTTTGTAGTAGTAGTATTTAAAAAAAAATTAATTTATTTTTAATATATTATTATTAAGAAAAGATATTTTTAGCGGAAAATTTTTTGTTTTACCGGAAATAAATTTGAGAAGATTCTAATAAAGTTATTGATGATAAATTTTAGCTTAAAAAAATAAGCTACGCAAAAGGAGAAAAAGTTCCGCCAAAACTAAAAGTTTAGTTATAGGAAAAAAGAAATGTTTTCGGGCGCAAAAAAAACACAGCCGGAAAAGCTGTGTTGTTTTGATTCTTTTTGTTTTTATAAAAACTTAATTAATCGTTGTTTTTTTAGTTGTTCTTGTACATTTTGTTTTTATATCAAAATCACCATTGTAAATAGATGCGGGTCCAATATCGAACTGATTATCGCCCCAGCGTAATACACCGTATTCAACTTTGAATTTTTTAAAAAGCTCTTTATCTAAAAATTTTTTAACTTGCCATAAATGGGTTTTGCTTAGAAAAGGTTTAAAATCGGCAATTTTAATCGTGCCGTCCTTAAATACTACTCTGATTTTATAATCCTCTATATATTCGGCTTTTACTATTATCATAATTCATAATTTTTTATTTATCTTAACTGCTGTAATTTTAATATCTAAAATAAAATGGTCAAACCATAGTTTCAAAATTTCTTCTTTATATATTGATATTAGTTTTTTTAACTGCTTTAACTTAACCGTTGGAAACTTGCCATAAACTACTGTATATGTGGTTCGGTATATCTTCCCCGCTTTTACGAAAAAAGAAACTTTTATTTCCGCATTATTATATCTTGCATGAACATGAACCGGTTCATGCTCGTTTGAATAAAAAAATACAACTATTCCAAAATATTCAAATAATATCGGCATATTTATTTGGTGTTATAAAGTTACAAAATTATTAATTATCGTCAAAGTTTAAAAATGATAACATTTTTCTTTCCGGAAAGTGTGGAGCTTTTACAAAAGTGTTATCGTTTTAATTTTCCGGTGTGGGAGTTCCTGCGGTCATCAAAGGGGATTTGCTTTAAATATGTTATCGAAATGTTTTTTATATTTGCATAAATAAAAACGAAACTCATGGAGAAAAAAGAAAATGTAAAGATTTGGTTAAATTTTGATTTTGGGTTTAGGGGTGATTATGAAAATTTATATATGTTGCTTGATGCCTATAAAGCAATAGAGTGCGGAAGTAATTTAGCTTACTTTGAGATGCCGTATAATAAAGGAATTATCAAGAATTTAAAAAGAGAAATATATAAGAAGGTAGATATAGAACGTACAGATAGAATATATTTAATTGTTGAATATAAAAATAATATAAAATCAGGTTTTTTATTTGGTGGACATAAACGTCCGGCATGGGATGGATATTCAATGAGTAACCCAAGTGATGATATTTTTGATTTAATTTAACAACATGTAAGATGAAAAATAAAGTTAAAGTTTGGTTAAATTTTGATTTTGGTTTTAGTGCTGATTATGAAAATTTATATTATTTTTTAAATAAAATAAAAGCCAAAGAATATGGTGATACTCTGGCTTATTTTGAGACAGAATATAAAAAAGACTTTATAAAATCGTTAAAAAAGCAACTTTTAAACGAAATTAAATTAAAAAAAAATGACCGTATCTACCTTATAATTATGTATAAAGAAAAATTACTGTCAGGATTTATTTTAGGAAATCAAAAAAGTCCCGCTTGGCAAGGATTTTCGCAAAAAGAAAATTTCAACATATTAATTGAGGATATATGAATAAGGTACTTATTGATACAGGATATTGGTTTGCTTTATTTGACCCCAAAGATGATTTGAATTTATACGATAAAGCACAAAAGATATTACAATATTTAGAAAATTCGAAATTATTAGTGCCTTGGCCAACTTTATACGAGACCTTTAATACAAAATTTTCAAAAAAATCAAATCTGTTAATTCAAATACTTAAGAAAAATAATGTAGTATTAATTGACGATACATTGTACAAAGAAACTGCCCTATTAAACTTAGAGAAAAATTTTAAAAAAAGAAACTTATCCTTAGTTGATTTAATAATCAGAGAAATATTAATTGATAAAAAAATAAAAATAGATTATCTGATAAGTTTTAATGTTAAGGATTTTGTTGATGTTTGTCAAAGAAAACAAATACAGATAATAGATAATAATTTCACAGTGTAGCTTTTAATTTTTTCCAAATCCTTTTTTTTTAAGATATTTATCTGTCTGCTTTTGATGTTCTAAAAAATGTTCTACTTCATTTTCTAATTCTTTGATACTTTTTTCAAATTGATATAAAAATTCGCCAACATCCCTGCCATTAAGTTCCGGCAATATTTTTTTTACTTCTTTTTCAAAATAATCTAAACCTGCTTTTTCACCTTTTTCGATGCCTATTTCTGCAGCTTTATCTTGTATTTCCAGTAATTTTTTAACTTTTTTATTCATCTTAATATCCGCTTAAATAGGGTTGTAATTTGTTTTTAATATTTGTAATATTTCTTTTTAGAACCGGAAGCCGTTTTTTATGAAGTTCTATAAACAGCTTTGCAGTACGGTATTTCATTTCTTCTTTTCTTAGTTTTTTTGTTAATTCTATAAATTCAAATTCTGCTTTTTTCATCATTGTAAATTTAATAAAAAATATAATACTACTTAACATTTACCCAATACCCGCGTTTATTACCGGTTCTGCCTTGCGGATATTGGTATCTTGCCAATAGTCGCCCTATTTTTTCGGGTGTAAGGCTGTGTTTTATGCCTTTGTGTGTAAGGTAATCTACTATTTCGCTGGATGACATTAATAATCCTTTTCCGCTTTCGGCGGGTTTTACAATGGATATTACGACATTTAGACTTGTTTTGTCGTTAAGGTTCACATATCGGCGGTTTTGCTCTCTAAGGTCGTCCCAGTCGCATTCATAAGTAAGTATTTGTTTGTTTTTGTTGCGCTTGGCTTGTAATATGCCTGCGGCTGCTTCGCCCCAGAGTTGGTAAAGGTCTATTTCGCGGGTGTAGCGTTCGTAATCTATGCGCCCTTTGAGGTCGATAGGAATTATACGGCGTTTCATGGCATCGTCATCGTCTAAGAGGTAGCCTTTTTGGCGTTCGCGGTTGGCTTTGTTTGTGCTGCCAATAAAGTTTACCATGCGGTTAAAACTACGGTAAGTTTTTGTTTTTTTATCATAGATTTGAAATTCTTCGGCAGCTATTGAGCTTTTAAAGGTTTGATAGCGTTTTTTTGAGAGTGGCAGCTCGTCCCAGTCGATTATAAATTTACCTTTTGCTATGCCTGCCATGTCGATAAATGAAGCATTCTCCCCTATCCGTACATAATATTCTTTAAATTCGGGCAGGGAAAAAAGCCAGCGGTTAATATAACTTTTGCCGGAACCGCCAAGTGGTTCTACCCACAATAGCATTGCATCGTTGCGCCCTATGTTCATGGCTTGCCCTGCTGCTTTCATCAGCCATTTGCGTAAGTAGTATTCAAGTCGTTTTTGATAGTGTCCGGGTTCTTTGTCGCCAAACTCATTTGCCGGAATACAAGCTGCCAACTGACTTATAAGCGGCTCGCCTTTGTAGTTATCGGCAAGTTTGCGGAAAAAATCGCGTAAAGGATTATACATTTTTACTACCGTGATGTTTTTATTCGCTGCATTTAAAAATCGTTTCAGATGTTTAGTATCGTATTTCTCACTCTCGAGCAAAAACTCTAATTCTTCAACGGTATAGTATTTTTTTTCTTTACTGATTATTTGTTCACCGGTAATTTCGTTTTGCCTGATGTTAAAGGTCATTAAATATTCACGGAGTTCATCGGCGGGCGTTATATCGGGTTTGCTCTCGCCTGCCAAATATCCCGTTAGGAGTTTTTTACTTATTTTAAATTCATCTGTCCAGATGTTTACGGCTTCTTGCTGTAAATACGGTTCAAAACGGCTAAGTAGTTCACAGGCGCGCTTAATAGTATGGTTGCGCATGTGATTATTTAAGTTTTTTTGTATTGCAGCGGTGGTACGCTGCATGTATGCTGTATAGTTGTAAGTCATTTGTTCCCTTTTTTATAGTATCCTGCTAAGGCAGCAAAGTATTTAGGTTAATTTCAAGTGTTTTAGAATAGCTTTTGCGTTGTTTGCTTTCGCCGCGCGATGTAAAACGTCTCCATTTTCCGGTATCGGAAGTATAAACAAAAGCTTCTTTTATGCCGTGATTTTTAATTGCATCTTTGCATTTTTTTACTGCAATGCTTTGCGCTTGGTGATTATCTATTTCAATAACTACTACCGGATTTACCGGATAATTATTTTCAAGCTCCCAAAACGATACATCGGGTATTTTTAAGCCTTTTTTGTCGATACGGGTATGGTGGATACATTCAAAATCTTTATTCTTTAAAAAGATAAAGTTTTTAGCAATAGTGTGTGCTATTAATGTTTCGTTAAAGGATTCCCAAGGGGTCATTCCTAAACCGATAATTGCATGTTTGAAATTTTTACTTTTTACGGTTTTCGGGTCATCGTAAGCGTTACTTGGTTTTACTTTTTTGCTCATGATTATTGTTTTAAATTGAAATTCTAAAATCTTGTTTAGCATCAAATATAATAAAATTAAAGAGTTTAAACATACGGCTGAATGTTGGCGCACTGTATCGGTTTTTAAGCTCTAAAAGGCTAAGGTTTGATGTGCCGTGCGTTATATCGCCGTGTTTAAAACTTCGTGTACGGCTGTCGATTAAATGATCTACCGAATTAACCGTTGTACCGTAAATCATCAGTTTATCGGTTTCGCGTCCTATATCATCTATATACAAATTATCAAAATGATGTGTTTTTCTAAGTTCTTGCATAGCAAGGTAAGCGTGTTTGGTATATAATTCGTCTATTTTATAAGCACTCATTTTTAAATAATCTGTTTTTTTTGATACTGCTTTAAATAAAGGTAATAGCTCTTCAAAAATAAAACTTTTACCCGTTCCGGGTCGGCTGATTAAAAACAGACCTTTTTTTAAGCTGAATTTTATTTCGCCTTTGCTTGTTTTAAGCGTGCGATTTTCAAAAGCGGGGTCGTTGTTAAGGTATTCGGTAATTAATTGATACAACTTTTTGGTGTGCTCTGCTAATGTAAATTCGTTACCGAGTATTTTTTTTGAATACTCAATAAGATGTTCTACGGTAATAACCGGTTTATTATATGTTTTGGGTTTCTGCGTAATTGTTTGCATTGTCGTTTATTTTTTGGGTTTCTGAATAGTTCATGTATTTTGCTATATTGTCTTTTTTTAGCATAAATTTAGGATTAAGCATGTGGTTGTTTTCTTGCAGCCAGCGACTTTTTACGGCATTGCGCAAGGCTTTTATTTTTTGCTCTAAGCTGTGCACTTGGTTTGTGTAAAAAAGTTCTCGGCTTTCGGGTTCGGAATGATATTTTTTTCCGGTAATTTCTTCAAAGGCTTTCAGGTAGCGGATATAATCGGTATCAAAAGCGGTTTCGATATTTGAAAGCTGTTTTTTGATTAAACGCTCCTCTGCATCGGTAAATACACCGTGCGGAATAATTTTACTAAGTAAATCGGATAGATTTTCAAAGGCATTTTTACTTGTTTCTAACATTTTTTTGTATATTTGAGGTTAATACTTGAATTTAACATTGCGAAAGGTGTATAAACAGCGGGTTTATGCACCTTTCTTTTTTTATATTAACTTTTCTTATTTTTTGTAAAGTTTACTTATACCACTGTT
>Ga0256840_1002042_pt1 | contig 18174 bp, 16 predicted proteins | sample 355202metaG_FD_185969 | JGI IMG/M metagenome (GOLD analysis project Ga0256840, IMG submission 185969) | Hydrothermal vent microbial communities from Mid Atlantic Ridge, Atlantic Ocean - 355-202 | ecosystem: Environmental > Aquatic > Marine > Hydrothermal vents | place: Atlantic Ocean: Mid...
GTTATCAGAATATCGCCAAAAAGATAGAGTGGATTTGATTCTCGCCAATCCACCGTTTGGTGGCGTGGTGTCGAATAATAATGAAAATAACTTTCCACAAACCTACCGCACCAAAGAATCAGCTGATGTATTTTTAATCTTAATGATTCACCTGCTAAAAGACGGCGGCAGAGCGGCGATTGTATTGCCCGATGGTTCACTGACGGGCGATGGCGTAAAACAACGTATTCGCCAAAAACTATTAGAAGATTGCAATCTACACACTATTATTCGCCTGCCTAATTCTGTGTTTCAGCCCTATGCCTCGGTTGCTACCAATCTGCTGTTTTTCACCAAAGGTGAACCAACCAAAAAGGTCTGGTATTTTGAGCATAAACTACCCGAAGGCTATAAAGCCTATTCTAAAACCAAACCCATTCAACTAGCCGAGTTTGATGGCTTAAAACAATGGTGGAAGAATAGGCAAGCCAATGAACAAGCATGGCAAGTGGAGTTAGAAACCATCAAAGCCAATGGCTACAACCTCGATATTAAAAACCCACACCAGCCCGAAGCAGAAAAGCAATATAGCAGTGGTGAATTGTTGGACATGTTGCATCAGTCATTTGCTAAAAGTGATGAATTATTGGCAGAGCTTCGTGGGGAGTTGGGTTAGTGGGGAATGTCCAATCCGTACTAATTGGTGATTTTCTTCATCGTATAAGACGACCAATATCATTAATAGATAACAAAAAATATAAACTTGTTACTATTAAAATGAATCATAAAGGTATTGTTCTTCGTGAAGAAAAACTGGCATCCAACATCAAGTCAAAAATGTATGAAGTAAAAGAAGGAGATTTCATACTTTCTGGTATTGATGCTAGAAATGGAGCTTTTGGCATTGTTCCCAAAGAATTGGATGGAGCAATAGTCACGAATGACTTCTGGTATTTTGATATTGATGAATCTATTGTTGATAAGCAATTATTTTTGGAATTGACATCAACTAAATGGTTCGATGAAATTTGCCGAAAAGGTAGCGATGGAACAACTCAACGAATCAGGTTACAAAAAAATAAGTTTTTTAATCAAAAAATTAATATTCCCCCGCGTGAAGAGCAAAGTACGTTTATTTCAACATTTAGGAGAAATAAACAGAACAATAATAACTTAAAAGAAGAGCTCACCCACCAACAAACCCTGCTTAAAAAACTGCGTCATCAGATTTTGCAAGAAGCGATTGAAGGCAAGCTCACCGCCGATTGGCGCGAGAAAAACCCCGATGTCGAACAAGCCAGTGAACTACTGGCACGTATACAGGCAGAAAAAGCCCAGCTGATTAAAGATAAAAAAATCAAAAAACAAAAACCACTACCCCCGATTAGTGAGGAAGAAAAACCGTTTGAATTGCCTGATGGGTGGGTTTGGTGTCGGTTGGGGGAGATTCTGGAATTTTTAACTGATTATCACGCAAATGGTGCATATGAAAAATTAAAGAAAAATGTACAATTATTAGACAGGCCTAACTTTGCGATAATGTTAAGAACAACCAACTTTCACTATAAATCCAAATTCAAGTATAAATATATTACAGAATCCGCTTATAATTTCCTTAGTAAATCAAAAGTGTATCCTGAAGATTTGATTATGAATAAAATTGCAGATCCAGGAGCGGTGTTTTTTGTTGATGATAGAAAGCAACCAATGTCTCTTGCAATGAATTTGTTTTTACTTAGATTTAATAAAGAAACTATATCAAGTAGATATGCCTATTTCTATCTTAAATCAAGTTATGAATACGTGGTTTCGTTTTCAAGTGGGACAGCAACATCTACTATTACAAAGGATGCCGTAAATAAATTAAGATTTCCTCTCCCACCACTCCAAGAACAAAAAGCCATCGTCGCCAAAGTCGAAAAACTGCTTGCCCTCTGCGACCAACTGGAAAGCCAAATCACCGACAACCAACACCACGCTAAACAACTGATGCAAGCGGTGTTAAAAGAGGCATTTTCGCAGGCGTAGTGGGGTGTGTTCGTTTACAGATTCCGGCTAAAATCCTATCGAAACGAAGTAACCGTCAGGGTAAATGACGAGAAATTTCAAGCCTACCGAAACGAAGTAACCATCAGGGTAAATCACGAAAAGAAATTTACACGTTTTTCTCCTCCGTCACTCCGGTAGGCTTTTAGCCGGAGTCTTAATTGTGCGGAGATCCCGGCTTAGAACATACAGGGATGACGAGTATTTTTTTACAAATTAAAGTATCACGGGTATAGATCCTCGATAAAAGATCTCGAGGATGACGTATAAAGCCTGTGTTTAGATATAGAGCGTTACGTCTGCTTCGCCGGCAAATTCTAAATAGGTGGCTGCACCGCCGGAGCTGATGCCATCAATGAAATTAGCTTCGTCAAAATCAAATAGATCGACTGTCATTTGGCAGGCGATAAGATCGACGCCGGTTTCAACACAAATATCACGCAACTCTTCTACGCTTGCCACGCCTTTTTGTTTTAATTTGCGTTTCATCATCCAAGTGGCAAACCACTCAAGACCAGGAATTACTTGCACTATGCTAGGCACGGGGACGGGCATTGGCATGGCGGGGTTGCCTAGCGGTGAGACCTTTAGGTTTAAATTTTTGTTGAGTAGTTGTAGACCATAGAATGTGAAGAATATTTTTACTTCAAAACCTAGTGCTACGGCGGTTGATGCTAACAAAAATGGAGGATAAGCTCCGTCAAGCGTACCTTTGCTAGCAATGATAGCTAATTTTTTAGCCATTATTCAGCACCTTTTTCGATGATGAAGTGCAGCTTATCTTCTTTTTCGAATGTTTCAATTAACGGATTTCCAGTCATTTTAGAAAATGCGGGAATATCTTGGTTGGCACCAGCATCGGTAACGATGAGGTGTAATTTTTCACCAATAGCCATTTCTGATAGGGCTTTACGCGCTTTTAACACAGGTAATGGGCAGTTTAGACCCGAAGTATCGAGCTCTTTATCAAAATCTGACATGTTTTTTCTCAAAAATAATATGAAATAGATTAAAACTAATCATCTATAATAAACTGAAAAACACTTTTTGTCTTGCAGGAACCCTTGTTATCAGTTAAATGTCATAACTATTATGCGAATAATTTTCACCTTACTTTTTTTCGGGTTATGGGGCGGGCCATCATTTGTAGCTCACGCTGCCGATATTGACTTGCCTGAAATTGGGGATAGTGCTGGCTCAATCATTTCACCGCAGGAAGAATATCAGATAGGGCAGTCTTTTTTCTGGCGATTACAGCAATCAATTGATTTGATTGATGATCCTGAAGTCAATAGCTACTTACGGTCGGTTGGAGCAAGGTTGGTGGCTAATAGTGATGCACCGCATTTACCTTTCACCTTCTTTATGGTGCCTAATCCTACGGTCAATGCCTTTGCTGCGCCAGGTGGCTTTATTGGCGTGCACAGTGGTTTAGTCTTGACGAGTCAAACCGAGGATGAAATGGCATCGGTATTGGCACATGAAATTGCACATATTACCCAGCGACATTTATTACGTAGCTTTGAAAAATCTAAACAGGTTAATGTGGCGACTACGGTTGGATTAGTTGCGGCATTATTGTTGGGGATTGCAGATCCTAGTGCCGGAGCTGCAGGGTTGATGGCTGTACAAGCAGGAGGCGTGCAAGCGCAAATAAACTTTACTCGGGCACACGAAAGTGAGGCTGACAATTTAGGCATGAAAACCTTGGTGCGCTCTGGGTTTGATGCACAGGCAATGCCGACATTTTTTGAACGTTTACTGCAAACAAGCCGTTTTTATGGTGGTAGTGATGCTGTGCCAGAATTTTTACGCACGCATCCGGTGACAACATCTCGTATTGCAGATGCACGAGGACGTGCTGTTACATATCCTTTAAGGAGGCAGCTTAGTGATACCTTGCAGTTTTATTTGATACGTGAAAAGTTGCGGGTTATGGCTGCTACAAACTTAACTGAATTAACCCAGTATTATGCCAATGCTTTAAAAGATGGCAGCAATTTAAATCAGGCTGCAACACGATATGGTTATAGTTTGGCATTATCGGCTAAAGGTGATTACACCAAAGCTCGAAAAGAGTTGCAGACGCTAATTGATAACGATCGTGACCGTTTAAGTTATCAATTAGCATTGGCTGATATTGATGTTGCTGTGGGGCGGTATTCAGCTGCACTGAAGATTTACAATGATAGCCAGCGTTTATATCCTGATGATTATGCATTAACACTAAAGCAAGTGACGACATTACTGCAGGTGAATTTGCCGCAGCAGGCAGAAAAGTTATTATTGAGGCAGTTGGAATTAGGTGCGCCTTCACGACAGTTATATAAATTACTTGCTCAGGCAAAAGGTGATTTAGGGGAGAAAAGCCAAGCACATAGTTGGTTAGCAGAGTATTATTACAGCTCAGGTCAATTAGAGCAGGCGGCTGACCAATTGCGTATAGCTGCGGGTTTTGCCAAGAATGATGAGTTTCAATTAGCTAAAATCAATTCAAAATTACGCAAGGTTGAAGTATCTTTGGCTCAGATGGAAAAATTATAAATGTCTAAAATAGATCAAAAACGAAGAGCAATTTTAAAAGGTACTATCTCTGCCTCAACATTGGCAATGGTGGCGGCAAGTGGTTTATTATTGCCACAGCGATTATTAGCGCATTGGCCCAAAGATGCCTTTAACTCTGAAACCGTTGAAGATGCGTTACTGGCCTTGGTTGGACAAGCAGAAGTTGCTTCGGATAAGGCATTGAACTTTAAAGTAGGCTCTCCTCCGAGTTATGCTGTGAACGGGGCATCTGTACCCGTGGCAATAGAAAGTGATTTAGATAATATTGAACGCGTTGCCATATTGGTTGAAAAAAATCCTTTCCCCTTAGCAATGAGTTTTGATTTATCACCCGCAGTGTTGTTGCCTTTCAAAAGTATGATCAAAATCAGAGAGGACTCTAACGTGATAGCCATAATTCGGGCAGAGGGTAAATTATATAAAACATCGCGTTTTGTTGAGGTTGATATCGGAGGGTGTGGCTAATTATGGGTATAACAGCTAAAGATCGTATTCGTGCCAAATTAAAAAAGGGTAATACTAGCGTACGCCTACTACTAGCACATCCCATGCATACTGGTCGTGCAAAAAATAAACAGGACGAACTTATTCCTGCTGAGTTTATTCAAGATATTCGTTGCTGGCGTAATGAAGAAGAAGTATTAACCATAAAATGTGGCACAGCGACAGCGCGGAACCCTTATTTTTCTTTTCAGCTTGCCGGTGGAGAAAGCAACGATTTAATTGCGATCCGCTGGGTCGATAATTTAGGTGCGAAAGGTTTAACCGAGACACGTGTGAAATAAGTTAAATGAGTTTAAAACTAAGGGTTACGTTATTTTTTGCCTTGCTATTATTGGCCTCTTTACTAGCGACAACAGGGGTGTTGATTTCTAATGCTCGGCAATCGGTACAATTTGAGATGGAAGATACCATGGCCTCGGCTGCACGCATAATCACCGTTTCACTGTCAGGTAACTTAAATCGAGAAGTAAGCGTATATCAGAATTTGCAGGATCTTGTTAAGGCCTTAAGTGAAATTCGAAGTCTGCATATTTTATTGTTTGATTCACAAGGGTTGATGTTTGAAGGCGAACCCAAGAAATACAAATCTGTCGAACCCCCGGATTGGTTTGTGAAGCTATTATTACCAAGAGTTAGGCCATTGACCAAACGCTTTGGTAATGGACATATGGTGATTTATGCCGCTCCTATCAATGAAATTGGGGAGCGCTGGTTAGATATCCGAAGTATCTTAATATTAGGCTCTGCCATTTTTGTGTTTGCAGGCATATTTTTATATTGGGGTGTGGGTAGGTTATTGCGACCATTGCAGCGTCTATTAACTGCATTATCAGGCTTTGAACGCGGCGATCTTCATTTACGCTTGCCTAGTTTCTCTTTGCCAGAAATGAATAAAATCAGCCAAACATTTAATCAAATGGGGCAAACTCTAGAACAAAGTATGGAAGAAAATAGGCGGTTAGCTGTTTTGGTTCAGCAATCTGGTGATTCGATTTTATCGTTAGATAATGCTGGGCGAATTATGCTGTGCAACCCCGCCGCAGAACAATTGTTAAATCAAAATGCATCTTCGTTGTTGGGGCTAGAATTAGCAAGTTTAGGCTTTACAGTAAATCAAAAGAAAATAACCGAAATTTTACAAAGCTATACTATAGTGGAAAATCTGGAAACAAGCTTAGCGATTTCAGAGACCGAAAGTTTGTCAATATTATTATCGACAGTGCCCTTATTAGATACTAACCGAAATATAAGCGGTGTGATTTGCACCTTGCGGGATATTACAGAACATAAACAAGCCGAAGCAGCTGAAAATCAACTTCGAGAAACACGGTTATTGGCACAACATATGTCAGAAGTGCAAGAAAATGAACGGCGGCATCTGGCGCGTGAATTACATGATGAACTAGGGCAATGTTTAACTGCGATTAAAACGGATGCGGTGCTTATCCGCAATCGTAGTGAAGAAAAAGAACCTAAAATATTTGCTAGCTCACAAGCGATTATTGATGTCGCGAGCCATATTTATGATGTTGTACACAATATGATTACGCGTTTGCGCCCCAGCCCTTTGGACGATTTAGGCTTGCTGGCAACATTAGAAGAAAGCATTTCTGCATGGCAAACACGGCAGCCAGATATTAACTTTAAATTGTCTTTAACTGGACAGCTAGATAATTTAAATGAAGCGATGAATATGACGGTCTTTCGAATCGTGCAGGAATCGATTACCAATGCTGTTCGGCATGCCAGCGCTGATGAAATTAGTATTTCAGTGGCAAATCAATTAGATGACTCAAATGCTTCACAGCTTATAATCAGCATTGCTGATGATGGCAAAGGTATGGAAGTGCTTGATTTTCATTCTGATGTTGATTTTGGTTTATTAGGAATGAGAGAGCGCGCCCAAAGCTTAGGCGGAACATTTCAACTAGAGAGTGAATTAGGAAAAGGAGTCACTATTCTTGTTACTCTACCATTGGGAGAGGATAAAACAGTATGACAACAAAAATACTATTAGTTGATGATCATGAGTTGGTACGTGCGGGGTTTCGGCGCTTATTGGAAGATGGCGAACAATTTACCGTTGTTGCGGAGGCCGGCAGCGGCGAGCAGGCGGTGCAAGATTATGCCAAATATAAACCCGATGCCGTAGTGATGGATATTTCGATGCCAGGTATTGGCGGGATTGGCGCGATTGAACGGATTATTGCTCGTGATCCTGATGCACGAATTTTAGTATTAAGTGTTCATGAAGATAGTGTTTTTACCACGCGCGCATTGCAGGCCGGAGCGAAAGGCTTTATTCCCAAACGAAGTGCACCAGAAGAAATGATTAAAGCAATAGCGCTGGTGGCTCAAGGTAAAATGTCTATTGATCCTGAAATAGCGCAGCAAATAGCTATGCAAAAACTTTCAGGCTCTGATGATGTGTTAGATGTACTAAGTCAACGAGAGTTTGAAGTGTTTAGGTTGCTTGCAGAAGGCAAAAGTGTCAATGATATTGCCGATGTGTTGAATTTAAGCCCAAAAACAGTAGGCACGCATCATACCAATATTAAGCAGAAACTAGAGGTATCAAATTCTGCCGAGTTAGCGAGATTAGCGATTCGTAGTGGTGTATTAGACGCATAAAAAGCACTAAGGAAAATCCTGAGTGACATCGAGTTTTTTCCTCTAACACTTATTTTTAGATATGAGTATAGTGTGATCCATGGAAGCCAAAAATATTTTTGGTTTTACAGTTAACAACTAATTAGAGGTATTTATTATGTGGACTACACCAGAATATTCAGATATGCGTTTCGGTTTTGAAGTAACAATGTACATTTGCAACCGTTAAGCAAAAACTAAACCGAAGAGCCTCGATACTGCAAAGTATCGGGGCTTTTTTTTGCTTTAAAATTAACAATCGTAAAAAGCGATTAAATAAATAGAAATAACTTGTTTTACAATAGTTATCGTTTCCTCAATAATGTTTCTACTGGTTGCAGATAGACGCAGCCATAAAATTAAACATTCATTAAATGAGGAAATAACAATGACAACACAAGTACCAGAAATTACATTTAAAACCCGCGTTCGTGATGCAAGTTTAGGTGGTGATAATCCATTCCGCTGGCAAGATGTTACATCAAGTGATATTTTTAAAGGAAAAAGCATTGTTGTGCTAGCGCTTCCCGGTGCGTTCACGCCAACGTGTTCAAGTACTCATCTTCCCGGTTTCGAAGCTAAATATGACGAGCTAAAAGCAAAGGGTGTTGATGAGGTTTACTGCCTAAGCGTGAATGATGCTTTCACTATGTTTCAGTGGTCTAAAAATCTAGGTGTAGAAAAAGTGAAAATGCTACCAGATGGTAATGGCGACTTTACTCGTTTGATGGGCATGTTAGTCAAGAAAGAAAATCTAGGTTTTGGTAACCGCACTTGGCGTTATTCAATGCATGTGGTTGATGGTGAACTCAAACAATTATTTGCAGAACCAGGTTTGATGGATAACTGTCCCGATGATCCGTTTGAAGTGAGTGATGTCGATACTATGTTGAACGCATTATAAATAGTTTTGGGTAAAGACACTGGCTAGTAGCCAGTGTCTTTACCCGCATTAATACCCAAATTACTCGGAAAGGCAGGTTTACACTTTTTCGTTATTCTCGCATTCTTTAAGCGGGAATCTATATCGATTAAATAGATCCCCGATAAAAGCTCTCGGGGATGACGGGTATATAATTTTAGGAAGTAAATAAAATGCAATACGATTATGATTTATTTGTGATAGGTGCCGGTTCAGGCGGGGTAAGAGCCAGTCGGATGTCGGCATCATATGGCGCACGTGTAGCAATATGTGAAGATTTATATTTAGGTGGAACGTGCGTAAATGTAGGTTGTGTACCTAAAAAACTCTATGTCTACGCCTCTGAATATTCAGCTCATTTTAATGAGAGTGCTGGTTTTGGGTGGCAATCAGGAAAAGCTAGTTTTGATTGGGCAACATTACGCAAAAATAAATCAACAGAGATCAGCCGATTAAATGGTATTTACGATGGGATCTTAGACCGTGCCAATGTTGATTTGAAAAAAGGTCGTGGTCGTATTGTTGATGCCCATACAGTTGAGGTGGCAGGCAAGCAATATACAGCTGAACGTATTTTGCTAGCCGTAGGCGGGCAACCATTTATCCCTGATTTTCAAGGTAATGAATACGTAGTGTCATCGAATGAAGTCTTCGATTTAGAGGCGTTTCCTGAAAGATTGGTCATTGTTGGCGGCGGTTATATTTCTGTTGAATTTGCAGGGATCTTTAATGGCTTGGGATCAAAAGTAACGCAATTGCACCGAGGTGATCATATTTTAGATGGCTTTGATCAAGAAGTACGTCATTTTTCGATGGCAGAGATGATCAAAAAAGGCATTAATTTACGATTGAACACGCATGTTGATTCAATAGAAAAACAAGATGACGGTTCACTGAGAGTCAATTTGAAAGAAGGGCAAGAAATAATAGCCGATGCAGTGCTATATGCCACCGGTCGTAAGCCACAATTAGCTAATTTAGGCTTGGAAAATGTTAATGTAAAATTAACTGCTTCTGGACATGTGGCGGTAAATGACTGTTTTCAAACCAGTGAGCCAAGTATTTATGCTTTAGGAGATATGACACCCGGTATGGCGTTAACCCCTGTTGCTTTGGCGGAAGGCATGGCCTTAGCTAAATCGCTTTATAATCACGAGCCTTGCGAAATTGATTATAGCAATATTGCCACTACGGTTTTTTGTCAGCCTAATATAGGCACGGTAGGAATGACAGAGGAACAAGCAAGATCTAAATATCCGAATGTAGTGAAATATCGATCTGAATTTCGTTCAATGAAACATACCATTAGCGGATCTCAAGAACGAACGCTAATGAAATTATTAGTGGATCGCGATACTGACAAGGTGTTGGGTGTACATATGGTTGGGGCAGATGCTGGCGAGATCATGCAAGGGATCGCCATTGCCATTAAAGCCGGTGCAAGCAAAGCAGATTTTGACGCGACGGTGGGTATTCATCCCACCGCTGCAGAGGAATTTGTCACCATGCGTGAAGCAGTGATAGAGTAACTAATCATCATCTCTAATCATTGAGGAAAGCCCTGATACTGGAAAGTATCGGGCTTTTTTTTTATAAAATGAATAGTTTTTATCAAATAGGAGTTTATCCTATATAGCTTTGGTAGATATTTATTTAAACTGGCTGGATTATTTTGTGATGATGTGCTGAATGACTCTAAAAATACGCATAAACCTAATTGTATCAATTTTACTTTTTTTAACATTAATCGTAGGTGGCGGCATATTTACGATTAAAAATGCAAGGGGAAATATTCAAGCAGAAATAGCATCAACAGCGATTTTGGCATTGCATATGCTGGATTCTGAAATATTAAGCTATAGCTTGAGTTCAGGGCGTATGTCGCCAGCAAATGTTAGCTCGGGAAGTATCTTTCAGTTGAATCGGCTAATGGATATACGTCATTTAAAGATTGATTTTTATGATGCCCGAGGGCGTTTGCGCGATAGTAATAAAAAAAACCGAACTAAAGTTGATGCTCCTCCAAAATGGTTTGAAGCAATGATGGATAATGTAACCGATGAAATGCCCATCACAAAACGCAAAGTTTATAATAAAGGGCATATTGTAGGTGAACTGGTGGTAACGCCTGATCCTTCCTATGAAATCGCAGAAATATGGGAAGAAATAAAAGGTCAGTTACTTTTTATAGGTTTATTTTTTATTGTCGTTAATATCTTAATTTATTATTTTGTGGGACGTGCTTTACGTCCAATTGATAGTGTCCTAAAGGCATTAACGGATTTGGAGTTAGGCCATTTAACCACACGACTACCCAAGTTTAATTTGCCAGAATTAAGCAGTATTAGTGACAAATTTAATGTGATGGCGAATACGTTGGAAGAAAGTATTGCTGATAACCGAAACTTAACGCAACAGCTTATACAAGTTCAGGAAGATGAGCGTAAAAATCTTGCAAGAGAGTTACATGATGAGATTGGCCAGCATTTAACGGCTATTCATATAGATGCATCGGCAATATTGAAAGCTAAAACAATTGAAGTATCAAAGCAAAGCGCCTCTGCAATTGATCAAGTTGCCAGACAAATGATGGATATTGTACATAATATTTTACAGCGGCTTCGCCCCTCGGGTTTGGATCAGTTTGGGCTGGAAATAGCATTACAAGAGTTGATTAATGGTTGGCAACAAAGACATAAAGACATCGTTGTAAAATACGATGTTAGAGGGGTATTTAATGATCTGGATGAAAGTATATTGATCACTATCTATCGATTAATTCAAGAGTGTTTGACTAATATTTCCCGTCACGCACAAGCAAAAAACATCCAGATTTACTTAATTAAATATCCTGAGACGATTGAGTTATCAATAGAGGATGATGGTAAGGGCTTCGATCAAACGGTTAAGCCAGGTGGTTTTGGCTTGGCGGGAATGCGTGAACGGGTAGAAGCTTTGGTAGGAAAACTTGATATTAAAACGTCTCCGGAAGGAACCAAAATAAGTATTGAGCTGCCATGTTTAACGAGAGGTGAGAAATGAATACATCTATAAAGGTATTGTTAACGGATGATCACGCTGTTGTGAGATCAGGCGTACGACGATTATTAGAACAGCATGATGGAATTGAAGTTATTGCTGAAGCGGATAGTGGCGAACAGGCATATCAACTTTTTGGTGAATGTTTGCCAGATGTAGTGGTAATGGATATGTCGATGCCCGGCATGGGTGGGCTTGAGGCCTTACGGCGAATTGTTGCCCGTTATAGTGCAGCAAGAATAATTATGTTCTCAATGCATGAAAATGCAACATTTGCGACACAAGCATTAACATCTGGTGCGGTAGGTTATGTTGCCAAGTCAAGTGAAGCAGAAGATTTAGTCAATGCAGTGCGCCAAGTAGCTGCGGGGAAAAGTTATCTCAGTGCAGATATGGCTCAAAAGATAGCACTACAAAGTATGGCGGGTGATGATAATCCTACCCAAAAATTAACCGCACGTGAATTTGAAATATTTCGTCTTCTTGCTGAAGGTAAAGTGGTTGAAGAAATCGCTAAATTATTAAATATTGGACAAAAAACGGTGGCGAACTATCAAACATTATTGAAACAAAAATTAGAAGTTAATAGCCCTGTTGAGTTAGTGAGGTTAGCAATTCGACATGGCATTATTGAAGGTTAAATTTTAAGGAACTAATATGAAAATACAATTAAAAATAGTGGCTGCATTATTAGTGGCATCACTACCAATGCTCGCTAATGCAGATTTTACGCAGGGTAAAGCGGCCATGATGTCAGGTGATTATCGAACAGCAATGGTAGAGTTCAAGCCACTAGCAGATAGTGGTGACGTTAAATCTCAATATATTATGGGTGTGCTCTATGATGATGGATTAGGTGTTCCACGTGACTATAAAATGGCCGCGATGTGGTATACCAAAGCCGCAGAACAAGGAGAAATAAATTCACAGTATGATCTTGGTGTGATGTATACCAAAGGTGAGGGTGTCGAGAAAGATGCTGAGAAGAGTGTGATGTGGTATCGCAAGGCGGCAGAGCAAGGTTTCCCACCCGCACAATTTGCCTTGGCTGATATGTATATGAAAGGTTGGGGTGTGGAGCAAAGCCCGGTAGAGGCTGCGGTATGGTTTGAAAAAGCAGCAAAGCTAAAAAATTATAAATCTCAGCTAATGCTAGGAATTTTGTATTTAGAAGGAAATGGCGTTAAAAAAGACGAACAAAAAGCAGCGTATTGGATCAAGCAGTCAGCAGAACAAGGCCATTATAAAGCGCAATATACAATGGGTATGATGTATAAAGAAGGTGTAGGAGTAAAACAAAGCCCGATTTTAGCCTATGCCCTATTAGATGTGGCAACACGTGAAGGTCATGGCGAAGCAAGTAAAATTAAAAAAGAGATTGAACTAGACCTTGAGCAGAAACAATTAGAAGAAGCTAAGAAGCTGGCAGGAACATGGCAAGCGGGCAAACCAATTACAATTCCAGCAGTATAATTAGTCTCACATTTAGTTAGCCGAAAAGCCCTATATTTGAATAAATATAGGGCTTTTTTTATTCCCAAGAATGAAAGGAGGTAATCCTATTATCTGTAAGGAACTCCTCTCAATCTAAATGAGTATGTGCTGGCTATAGTATCCCCACGCTATCCGTATATCGCGGTGACGTAAATTCTAATAAAAATGAAGGGGAGAAGTATGAAGAAACCTAATGTAACTTTGCGAACAACGATTGCAGCATTAAGTGCTGTTGCAATGGTTGGGCTTGCAGGGCAAGCAGTAGCAAATTCCGATATTTTGAAAAACAATAAAGACCAAAATATGTGGGGCTCACCAGGTGGTGACTATGCCTTAACACGTCATAGTGGTCTAAAAGATATCAATACAAAAACAGTAGCTAACTTGCACATGGCTTGGGAACAATCAACGGGTGCGTTACGTGGTCATGAAGGTCAACCAGTTGTGGTGAATCACAACGGCAAGCCGATGATGTTTTTTGTGAGTGCATGGCCAAATATTGTACAAGCCTTAGATTTATCTGATCCAGATAATCCTAAGCAAGTATGGAACTACAACAAGAAAACAGATCGTGATTTATCTGCTGTACCACGTGCATGTTGTGACACCATTAACCGTGGTTTGAACTATGCTGATGGCAAAGTGGTATTCCATACATTAGATGGTTTGTTAATTGCTCTTGACGCTTCAACAGGTAAAGAAATTTGGATCACAAAACATGCTTTCCCTGATAAAGGTGAAACCATTTCTGGTCCATTATTGATTGCTAATGATAAAGTTTATGCGGGTTTTGGTGGTGATGAATTTGCTGCTCGTGGTCGCATGGTGGCATATGATTTAAGCACAGGTAAAGAAGTCTGGAAATGTCATAGCACCGGCTCTGATAAAGATGTGTGTTTAACACCTGAAACTAATAAAGATAATCCACATTACGGTACTTACGGTCATGATCTAGGGATTATTACTTATCCTAACGATGAGTGGAAAATTGGCGGTGGTGCACCTTGGGCATGGTTTAGTTACGATGCTGAATTAGATATTGTTTATTCTGGTACAGGTAATCCTGGTCACTGGTCTCCAGCATATCGTTGTGGTGAAACAGGTAAAAACTTAACACATGAAAAATGTAATGCCTATAACCCAAAAATTAACTCAGGTAACTGGGATAATAAATGGTCAATGACAATTTTTGCTCGTAAAGGAACAACAGGTGAAGTTGTTTGGGCATATCAAAAAACACCGTTTGATCAATGGGATTATGATGGTGTTAATGAAAATATCTTAGTTGATATGAAAATTGACGGCAAAATGCACAAATCATTGGTCAACTTTGATCGTAACGGCTTTGCTTATGTATTAGATCGCGAAAATGGTGATTTATTACGTGCGCATAAATATGTAACGGTTGATTGGGCTGAAAAGGTTGATCTAGTAACAGGTCGTCCAATTAAAGTGAAAGAGCATTCTCCATTTGAACGTGGTCGTAATGTGGCTTCTTGCCCATCTGCTCAAGGTGGTAAAGATCAGCAACCTGGTTCAGTAGATCCTAACGATCCAGAATGGTTCTACATGCCAACTAATAACTGGTGTATGGAAGATGAACCTCAAGAACGTACACATACGCAACAAGGTACAGTATATGTATTTGCCAATGTGTATATGTATCAAGAAAAACCAGGTGTGTCTGGTAAGTTGAAAAAATTCAACGTTGTTACCGGTAAAACAGCTTGGGAAATTCCTGATTCATACCAAAACTGGGGTGGTACACTTAATACTGCTGGTGGTTTAGTGTTCTACGGCAATATGGAAGGTCAATTCCGTGCGGTAGACCGTAATTCAGGTAAAGTACTTTGGAATAAGAAGTTGGGCTCAGGTATTATCGGTAACCCAATCACTTGGAAAGTTGACGGTAAACAGTATGTTGGTGTATTCAGTGGCTTAGGCGGCTGGGCTGGCTTACCTGTTACAGCAGACTTGGACTTCTCTGATAAATATGGTGCGATCGGTGCAACAGCGATGGCAAAAACTGCGAAACTTAACCTTATACCACAAGGTGGGTTATTCACAGCATTCCGTGTTTATTAAGAAGACCTTAGATTGATTCAATCTAATCGTTAAAACACGCCGATGAGTAAGTATCATTTGATATTTGCTCATCGGCTTTTTACGTTGTACAGAAGGAAAATTAATATGACCAAACTATTAAGTATGATGCTTGCAACATCAACATTATTATTTGCCGCATCATCTTATGCCGCTCCGATGACTTCGCTTAGAATTTGTGCTGATCCGAGCAATATGCCTTATTCAAATACACAAGGTGAAGGCTTCTCAAATAAAATTGCCGAAGTATTGGCAGAAGCGCTCGATACACAAGTAACCTATTTTTATCGCCCTTATTTAGAACGTGGACTAACACGGCAAACATTTAAGAATGATGTATGTGATGTATTGATGGATATGTCACCTGATAATGAACGAATGATTACCACAACACCGATTTATCGCAGTACGTTTGTTTTGGTATCACGTAAAGACAGAAATTATAAAATTAAAGATTTAGATGATCCAAGATTAAAAGAATTAACCGTAGGCGTATTTCAACATTCAGCAATACGTACAGAATTAATGGAGCATGGGGTAAATGGTACAAATATGCGTTTGCATATTATCAGCCATGATGCTGACCTGAATCCAGAAGACCAACCTACACAGCAAATAAAAGCGGTGGTAGATGGCAAACTTGACGTGGCAGGTGCGTGGGGACCATTAGCGGGTTGGTATAACACAGACAAGGTACCGGGAGGCGAAACGAAGCCACTAGATATTCTATATCTTAATCAAACAGATACCGTTTTACCGATGGAGTTTGAAATGACTCTGGGTCTAAAAACAAGAGATGTTGCATTACGCGATAAACTCAACAACGCATTAGTGCAACAGCGCGATAAAATTAAACAGGTTTTATCGGATTATGGCGTGCCATTAGTGGCTTGTGATACCTGTATTGTCTCCGGTGATATTCCATCACATGGTCCTTATAAACACGCCGAACCAGTGATTGCAAAATTCCAACCAACACCGCAGTCTGATTTAGCTAAATTACCTGCTCAAGTAGATGCTGCATTGGCAGGGGGTAGCACTCTGGATGATGAGTTGTTTAATGCTGTGCTGGCAAAAGATTTCACCCGTATTGATTATTTGTTAGAACGTGGTGCAAATATCGATGCCCATGATGCCGTAGGGCTAACACCATTAATGAACGCCGTTAAAGGTGGTCACTATCCATTGGTGCGTAAATTGTTGAAAAAAGGTGCAAATGTTGATGTGGTTGATATAGATGGTTGGAGTGCCTCGATGCACGCGGCTTGGCAAAATGAACCCAAAATGATTCGCACAATGGGGGCTGGCTATGGCGCAAATTTAGATTTGAAAGACAAACTTACTGATAGCACAGCATTGGCACTTGCCACACAAAAAGGCAAAGCAGTGGCGGTGGTGGCTTTATTAGATAGCGGTGCCAAACCTGATATCACTATGGGTGATGCGCGCTATACGGCGTTGATGGTTGCAGCACAAGTGGGCATGTTACCGGCAGCACAGGCGTTATTGCAATATGAAGCAAATGTGAACGCAAAAAATGCGGGTGGGGTGACACCGTTAATGATTGCGACAGCTAATAACAAACCCAAATTAGTTGCTTTGCTAATTAAATCTGGTGCTGATAAAACGATTAAAGATGATGAAGGTTTGACAGCGTTAGATTTAGCTAAAGCAAGAGACTTAGAAGATATTATCAGTTATTTAACTGATCTTAAGTAATTCACTAAGTTAAACAACGAAAGAGAAAAAGTCTTTAAAGGCTTGAAATTATAATTGAGAGAATGGAGAAAAAAATGAAGTTTAAACACACAACGATAGCCGCTATATTATTGTTAATGGCGGGTGGTTGCAATGCGAGTACTGATGAAGAATCAACGGCATTCGTGCAAAATGAAAGTTTTGAAGTGGCGGTGGCTGATGGCGGTCCTTATGCAGCGCCTTTACCTGCAGGTGCCAAGCCTAAAGTGGTTGAACACAAAGAAGAAGGCGTTAAGATTTATATTCCGGGTAGTGATGATGACTCTGCAGATAAAGCGGAGGCTGCACCCGAAGAAGGCATGATTTCAGATATTGGTATGTCACCTCGTGAACGTGTTGCTTCTACGCCCAAAGGCAAACTAAAAAACCCGTACACAGATAATGAAGAAATGGAATTAGAAGGCCATAAGCGTTTTATGGGCAATAGCTGTAATGGCTGTCATGGTGGTACGGGCGGTGGTGGGATGTGTCCGCCATTATCAAATGAAGTGTTTGTTTATGGTAGTGATGACGATACCTTATTCCGTCTGATTACCTTAGGAAGTGATGATTTAGCTAAGTTAGGTTATTACCGTAAAGGTATGGAAGGAGTAGTCGGTCCGATGCCTCCGTTTGGCGATATTATCAAAACAGATGAGGAAGTCTGGAAAATAATTGCTTGGATTCGCACCGTTTTTAATGGTGATCCTAGCCGCCGTAATTGGTAAGAAGTATTCAAGCTGCCTCATTCACTGTTGAAGATGAATGAGGCAGTTTTATTTAAAGTTAAGCAAAAAAGGAAAGTTAGATGAAAATAGTCAAGTTATTACCTGTAGTATTATTACTATCTGCATGTCAAAGTGTATCGGTGAAATCAATGCAAGGTGAAACCGCTTATGCCATTAATGAAAAAGATGCCACGATTTCTTTAATTGATACTGCAACAGATAAAGTAATTGGTAAGTTACCTGCATCAGGTCGATTAGGTGAAGAGATCAATGCTACCGTTATTGATAAAGCGGGACACTATTTATATGTTGTTGATGCAGATGACGCTGAGCTGATAAAAGTTGACTTAACAACACGCAATATTGTTGAGAAAGTAGAGGTTGGCGAGGGAACGGAAGGGCTTGATA
>Ga0256840_1002043_pt1 | contig 18173 bp, 16 predicted proteins | sample 355202metaG_FD_185969 | JGI IMG/M metagenome (GOLD analysis project Ga0256840, IMG submission 185969) | Hydrothermal vent microbial communities from Mid Atlantic Ridge, Atlantic Ocean - 355-202 | ecosystem: Environmental > Aquatic > Marine > Hydrothermal vents | place: Atlantic Ocean: Mid...
TGATGTGATTTTTTTCTTATTCTAAATTTAAAAATAAAGTATAACAAACATATCTACTTTGGATATGAAATATAGTGTTTTATTACTGGTTTTGTTAATGCTTGTAAATTCAAATGGTCTGATGCTACTACTATATCTTTTAATCTCCCGTTTTTAAATAATATATTTATTGGACTTTTTTCTATTGAGTATGCATGATTCTCTACTGTTCCTTCTAATACAAAGTATGCCATTTCTTCTTTTGATATTTTATATTTTTTTTGAACTTCTGATTTTATTTCTTTTATGTTTTTTTGTTCTATTGGTTCGTTTTTTAATTTAATTTTTGGTAATTTTCTTTGTATTATTGCTTTACTCAGTGTTGATAACACCAAGTCTTCATGTTCTTGCCATGCTTTTATTGCTGATATTATATCGTAATCATCTAGTTTTGAAAATATTTCTAACTCTCCTTTATTAAAGTTATTTCTGTCTATTTTATTTTCTAAGAAAAATTTTAATGCTTTACTTGATTCTAACTTTTCTCCTCTCTTCGTTAATTCCTTTGCTCTTTGTAATACCTTTACTAATATATTTTCTGCTACTAATCCTGTTTTATGTAAATATACTTGCCAGTACATTAACCGCCTTGCTATTATAAATTTTTCTACGGAATAGATTCCTTTTTCTTCTACTACTAATTCTTCGTTTTTTACATTTAGCATGGTTATTAATCGCTCTGAATTCACATTTCCTTCTGCTACTCCTGTATAAAAACTATCTCTTTTTAAATAATCCAATCTATCTATATCTAACTGGCTCGATATTAATTGGTTTAAAAATTTACGTATATGTTCTCCTTTAAATATTTCTATTGCTAAAGTTAATTTCCCTTTAAACTCTATGTTTAATGCTTCCATGAATTTTAATGATATTTCTTCGTGCGATATATCATTTACTATACTGTGTTCTAATGCGTGTGAAAATGCTCCATGCCCTATATCGTGCAATAATATTGCTATTTGCAATGCTTGTTCTTCTTCTTTCGATATTTTTACTCCTTTAAACTGTAGTACTTGTACTGCTTTTTGCATTAAATGCACACAGCCTATCGCATGCTGAAATCTGGTATGGTGTGCTCCTGGATATACTACATAAGACATGCCCATTTGTGATACTCGCCGAAGTCGCTGAAAATAACGATGTTCTATAATATCGTAAATTAATTCACTTGGTATTGTAATAAATCCGTAGATTGGGTCGTTTATTATCTTGAGCTTGTTCATTTGACAAAGATAACGTTTTTTGTTGTTGAAAGTGGTAAGAAAAAAGAAGCTAGAAAAAAGAGGCAAGATACAAGAAGTGAGAGAAAAGACTGAACACTAATTAAATTATACATACTATGATAAATATCCTTTGGGTTGATGACGAAATTGATTTACTTAAACCGCACATTTTATTTTTAGAAAAAAAAGGCTATAATGTTACCACTACTACTAATGGTGCGGATGCTATTGATATTATTGCTGATGAATTACATATTGACATCGTCTTTTTAGATGAAAATATGCCTGGCCTTACTGGTATTGAAACGCTGGCTCAGATTAAAGAAATTCGCCAGAACCTGCCTGTGGTTATGATTACCAAAAGTGAAGAAGAATATATTATGGAAGAGGCTATTGGTTCTAAAATTGCCGATTATTTAATTAAGCCTGTTAATCCTAATCAGATTTTATTGAGCTTAAAGAAAAATTTAGATCATTCTAGGTTGGTTTCCAAAAAAACTACTTCGAGCTACCAACAAGAGTTTCGTAAAATTTCTATGGATCTTGCTATGGTTAATAGTTATGAGGATTGGGTGGAACTTTATAAAAAATTAGTGCATTGGGAAATTCAATTGGAATCTATTGCCGACTCTGGTATGATTGAAATTTTAGAAGCTCAAAAAAGTGAAGCGAATGCCTTGTTTTTTAAATTTATTAAAAATAATTACGAAGATTGGTTTGATGCTAATGCGGATAAGCCTATCCTTTCTCATCATCTTTTTAATAAACTTATTAGACCTGAAATTAGTGCTAAACAAGGTACTGTTTTAATTGTTATTGACAATCTGCGTTATGACCAACTTCGTGTTATTGAACCTGTTATTAATAATTATTATAAAAAAACGGAAGAAACTGCTTTTTATAGTATTCTACCTACTGCTACGCAATATGCTCGTAATGCTATTTTTTCTGGCTTAACGCCTGCCGATATGGAAAAGAAACATCCTAACTATTGGCGTAATGATACCGATGATGGTGGTAAAAATTTATTTGAAAATGATTTTTTAGTGGAGCAACTCAAAAGGCTTCGTATGGATATTAAGCATGAGTATTATAAAATTACTTCGCTTGTTAAAGGAAATGATTTGGCTTCTAATTTTTCTAAAATTAAAGACAACGATTTAACGGTTATTGTTTATAATTTTGTGGATATGCTTTCGCATTCTCGTACCGAAATGGATATGATTAAGGAACTTGCTAAAGATGATAAGGCCTACCGTTCTCTAACGCTTAGTTGGTTTAACAATTCTCCTTTGCTTGAAATGATACAAAAATCGCAACAAATGGGTTTAAAACTAATTATTACTACCGACCATGGTACTATTAATACGAATAAACCTACTAAGGTTATTGGCGAAAAAAACATTTCTACTAACCTACGCTATAAAACTGGTCGTAGTTTAACTTATGATGATAAGGATGTTTTAGCTATTAGAAACCCTGCTGCTGTTGGCTTACCTTCTGGCTTTATGACTAGTTCATTTATTTTTGCTAAAGAGGATTTGTTTTTTGCGTATCCTAATAATTTTAACCATTATGTTAAATACTATAAAAACACGTACCAACATGGTGGTATCTCTTTAGAAGAAATGATTATTCCTTGTGTTATTTATGAACCTAAAAAGTAAGGCTTTTATTGTTTTTGTTCTATTTTAATTCGCTCATTAGGTGAATTATAAAATTTATATAGACTTAACTTTTATAAGTTAAATAACTTATTCTTTTCTATATAATTAAATGATTTTGAAATGAACTTCTCAAAATTAACTGTTTTTATGTTTAAGCAATCTTTAAGTGAAATGTATTTTAATTATTAAATAGTGCTTGGGCTGTTCGTAAATAGATAGGTATTTAATATGATTATTAGACTTAACTATTATTTTCAATCTATAAATACATTGGTGCTATCTGGTTTTGGGCTAAACTGTTTGTAATGATATGTTCGGTTTGCATTTGAATTATTTATTTTTATTTTTTTATATGTAGTATCGTTTAAAATAGAACCTTCACTAACTGTTACTGGTAATGCTAATTCAGCATATCCCCAATTTTCAATTCTTATTTTGTTCCCTTCAATTTTAAAAATAGCCCAATTTTGTTTTATATGTTTGTACTCATTATAATAAGAACCATTGGCATATTTTTCTTCCCATTGCATTAAATTAGAACGCTCTATATTTCCACCAAAGAATGATGTACCATCGCGGTAAAAAAACGTTATAGTTCTTCTTTCATTTCCTGAATCAGTATTATAATCATAATAATAATATCCATCAATTTTTAGCTGATTCCCTGTATACGCAGTCCTTTTAAAAGAAAAAGTTTCATCCGTAAAAGTATCACTGCAATTAACTAAAATTATCATTACTGCTATTAATAAAAGATATGTTTTCATAATTTTATATTATTTTATTTTAATAGTTAATGTGTCTTTTGATTTTAGTTGAGTTATGAGATAATATTTTTTTAATATTTTTTTTGGAAATTCTTTTGATATGTGTACTGTTTTTTTATTTTTAACATTAAAAAAATCAATTGGAAACTCTATAAAATCACCTCCATCAAATGGAGAATTTGCTATATAGTCAAACATAACTACTACTTTTTTAGTTATCTTTCTTTCATAATCTTCGTACAGATAACTAAATGGATTAGGAATAGAGTCTGAAGGTTTTATTACTTCACCATGACCGCTTATATCTAATCTATTTTCTTTTAATATGTAATTATTAAATAAATAGTTAACTTCTTTATTGATATGAATTGATTTTCTAGGAGGTATATACATAATATTTCCATACTTATAAATAAATAATTCTTCTTTAATCTCATTAATTTTTTCTTCAGGATATTTAATATTATTTTTTAATGCTTCTCTTTCTAATATCTTATAATCTTCATCAATAATAATTAACTTAATTTTTTCATACTCATTACTTCTTATTAAATTATGATAATCATCTTTTCTATTTGTACTATCAATACTTTTAGACGCTCCATAATCACCATTGTTAATGTAATTATACTCTTCAAAATCTTCAACAACTCCAGAAATATCTTTATTATTTTCATTAATAATTTTAAAGTATTTCCAAATGTTTGGTAAATAAACACCTACATCATTATTATTAATAATTTCAAAATCTAAATAATGACAAAAATAGTCACAATTATTTATTTTATGGTTTGATATTTTTACTTCAATATTATCCAGTAAAGGATAATGTGTTTTACAAGAATAAAATTGCAATATTATGAGTAAGTAAAAATATTTATTTTTCATACAATCTATTTTTAAGATAAAAAAGTATCAAATGTCTCAATTACAATCCATTTTCCATAAATCTTTTTTAAAAAGAATGAACTAAAATAAGAACTATCTTTAGAAAAAATAATTAAACTAACGATACAATGTTGTTTCTTATTATCAAAAATTGGTTTTGTTATTTTGAATGCTTTGTCTCTATTTTTTAAACAATTTCTAATCTTATTATTATTTATACAATAATTATATTTTAAAAAATCATGTCCAATTTTTAGAGTGTTCATATTGTCTTGATTCCATTTTTTATTTACTTTCTTTTCTTTATTATTTATATTTATTTCTTCTAGTATAGTTTTTGGGATATTCTTTAAACCTGTTTCTTTTATAAAACGCTCTATATTTAATTCTGTTGTTGTTGGCTTATCACAACTAAGAATTATTTGTGTATAATCATTTTGTATGTGATTGTGAATTATAGTTTTAAATACCTCATTTTCATCACTATTTATCTGTGAATAGGAAGTTTTTGTAATTAATAACAGAAAGAATACTATTACTATTTTTTTATAATTTCTCATTTAATTAAAATAATATTGTTTGATATTTATTATCTAAATTATTTTGCAATTTAACAATTTCTATTTGTCTTGCTATAACATTTTAATAAAAAAACAAAAGCCCAAAATCTAAATTTTGGGCTTTTTTAATGAGAGTTAAAAATAATTTAGATATTTTCAATTAAAAAATAAATAATTATTTTTTGCTTAGTTAACTAGTTCTCATTATATAAATAACAGTTGCGTTCCTTCAACATCTGCTCTATTATAAAAATCTCCTATTGTAAGAATTCCATCTAAATCATCTATTAAATCTTTTTCCTCTAAATGGAACATGTCAACTGCTAATTTACACGCCCATAGGCTTACTCCTGAATCGGATAATATTTCCAAAAATTCATCTATTGGCGGCATATCTAATTTTTCCATTTCTTTTTTCATCATTTTTGTTGCAAATGCCTCTACTCCTGGCAAGCCTCCTAACAATGTTGGTATGTGCATTGCTGGGTTACCTACGGTTGCTACTTTTAGATGTTCTAATTTCTTTTTTTCGATCGCTTCCAATCCAAAAAATGTAAAAAATATCTCTGCTTCTATGCCTTCCATTCGTGCGCCATTTGCCATTATAAATGCTGCATATACGTTTTCTATGGTTGCTTTTGATAATATAAAAAGCATTTTTTTAACTTTTGTTGCCATAATTTTTTATTTTTTTTAGTTTAAATACAACTTTTTGGTTTTGGTATTCCTGCTATCAATGTGGATATTTTTAATGGTCCTCCTGGAAATAATTTATAGAATTCTTTTATATTAAATTTTCCACTTTTTTTAATTCCTCGTATGGATAGTGCTTCTTCGTTTTTATGCTTTCCTTGCAAGTAATCTATTACCATCCAATGCATGTCGGTCATTTCTATATTTTTTTCTTCTGCCAATGCTGTCCCTACTTCTTTGTCCCATTGAGAGAAATCTGTTAAATATCCTTCCTCGTTAATTTCTATTGTTTTGTTTGCTATAATTTTTTCCATGGTATTCTTGTTTTTATTTAGTTATATAGTTATTTTACTTTATCCATTTTTTTTTCCTTTTTTTGACATTGTTGCTGATACAAATGGGATATGTATTCCTTTTATTAACATATTCCAATATATCCATCGGAATGCTAATTTACCCATGTGGTTCATTCTACTTTCTCCTAGTAGTTTTAATGGTCCTATTCCTGGGAATGGGAATGTTCCTGCTACTGGTTCATGCGTATAATTAAAATCTATTAACAATGCTTTTCCGTGCCCTGTTTCTATAAAACAGTTTGCATGCCCATCAAATTCTTCTTTTAATGGTTCATTATTTATGTACCTCATTATATTATCTGTCAATATCTCTGCTTCAAAATGTGCTACAGATCCTGCTTTGGATGCTGGTAGGTTTGATGCATCTCCTATTACAAATATATTTTCGTTTGCTTTTGATTGTAATGTTGCTTTGTTTGTTGGCACAAAATTCATATCGTCTCCTAAACCTGAACGCTCTATCACTTCATCTCCTAAATTTGTTGGTACTGTTACCAATAAATCATACGGCACCTCTCTATCTCCATAATCTATTATTTTATTATTTTTGTAATCTACTCGTTCTATATCAAAATCGGTTACTTCTTTTATTCCTTTTTCTTCTAATAGATGGTGTAGGGCTGCTGTTGCTTTTGGTTTTGTAAATGCTCCTTCTAGCGGTGTTACATAAGTTATTTCTACTTTGTCTCGCATTCCTTTATTTATAAAATACGAATCTGCTAAAAAGGCAAACTCTAATGGTGCTACGGGACATTTTATTGGCATTTCGGTTATATGTACTACCAATTTACCTCCTTTAAATTCTCTTAACTTATCTCGTAAACTTTTCGCTCCTTCATAAGTATAAAAATCAAAGATGTTTTTTTGCCAGTTTGCCTCTTTCATTCCTTCGGTTTCTTCTGGTGCTATCTTTGTTCCTGTCGCTATTATAAGTATATCATAATTCAAATACTCATGCTCTAGCTTTACCTGATTTTTTTCTGGTATTATTTTGTCTATTTTTTGTAACACATATCTTGCCTTTTTGGGTATGTATTTTTTCCCTTTTTTCTTTACGTCTTTTGTTTTGTACAAATCAAATGGTAAGAATAAAAATCCTGGTTGATAATAATGTGTTTTATACTGATCTACTATGGTTATCTTCCACTCCTCTTTATCTAATTTATGTATCATGTGATTTACCATCATCGTGCCTGAAGTTCCTGCTCCAAGTATTACTAAATTCTTCATATTTATCTGTTTTAATTATCGCTCTAACTCTTATTCAAAGTTACGATACATTCAAAATAAATAATATGATTTTTGTCATGATAATTAATTAACAAACAATACAATACATAAATTTTACTGTAATTTTTTTTTATTTATTCTAATGATATTAATCATGTTTTAAATGATTAATAATACTTAATTTTATATTTCACACCAAATTGATATTAGAATTTAGGCTAATAATATTTTGATTATACCAAGTACATTTTGAAATGAGCTGAAAGAAATTGATTTAATTTATTACTCATTGATGAGTAAAAATCTATTCATAGCCTACGTTATGGATCTATTTTTTGAAGAAAAGGAGTGATAAAATAAATGATTTATTAGGCTTATTTTAATGTGTATTTGGTATTAGTGATAAGTTTAAGTACATCTATTTTAATCAATTATACTATTAGTAACAAAAATATATTGTCTAAAAAATTAATTATCACAACGAAAAAAGTGAAGTAATCTCTTAAAAATCAGTTAAGTTTGATTTAGAAGATTACTTCACTTTGTTCGTAATGACTCTTTTAGACAGTCTCTTTATTTTATGTATTTTGTTTGGTTATTTTTTAATATCCAATAATTCTACTTCAAATATTAAATCGGCATTTGGTGGTATTACTCCTCCAGCTCCTCGTTTTCCATATCCTAAATGCGATGGTATATATAATACTGCTTTTGTACCTACTTTTAGTTGCACTACGCCTTCATCCCATCCTGGTATTACTCTACCAACTCCTATTGGTGTTTCAAATGGCTGGTTTCTTTTTACTGAAGAATCAAACATTTTACCGTTTCTTAAATATCCTGAATAATGTATCTTAACCTTATCTCCTTTTATTGGCTGTGCTCCTTCGCCTTGTTTTTGAATAAATATTTTTAATCCTGATGGCAATTCTGTTGCTTTTGCTTCATTATCTAATAATACTTGTATTGCAGCTTTTTGTTTTTCTAATTCTTTTTTTGCTTCTTCTTCCATTTCCTTAAAAGAGGTATCAAAAAATCCTGCTGCATCAAATGATTTTGCTGCTTTTCCGTTTTTTATTACTTCTATTTTTTCAATTACATCTCCTTTTGCTACTAAATTTACTACATCTAAACCTTTTACCACATGCCCAAATACTGTATGTTTTCCATTAAGATGTGGTGTTGCTTTGTGTGTTATAAAAAATTGACTCCCGTTTGTTGCTACACCTGAATTTGCCATTGATAAAATCCCTGCTGAATCGTGTACTAAACTTGAATCAAATTCATCTTTAAATTTATATCCTGGCCCGCCACTTCCGTTTCCTTTTGGATCTCCTCCTTGTATCATAAAGTCTTTTATCACTCTATGGAATTTTAAACCATCATAAAATGGTTTTCCTTTGTATTCTGCTGCTACATACGTATTTGTTCCTTCTACTAAGGATACAAAATTTGCTACTGTCATTGGTGTTTTTTCAAATTCTAATTGTACTACAATATCTCCTTTATTTGTCTGAATATCGACATACAGTCCATCTCCTAAATCTGGGTATTTTGCTGTTTTACAAGAAAATGATACGAGTACTAATATTAGTGCGATAAATTTTAAATTCTTCATTTTAATTTACTTTATTTTGATTATTGTTATTTATTTTATTTTTACTAATTTTTTTTAAATATACTTCTATTATTAAGGATTGATTTGGTGTTATTTTATCTCTAAATCCTGTTGCGCCAAATACCTTATTTGATGGGAACAAAAAAGTTGCCTTTTCTCCCTCTTTCATTAGTTTTAATCCTTCTTGCATTCCTGTTAAAAATTCTTCTCCATCAATACGCAAGGTACGATCTCCTTTTTCTTTAGCTTCCCTATCTCCTAAGACTTCTTTTGCAAATATTATATTATTTTTTACATCTCTTATTTCGTAATTAAATACTACATTGTCTCCTGATTTTGGTCTTACCGCTACTGCTTCAATTTTATGATTGTAATAATACCAAAAGCCATTTGGTGATGTTATATAAGTATGTAATGTGTCTTTTTTAATTATGTTTTCAAATAATTCTTCTTCCATTTTTATTAAAGCTTTATTTCGCTTTATTGATGCTTCTATAAAAGACTTCGGATTGCTTTGTGATACTGGTTTTCTTGCTTTTGGACTTGAGCAAGAAAAAATCATCACTGCTATTATTATGTAGATACTATGCTTCATAAGACTCTTGTAATATTGTTTTGTACTTTGGTAGTATCGTTAAAAATCGTTCTACAGTTTCGCGTAAACGTTTTTCACTTCGCCCTCCTGCTGCATTTGTATGACCTCCTCCATTAAAATAAGTTCGTGCAAATTCATTTACTGAGAATTTTCCCTTTGAGCGTAATGACATTTTTATGATACCTTGTTTTCTGTCTTCAATAAAAATAACTGCAAAAACTACTCCTTTGAGTGATAGTGCATAATTTACAAATCCTTCTGTATCTCCTTTTTCAAAATGATATCGATTTAGTTCTTGTTGAGATAATGTTATATAAGCTGTTTTACTTTCTTCTACTACTTTCATATTTGCCAATGCTCTTCCTAATAATTGCATTCTATTATAGGAATTCACATCCATTACTCGGTTGTAAATTTTAGAATTATCTGCTCCTTTTTCTAATAATTCTGCTGTTATTTGATGTGTCCTACTTGTGGTTGATTTAAATCGAAAAGATCCAGTATCTGTCATAATCCCAGTATAAATACATGTTGCTATTGTTTCATCTATTTCTGACACATCTCCCAACAATTCTATAAAATCATATACCATTTCGCATGTTGAGCACTTTTGTACATCCGAATACATATACGTTGCATAATCATCTGGCATTTGATGGTGATCTATCATTATAAAAATTGGCTTTATCTTTTCTAATGCCATTTGCATTTTTGCTCCTGTTCTATGAAATGCATTAAAATCTAATGTAAATACCAATTCCGCTGTTTGCAAAATTTCTGTTGCTTTTTCTATTTCTTGCTCAAATAAGATAATTTCTTCTTGTGCTGGCATCCATTTTAAAAAAGAAGGACAATCATTTGGTGATATTACCGTTACTGTATGATTTTGCTTTTTTAAATAATGATACATTGCTAAACTAGAGCCATACGCATCTCCATCTGGGTTTCGGTGTGATACTATTACTATATTTTTTGGCTCAGCTAATAGTTCCGAAATCTTACTAATATCCCTTTTATTCATAAGCTGCGAATATACAATAAATTTGTAAATTTTAATTAGCTCTATTGTGTAAGAGATTATCTTTCTTTTATTTTTTAATTTTAAAATTAAATTGTTGTTCTTTTTTTTATAAAAAAAAAAGAAATACTATTCGTTTTTTTTATTTTTTATACTATATTCGTTTTATGATTTATGAAAAAAATATTGCCTCCAAAACAGCTGAGTTGTTACTAAAAATTAGAGCCATAAAATTACAGCCTAAAACTCCTTTTACTTGGGCTTCTGGTTGGAAATCTCCTATTTATTGTGATAATAGACTTACACTCTCTTATACTCCTATTCGAAATTTTATTAGGGAGAATATGGTTAAAGTTATTGAGGATAAATATGGCAAACCTGATGTTATTGCTGGTGTTGCAACTGGTGCTATTGCTATTGGTGTTTTGGTTGCTCAAGAATTAGGTATTCCGTTCATTTATGTTAGACCTGAACCTAAAAAACATGGTAGAAAAAATCAGATTGAAGGTCATTTAGAAAGTGGTCAAAATGTAATTGTGATTGAAGATTTAATAAGTACTGGCAAAAGTAGTTTACTTGCCGTTGAAGCTCTTAAAAATAATAATGCTACTGTTAAAGGCATGGTTGCTATTTTTTCTTATGGTTTTGATTTTGCTGCGGAAAATTTTAAAAATGCTAATGTCGATTTAACTACACTTAGTGACTATAACTACTTATTAGAACAAGCAAAGAAATCAAATTACATTACTGATAATGATTTAGATACTTTAAAAAGCTGGAGAATAAATCCTAGTGAATGGGATTTCTAACTAGTTGCTATATATAGTTAGTACTAAGTAATATATTATTAGTTCTTGTTTTTTATTATTAAAACCTTATTTTAGATTAAATAAATACATATTTTTGTTTTTTAAATATACTATTTTGCCGAGATTAAAAGAATACTACGTTTTATTTTACAGATTAGGTCTTGCCTATTTTTTTTATTTTATTGCTAGATTACTTTTCTTTTTTTACAACAGAAGTCTTTTACATGTTGATAGCTTTTCTGAATTCATTAATATTTGCTTTCGCGGTCTAACTTTTGACACTACTGCTATACTTTATGTAAACATACTTTTTATACTATTTAGTATTTTACCTTTTGTTATTAATACAAAACCTCTATATCAAAAAATACTTTTTTACATTTATTTTAGCACTAACTTACTTGCCTATTTTACCAATTTTATTGATTTTATTTATTACAAATTTTCTAATTTTAGACTTACTATTGCTACCTTTAATGAGTTTAAAGGCGAAACTAATGGTGCTGCTTTATTCTTCTCTTTTTTAAAAGATTATTGGCATGTTCTTGTTTTATTTATTGTTATTTCTTGGCTGTGGGTTTATTTGTATAAAAAAGTTTCTATATCTCCTAAAAAATTTACTCATAAAATCTCTTATTTTAGCACTTCTATTCTTGCTTTTTTAGTTTTTGGAATTTTGATTGTTGGTGGTATTAGAGGTGATTTTAAACATAGTACTAGACCTATTACGCTTGTTGATGCTAATAAGTTTGTTCTTAAATCAGTACATGCTGCTATGGTTTTAAATACACCATTTACTTTAATTAGAACTATTAATAAAAATTACTTTAAATACCAACACTTTTTTACGGATAATGAAGTTGATACTTTAATCGAACCTATTAAACAATACAATACTGTAGTTTCTAAAAAACCTAATATTGTTCTCTTTATTGTGGAAAGTTATGGTAGAGAATATCTCGGTGCTTTTAATAAACGTTATAACATTCCTAATTACAAAAGTTACACTCCTTTTTTAGATTCGCTTGCACAACACAGTTTAATTTTTGATAATGCTTTTGCTAATGGTAGAAAATCTATTCATGGTATGTCTTCTGTTTTGGCTGGCATTCCTTCTTTTAAAGTTGCCTTTACTTCTTCTTCCTTTTCTAATCAAAAAATACAATCTTTAGCTTCTTGTTTAAATGATTATGGATATGACACCTCTTTTTTCCATGGTGCTCCAAATGGCTCTATGGGCTTTTTAGGTTTTGGTAATATTCTTGGTTTAGACCATTATTATGGTAAAACGGAATTTAATAACGATTCGGAGTTTGATGGTATGTGGGGTATTTGGGATGAACCTTTTTTACAATATATGAAGCAAGTGGTTAATACTAAAAAAGAACCTTTCTTTGCTTCTGTTTTTACCTTAACCTCTCACGATCCTTTTATACCTCCTGCTAAATACAAAAACAGTTTCCCCAAAGGTAATATTCCTATGCACCAAGTTGTTGGTTATACTGATTTTGCTTTAAAACGTTTTTTTGAAAATGCTAAAAATGAACCTTGGTTTAAGAATACTATTTTTGTTTTAACTGCTGATCATACTAATCAAAAATTCTATTCCAAATACCAAAATGGCATTAATAGGTCTGCTGTTCCTATTTTATTTTATAAGTCTGATAATTCCCTAGCAAAAGTAGATACTTTATTGGCGCAACAAATTGACATTTACCCTACTTTGTTAGATATGGTTGGTTATAAAAAACCCTTTAGAAGTTGGGGGCGTAGCCTTATTAGCAATACTACTAAGCCTTTTGTTATTACGCATACTGGTAATGTTTTTCATTTTATGAAAGGCAATTACACGTGTGTTTTTGATGGTAATAAATCTATTGGTTTCTATGCCATTAATGATGATTTATTTGCTCATAATCTTATTGATTCTAAAAATGATGAAATGCTTGCTATTGAAAACGAATGTAAAGCTTACATTCAAGATTATATGAAACGTATTTTAGATAAAAAATTGTTTGTGGAATAATTTATTTTCTCTTCTCAAAAAAATCCTTTTATATTTTCTCAATAGTACCACAATATAAATGTCTAACTCTCTCTTGTTTTTTTTACATACTTTCATTAATATCTTCTACTACATAAGGTGGCTTTGTTAACAAATTAATTGTCTCTGGAATTTTATTATGTAGTAATTGTAATATTCTATGTGATGTAAATAAATATTTTTTCTTTTTTTCTACTTCCCATATTTGTAATTCTTGCTTATTTAGAAAGGATCCTTCTTTAAATGTTCCTTTGCTATATACTTCCGCTATAGATAATGACAAACAAAAGGCATTCATATCTAAACTTTTGTTGGATATATTTTCTAATAACGTATGTGTTAGTATATTTTCATCTTTTGCAAATATGTTATGTAGTGGCCCTATATCTATTTTTTTTAATCTCTTTGGATGTATCTTTGGTAATTTTTTATCTATTAAATATGCTATTGTATCCATATTTATACTTCTATCAGCAGCTATTTTTAGTACTTCATATATTTTTGTTTTGTAGTCTGCTATATCTTTTCCATCATAATTAAAATATAAAAAACATATAAAGGGTCTATTATATGTTATATCATAAAAACTCCAACTTACTAAAAATTGTGTTCCATAATTTGTTGTTTTTATTATTTTACCTTGTACAAATCGCTTAAAAATATAACGCTTATCTATTGTGGTATAATATATTATAGATGCTGCTTGATGTAATTTTACTTGATTTACTTCTTCCTTATCTTTAAATAGTGTTTCTAAAAATTGATTTTTTAAATCTTCTACTTTTGGTAATTTTTGTAAATAATCATTCTTTAATGATAAATCGTTTACTAAATAACGAAATTCCATATAATTTGGGAACCCAGATTCTGTAAGGTCTATTTTCATTTTATCTTCATCATTAAACAAATATTTTACTCGTAATGCTTCTATGGAATAGATTAATAACTCTGTATATTGTTTTAAAAAAATAGTTTCTTGCTCATTACATATATCATTTTTCAATAAACTTGCCATTAATTGTTTAAAGGAATGATCTACTATTTTAAAATAAAATGCATATTGCTCTTTTGTCTCTAATACTGCACTATCTAATGGTGTTACTATGTAATCTTCTAAACTCATTTTACGTTCTATTTAATCAAACTTCATTTGGTTTTCTTCTTTCTTTTTTTTCTTTTTCTTTCCTCCAAATATACCATTAATGGCATCATTTATTCCTTCTTTAACTCCACCATTTAATATATCTACTGGATTTTGTTTTGTAGTATCACTCGATGTTGGTAGTATTGAATCCAATCCATTGTTTGATAATATATCGCCTATTGCATCATTTACCACATCATTTACTTGATTGGTTACTTGGTTTTGTAATTCTTGCTTTTGGTATTTTACTACTTTTACTGCTAACTGTGTTAATGCTTGTTTAAAATTAACTTGTACCTGTGGTTTTAATACTGAGCCACTAATCATAGTTGATAATGGTATTTTTATTGTGTCTTTATTAATGTTTGTTAATTTTGATAGTAAGTTTACTGCTTCTGTTCCTAAATACTTTGCTGGCACATCTATCAATAATTTGTATTTTAAACTTTTGTCAAATCCATGTGAGCCTGATACATGTAATACCATATCTTTATATTTCAAATCAAATGGAGCCACTACTACATTTCCATCTTTAAATGTTAATGCCGTTTTTAATTTTGTTAAATCTAAATCTTTTAAATCTATAAATTTTAAACTTGTGGTTAATTCATTTAATAACGGCAAGGATGTATTGTTCAAATTATTTACCAATAATTGTGCTATTGCATCACCTGATAATGAACTTATATTTGGTGAAAAATCATTATTTAAGTTTCCTTTTATTTTAAAACTTGTATTGTATTTTCCTTTTAGTGTTTTTGCTATTGGTACTAATTTTTGGAATGTTTCTAGTGTGTTAAAAGAGTTTGCTATATCAAATTCTTTTATTGCTAAATCTAAATCAAAATATGACGGTGTCTTTTTTGTATCAATATTTCCATTAAATGCAATTTTACCACCAAGCATATTTGCTTTTGTATTTGTTAGCGTTGCTATTTGATCTTTTAACCTCATTGTTCCACTTACATTCTCTAAAACCAAATCATCATAAACCACTTTTTTTGCGGTCATTTGTGTTTTAACATCTAAAAATTTAGGTATTTTAAGTGCTTCTATTTCTTCTGTTTTACTAGTTTCATCTTTTGTTTCTGCTTTCTTTTCTTCTACTAAAAAGTCACTTACTATAAAATTATTTGAAACTACTTTAAAATTTCCCTTTAAATTTTTGTCATCAAATATAAATGCAAACATATTATCTATTTGTCCTGTTGCACTAATATCACTTCCCCCTGTTTTTGCTTTAAAAGCTGTAAGTAATATACTTGTGGTATTAAACTTTATACTTGCATTTTTTATATGTATTGGATTTGCCACATCTTTCCCATTATACGAAAACTGCTCTAAACTTGCCGTTCCGTTTGCTTTAATCTTTTCAAATTTATTTTGTTCTATAGACTTTTTATCTGCTAATGTTGTAAAGTCTGCTTTTAATATACCTGTTAGTTTTTCTTCTAACTTTATTGGATATGCTTTTGTTAAATTTTCTAAATTCAAAGTCCCTTTAAAGGCTGCATCTACAGTTGGGTTATTTGTTAGATTTGTTATTTTTCCTTTTATTTCAAAAGTATCTTTATCTATTGTGAATTTTAAATTTTTTACATCTAAAAACACATCATTTTTTGTTGTTACATTAATTATTGCTCCATCAAAACTTATATCTTTTACTGCTTTTGGCAAATCTGGATATTTGAATGATGCGTTATTTGTTTTTATATGGATGTTGTATTTGGGAAATTCTGTTTCCGAATTAAATCCGCTTACTTTACCTTTAACATCTGCTATACCACTTGCTGCAACACCGCTAAAACTGCTTGAATATGCACTTGGAACTAATGACAATACACTTTTAAAATTTGCCTTTGGCGAATGGAAACTTATATCAAATTCTTGATTATTTTCATTTATTGCTACAAAACCATTAAATACCAAATCTAAATCGTTCAATTTTGCCTTATTCTCTTTTAATGTAAATTTTAATTTATCAAAATCTATTGCCAAAACCGCATCTAAATCTATTTTTGTTTTATTCAAATAAGCAACATTCCCTGCCTTTATAGTAAACGATTCGGATGTTGTTTCGGTTATTAAATCCATTTTTGATGCCGAAAAGTCTCCTTTCCCTGTATGGTTTACTTTTCTTAAATCTACAAGTATCTCACTTTGTTTATTGGCATACAATATATCTGTATTTACCAATTCGTATTTTTCTACATCAAAAGTAAAATTATTTTTTTCCGTACTCTCTTCTGCTGCCTTTTTAGATAAATCTTGGTTCATATTGCGTATATCATAATTGGTTAATCCATTTTCATCAACCAATAAATTCAATTTTCCATTATCTATTATAATATCTTTTATTGCAATTTTTTCATTTTGCTTTTTAAACAATTCCTCAACATTCATTGCCAAATATATATTTTTAGCATAGAATATTGTATCGTTTTCCAATGGTTCCTTGTTAACAATACTTAAATTATTAATAGTTAAATTGGCATTCGGAAATCGTTTAAATAAAGTTAAATCTACATCTGAGTATGCTATTACTACATTTAAGTTTTTATTGTAATTTTTCACAAACTCTTTAATAAATCTATCTTTATAAAAATAGATAAATGCAAATGCTACTCCTACTAAAAGTAGTAATATGACTAATATTCTTTTTATTATTTTCATTATCTCTTTTTTTTTAGATATAATATCCATCTAAGCATCAAAAATACTACCAAAAAATGATTTTTTTTTATAAATTCTCTTAATTTTTATTTAAAATACATTTACATAAAAATAATTGCAGTTTTTATTTATCTTTGCCAAACGAACCTCAAAAAAATAACGTCTTGATAAATTCAAAATATTACAAACTAATTGATAAAATTAAAGCTGATATTGCTAAAAATGGTGTCACAACTAATATTATTGCTGATTTACAACTACTTCGCGAAATGGTTGTTGCCGAGAACCAACCTCTTTTAGCCAAAGCAATTCGTCTTACTTTTCAGCATATAGAAGCTAACGAATCTTTTCATATTGCAATACCTGATGATGAACCTATTGAAGGATTCGAAGATGTTGAAAAAATCGAAACTGAAATTAATGATGTTGAAAGTTTAGATTATTTATTATCTAATATGGGCGATATTTCTAATAAAATGAATGTTTCTGATATTAGAGATTTTGTTAATCAATTAATAGAATTGGTTGACTAACTAATTTTAAAGCTCGTTTAATAATTCTTTAGCTTCCTTAAATTTAAAATTTATTGTATCACTCACAATTATTTTTAAAGTGTTTTTTGCATTATCTACGTCTTTCCTTTTTAGATATAATAATGCTTTAAATCAGAAGTGAATATACAACTATTTTTGGCTTCTATTATAAATTAAATTGGTACTAGTCAGGGCAAACTCATACTTTTATTTTTAGCACTTTCAATAAATATGGATTATCCCAACCTGCTTTTAGTCTTTTTCCTTTAATTCCTTGCTTTTCTGTTTTCTCATTTTTTAAGAGATTTAAAGC
>Ga0256840_1002044_pt1 | contig 18169 bp, 11 predicted proteins | sample 355202metaG_FD_185969 | JGI IMG/M metagenome (GOLD analysis project Ga0256840, IMG submission 185969) | Hydrothermal vent microbial communities from Mid Atlantic Ridge, Atlantic Ocean - 355-202 | ecosystem: Environmental > Aquatic > Marine > Hydrothermal vents | place: Atlantic Ocean: Mid...
ATTTGAGCTAAAAAAGAGTTATTATGACATATATCTTTTAGATTCATATCTGAAAAATTTAAAAATTATAGAAAAAAATATGAATAGACTTGAAGATATGGCAAGAAGTATGATAGAGGAGGGCTATGCCAAAAAGATTGATTTGTTAGAGGTTCAATCTAAAAAAGCAAATGTAGTTAGGATGATCAAAAAAGCTCAAGCCAATAAAGAGTTGGTGTATCACTTTTTGTCATTTCTCTTAAATGCAAAAGTTGAATCAATAGTTGGAAATTACCAAAGAGTAAATCCAGAGTTTTTAGATACAAAAAAAATTCTTGAGAAAAATATAGACATAAGAAAAGCAAAAGAGGGGTTGAGGATTTCAAAGATGGCTATAGAGCTTCAAAAAGCTTCCTCAAGACCACAAATTGGAGCTTTTTTGGAGTATGGCAGTAGTGATAATACTCCTTTTAATGAGTTTTTTGAAAAAGATAGTTACACTGCTGGAGTTCAGTTTAAATGGACACTGTTTGATGGTGGAGCTAGTAGGATGAGTGTACAAAAAGCTAGAGTGGAGAATCTAAAAGTTCAATCTCAGCTTAGCTTAGCACAAAGAGGTATAAAGTTGCAGGTTGAAAAGATTAAAACCGAGATAAAAAGTTTTGATTTTGACATAGACAGCCTTCAAAAAGAGATAGAATTGACAAGAGCAATTTATAAAAACTATCTTGGAAGATACCAAGAGAAACTAGTCTCCATAAATGATGTTATTATAAAACAATCGCTTGAAATTGAGAAAGTTTTAAAGCTAAAAGAGATACAAAACAGCAGAGTAACAAAGATACTTGAGTTAGAAAAAATAGCAAATGGAGAGATTTTATGAGAGTTGTAAAAATATTAGGTTTGGTTTTACTGTTTGGATTGGCTTTGAGTGGAGCAAATTTAAACTTAACTGGTAGCGTAATTTCTGATAATCAAAAGATGATTACAAGTAGGTACATGGGGTTTGTTATAAAAGTTGGAGTTCAAGAGGGTGATAGAGTCAAAAAAGGAGATCTGCTTTATGAGATAGATTCAAAAGAGATAGATAGCGCTAAAGCTCAAGTGGAACTAGCAATTTCACAAGCTAAACTAGCATCTCAAATGTATGAAAATCAATATCAAAATGTAAAATTAAATCTAGAAAGACATAAAAGACTTTTTAAAAAGGATATGGTGTCAAAGTATGATGTTGAAAATTTGGAGTTGGCAGCTAGAAATTTAAAAACTATGTTAGAAATTTCAAAAAAGCAGATAAGACAGGCTAAAGCTAAAATGCAAGAGGTTTTAAATCAGTATAAATACTTAAGAATCACTGCACCAAACGATGGTGTAATAATTCAAAAAAATATAAAAGTTGGCGAGATGGCAATGCCTGGAATCCCAGCAGTGGTGCTATCAGATTTGAGTAGTTTAAAAATTTTAACAGAGATTTCTGAGAGTAATTTAAAAGATATAAAGATTGGACAAGTAGTACATGTAGAGATTCCCTCAATTGGCTTAAAAGATAGAGGCAGGATTAGCTCCATTATACCAAGCTCAAATCCAATGACTCATACTTTCAAACTTAAAGTTTCGTTTGATTCAAAAAGAGCAGATATATACCCAGGAATGTATGCAGTGGTGGTAGTAAACAATGAAAAGTAGAGAGTATGAGCCAAAAAATATAGCTGGAAAGTTAGCAAAAACTTTTTTGCACAATCCCTTGACTCCACTTTTAGGGATTTTTATACTAATAATTGGGTATATATCTTTAGAAATTACTCCTAGAGAGGAGGATCCTCAGATTGCTATTAGTGGTGGAACTATCATTGTAGCAATGCCTGGCTCTACTCCAAAAGAGATTGAAAATGTTATTGTAAAACCTTTAGAGAGAAAAATCAAAGAGATAAAAGGTGTGGAGAACATTTATGGAGTTGCTACTGAAAATGTTGGAATCGTAAATGTTATGTTTTATATAGGAGAGGATAAAGAGAAGTCAAATTTAAAGCTTTATGATAAAGTTATGCAAAACATGGACGAACTCCCAAAGGGAGCTATGCAGCCTCTTGTAATGCCTTTTGATATTGACATAGACATTCCTATACTTACAATAGCATTTTATCTTAAAGAGAACTCCAAATTAGATATGGTAGATTTAACAAAGAGAGTTGATGATATCAGAGAGAGGCTCTCTCGAGTTGAAAATGTTGCCAAGAGTGAGTTAAAAGGAAAAGCCAAGGAGCAGTACAACATAGAGGTTGATTTAAACAGACTATCTGGCTACAACATCTCTATGGGGCAAGTCTCAAAAGCGTTGGAGTCACTTTTAACAAATGTACCAAGCATAAAAAATAGAACAAAGGATGGTAAGTTGGTTGTTTTTGGTATAAAAAATGCACTTGAGAGCAAAAAAGATATAGAAAATCTTATAATTGCTCAATATGGCGGCTCACCAATCTATCTAAAAGATATAGCAACAGTTACCAAAGGCAGAGATATACAAAACCATAAGAGTGCAGAGATTACATTTAGAGGTAAAAATGGAGAGTTTACAAAGCAAAATGAGCAGATAACACTTACTCTCTCAAAACTTAGAGGCTCTAATGCTGTTGTAATAGCCAATGATGTACTAAGCATACTAGAGAGTTTAAAAGATGAGCTACAAAAGGATGGCATAGGCTATATAGTGACGAGAAACTATGGAGATAGAGCAAATGAAGCGGTTAACAGTTTAGTTATGAATTTGATTGTCTCAATAGTTATAATCTTCCTCCTTTTAGTTGCTACTTTAGGATTTAGAGAATCACTTATAGTTACATTTTTAGTTCCTGCAATTTTATCTGCAACCCTGTTTGTGGCGTATCTTAGTGGTCAGACTATAAATAGAATTACACTTTTTGCGCTTATTTTGAGCATGGGGATACTAGTTGATGCGGCCATAATTGTTATAGAAAATATACACAGGCACATGCATATGCACGATAGCAAAGATAAAGATATGGATGAGATAGTAGTAGAGGCAACAGATGAGATAGGAAGCCCTACAAACATAGCAACTCTAGCGATTATTTTAACGATGGTTCCAATGGCATTTGTTGGTCAAATGATGGGAGAGTTTATGAAGCCAATTCCTCAAAATGTTCCTGTTACCATACTTGCCTCACTTATTTTAGCTTATATATTTGCTCCATATCTATCAAGAAGATTGTTAAGAAAACCAGAGGTTAAAGGTAGCAACAAGAAGGAGGTGCTAAGTGAAGGGGTATGAGAAGTTTATATTTGGCATACTTAGCAGTCCATTTAAAAAGTTTTTAGTTATTTTTATAACGCTTATTGCATTTGTCGGCTCTCTTATGATGTTTCCAACGAAGCTTGTTTTAGCAAAAATGCTACCAGGAAAGAGTGCCAATACATACTCAATCTATGTGGATTTACCAAATGGAAGCTCCTATGTAGAGACTAATAGGGTAACAGAGTGCGTAGTTAAAATTTTGCAAAAAGAGAAAGAGGTAACTGACATAGAGGTTTTTTCTGGTATGGGAGCACCACTTGATTATGCTGGTTTAGTAAAGGGCTCAACTTTTAAAAGAGGGGAGCATGTAGCTGAGATAGTAGTTAACTTAACCAATAAAAACAACAGAGACGAGACCAGTTTTATGATGGTTCATAGACTAAGACCAGTTATTCAATCTAAGTGTGAGCCTATAAAAGAGGGTACAAATATAAAGATGGTTGAAGAGCCAGCTGGTCCTCCTGTTTTAGCAGCCGTTGTTGCAGAGATTTATGGCAGGGATGGTGAGGGTTTAAACAGGCTTGGAAAAAGAGTTGAAGAGATTCTGAAAAAAACTGAAGGATTGGTTGATGTAGATACTCTTGAGGATGATCTTTATGATAAGTTTGAATTGGTTGTAGATAAAGAGAAGATTAAAAGATCAGGCTTAAGCATAAAACAGGTCAATCAAATTTTATATCTGGCATTTGAAGGAATGATTGTGACAGTTAAAAACAGTGACTCTTCACCTGAGCAGATACCACTATATTTAGTTCTAAAAGAAGATACAAAAATCTTATCATCCTTTTCAAAAGATGCCTTAGAGAAGAAGCTTTCATCTCTAAAACTTTTAAATCAAAAAGGTATGAAGATTCCTGTAAATGAGTTGGTAAAGGTTGTTAAGATTAAGTCTTGGCCTACTCTAATGAGTAAAAATCTGCAAAGAGTAGTAACAGTAGTTGCCGAGACAGATTTAGTTTCTCAGGTTTATCCACTTTTGGATGCAAGAGCTAAAATCAAAGAGGAGTTGGCTAAAGATTATGAAATCTCAAATGGCTCACTCTTTAATTTAAAGCTAAAAGATAAAAAAAGTGGTGAAACTTATGAGTTGGTGTGGGATGGTGAGATGAAAGTAACTATGGATACTTTTAGAGATTTGGGTGCAGCTTTTATAGCAGCTTTAGTGATTATATTTTTGCTAATGGTTGTTTACTATAAAAGTTTTGCACTTAGTGGCATAGTGCTTTTAGGTAGCTTTTTATCAATAATTGGTGTGATTGTTGGTCACTGGATTATGGATATATTTAGTGAGCAAACCTACTTTTTGACTGCAACTTCACTTATAGGTTTTATATCTCTTATGGGAATTAGCTCAAGAAACTCTCTACTGCTTATAGATTTTGCAATCTCTTTGATAAAAGAGAAGGGAATTGACAAAAGAAGAGCCATTGCAATTTCAACAGCAACCAGAGTTAAACCAATCTTTTTAACAGCAGTTACTATTGTTTTAGCTTCGCTTATGCTAACTACAGATCCTATTTTTGGTGGTTTAGGAGTTGCTTTAATCTTTGGAACTATCGTAGCAGTGATTGTCTCTTGGGTCTTTATACCTGTTTTGATGGATAGTACAAAAGCCATAAAAGAACCAGATCAATATAGATAAAATCAGGCAATAAAGAGTGGCATCAAGCTATCTCTTTATTGCAAAAAACATCTTTCTAAATTTATAAAAAAGTATATACTTCCTGAGTAGTGTTAACTTTTTTTTCTTTCTACTCTCTAAAACCAAAAACACCTCTTCAAGAGCCCTTTTTTCAATAATGGTCAAGTTTGTCATCATTTATACCTCTATTTTTATGTATTAATTATACAGTAAATATATTTAAACAAGAATAAAAAAGTATAAAATATAAATAAAATTGTATATTAATACAAATAAAAAGTATAGATAATAGTATAAAAAACATAATAAATAAATAATTAAGTATGTTTTATACGGTAAAATGTATAATAATATTTTGAGATCGCCTTAAACTACTTTCTAATTAATTTAGTGTATAATTGTACAAATTTTTACAGGAGAACAGATGGCAAGTATAGGTATGAGTGACCTTAAGAAGGGATTGAAGATAGAGTTAAATGGTATTCCTTACAAAATAGTTGAGTATCAACATGTAAAGCCAGGTAAGGGTGCGGCATTTGTTAGGGTTAAGATAAAGTCTTATGCTAATGGCAAAGTGATTGAAAAGACATTTCATGCTGGAGATAAGTGTGAAAAGCCAGATTTGGAAGATAAAGTTATGCAGTATTTGTATGATGATGGCGAGATGTTGCAGTTTATGGATACCCAAACTTACGATCAGATTGGATTGACAAAAGATCAAGTTGGGGATGCTGCAAAGTGGATAATAGATGGTATGAATGTAGATATGCTTTTTCACAATGGTAAACCAATAGGAGTTGAAGCTCCAGCAGTGGTTGAGTTAAAGATAGTAGAGACTCCGCCAAACTTCAAAGGAGATTCTCAAGGTGGTAAAAAACCAGCTACACTAGAGAGTGGTGCGGTTGTGCAAGTCCCATTTCATGTTTTAGAGGGAGATGTTATAAAAGTAGATACCACTAAGGGTGAGTATCTTGAAAAGGTAAAATAAGGAGGATGCTATGGCAAAAGTATTGATCCCAATTGCAGTAGGTTTTGAGGAGATTGAGGCTATAACGATAGTAGATATATTAAGAAGGGCTGGTGTTGAGGCTGTTATGGCTGGAGTTGATAAAAAACAGATAACAGGTGCTCACGGGATTGAGATAAAGGCTGATATGCACATAGATGATGTAAAACCTAGTGAGTTTGATATGGTAGTCCTACCAGGCGGACTTCCTGGAAGTACAAATCTTAAAGAGAGTAAAAAGGTACAAGAAATTTTGGGTCAAATGGATCATGATGGAAAGCTAATTGGAGCAATCTGTGCAGCTCCTATAGCATTGGCTGAGGCTGGTGTATTGAAAAGCTCATATACTTGTTATCCATCTTTTGAGAAGCAAATTGATGATAGCAGATACAATCCTGAAGCTGATGTTGTATGCGATCAAAACATAATAACATCAAATGGACCAAAAAGTGCTATGAAATTTGCTCTTACATTGGTAGAGAAGTTGTGCTCAAAAGAGAAAAAAGAGGAGATTGAAAAACAGTTACTACTATGATATTGGAACAATTTTATAAACAAAGAGACGATACGCTATACAAAGATGCAACTCTTCAAGATGTTATAGATAAGATGTATGAGTTGCATCTACACTACATAGTTTTACTTGATGAGAAGGAATTTCCTGTTGGAATTTTAACTGAGACTGATTTATTGATGCTATATGGAAAAGATATCGATTTTTCTAAATCATTGGCTTATGATTTTTCATCTAAAGAGCTTGTAAAAGCACATAAAGACAGAACAGTTGAGCATGTCCTAAACCTTTTTATAGATCATAGCGTAAAAAAGATAGTTGTTATCGATGATAATAGTAAATTTTTAGGAGTAATAGAGCAAGAGGATGTTGTATTTGCTTATGACGCGCAAAACAAAGATAGCTCATTTAAAATTTATGAAATTGTTTTAAATGATTCAAAAGCTTTTAGTGTTGACATAAATAAGTCGTTAGGTTTTGCTGTTGAGTATATGAAAGAAAACATGCTTGATGCAGTCTTGATTAGCAAAAATAAAAAATCTATAGGGATTATTACAAAAAGTGATATAGTAACACTTATAAGAAATGGAGTAGATGAAAATCAAAAAGTTGAAAAATTTATGAGAACTCCACTCCAAAAGCTTTCTATAAACTCTTCAATTAGAGATTGTATAGATTTGATGAGAAAAAAAAGAATTAGAAGGGTAGTTATAGAAGCATATGATGAAAATCATAAAATTATAGACTACATAATAACTACAAAAGATATACTAAACAATCTTCAAGGTAACTATTCAAAATTTTTAGAAGAGAAGTTAAATTTTCAGAAATTGACATTTGAAAATTTGAAAGATTTAGTAATAGAAGCATATGACTTAGGAGGTAAGCAGGTTATTAGCTGGGCAAATAGTTCTGCTAAAAGAGAGCTTGGAATAGAGGTTGATGATTTACTGGACTCCATACTACCAAGCAGCATAATAGATGAAGCAATAGAGTGTTTAAAGAATGATCGTTGTTATATAAAAGAGCACATAGAACTAAAGAGTAGATTTTATAGGTTAAGCATTGGGGCAATTGAAATGTTTGACTCCAAAGTTTTAAAAATTTTACTTAGTGACTTTACAGAGCTTTTTGTTTCAAACAAGAAACTACATCAACAGATAGACTTTATGAGCGACTCAATTTACGAGAAAGAGCTGATGTTAGAAGAAATTGTAAATCAAAATGCTATGGGTATAGGCTATATTGATAAAAGTGGAGAGATAATCTTTGCAAATAAATTTATACACAATTTACTTGGTTATAATGAGGGTGAGTTAGTTGGCAAAAAGGCTGAAGATATAACTTATGAGGAGGATAGAGAAAAATCTATATTTTTCAGAAATAAGCTTTTAGAATTATCAGAAAACGAAAATAGAGTAAACTTTGAGAAGAGGTATATCACAAAAGATGACTCTATAGTTTGGGTAAATGTTAGTATGGCATCTTTTAGAGACAAAATGGGTTCTATTAAGTATATAGTGAGTTTTGTAAAAGATATTAGTGAGAGAAAGAGGATTGAAAAAGAGCTTTTTTTGTCTAAAGCTGTATTTGATAATACAATAGAGGGGATAGTTATTGCCGATGAAAATGCAAAAATAAAAGCTATAAATAGTGCTTTTACAAAAATTTTGGGCTATACCAAAGAGGAAGTTTTACAAAAACCCATAGGTTACTTTAGAACAAAAAGACACAAAGATAGCTTCTATACTAACATATCATACGAGATCACTTCTAATGGGTTTTGGCAAGGAGAAATTTGGGTAGAAAAAAAGAATGGAAAATTTATACCTATATGGTTAAATGTAAGTACTCATAAAGATAAAGAACAAGATGTATTAAACTATATTTGTGTCTTTTCAGACATCTCCATGAGAAAAAAATCTGAAGAAAAACTGGAATTTTTAGCTCATCATGATATTTTAACAAAGTTACCAAATAGACTTTTGTTAAATCTAAGTTTAGAACAGTCAATTAAAAGGGCAAAGAGAGATAAGAAAAAAGTAGCTGTTATATTTTTGGATTTAGATAAATTTAAAGAGATTAATGACACATTTGGACACTCTTATGGTGATAAGGTTTTAGTTGAAGTCACAAATAGATTAAAATCTACTTTAAGAGAAGAAGATACCATAGGAAGGATTGGCGGTGATGAATTTATAATTATCATTGAAGATTTTATGAATGTTTCAAAATTGGAACCAGTTTTGAAGAAAATTTTAGATATATTCAAAACTCCTATCTTAATTTATGGACAAAAGTTTAAAATTTCATGCAGTATTGGTGTTGCAGTATATCCTGAGGATGGATTAAATATAGAAAATCTTATAAAAAATGCAGATGCTGCTATGTATGAAGCTAAAGATGCAGGAAGAAATACCTATAGGTTTTATAACTCGTCTATGACTCAAGATTTATTTAGTAAGATGCTTATGAAAAATGAGCTAGATAGGGCTATAAAACATAAGGAGTTTGTGGTTTATTATCAACCACAAGTTTCGATTTTAGACAATAAACTTATAGGCTTAGAAGCTTTGGTTAGATGGAAACATCCATCAATGGGGCTTTTATTCCCAGATAAATTTGTATCAATTGCAGAAGATACTAAGCAGATTTTAGATATAGGTGAGCAAGTTTTATTACAAGCTTGTAAAGATATAAAGAGGCTTCATAATAAAAAACTATTTCATGGAAGAGTGGCGGTGAATGTGTCTGCTGTTCAGATTAAAGAGGATAATTTTTATGAAATAGTTGTAGATGTTTTAAAAAGAAGTGGCTTGGATGGTCGTTTTTTAGAGTTAGAACTAACTGAAAGCTATATTATGGAAAATCCAAAGGAGTCCATTAAGCTTTTTAAAAGATTAAAAGAGATTGGAGTTGTCCTCTCAATTGATGATTTTGGAACAGGATATTCATCTTTGAGTTATTTAAAACAGCTTCCTGTAGATAAGCTAAAGATAGATAGAGCCTTCATAATGGATATACCGCAAAATAGTGATGATGTTGCAATCACAAGTACCATTATAGCAATGAGCAAAAGTTTACGATTGGGAGTTATTGCCGAGGGTATAGAGACAAAAAAGCAGCATAACTTTTTAAAGAAATTAGGTTGTTATGAGGGACAGGGTTATTTGTATGGAGAACCCCTTTGTTTTTCTGAAACTGAAAAATTTTTAAAGGCTAGTCGTTTTGCCAATAGTGAAGTTTTAGTCCCTCTTGGGTCATAATAAAGCCTTGTATTATTATTTTCCCATCATGAACCATCTTGTGATGTTTTTTACATAGAGGTATGAGATTGTATTTGTGATCTTTATGAAAATGGTTAATGTTGCCATGCTTATTTGCTTGGTTTTGTGGTGTGATGTGATGTACATCATCTACAGATTCATCACATAGAGCACACTTGCTAAGAAGTATATCTTTGTTGTATTTGCTTTTCTTTCTCTTTTTTAGGAGTTTTAGTTCACTCTTTTGACCTGATATATCTTCTCTAATTTCATATGCTTTTTTTATAAACTCTTCGTCCATGTGTAGAGATTTTGCAAATTCAAGTCCATATAGGCTACTACCACTTCCAAGTGCCAGCTTTCTGTTATATATGAGTTTATCCTCTTTTTCATCATAGCTTACTGCTAAGTGCATATATATGATTTTTTTTAGATTTTTTAGCTCTCCAATTTCACTCAACTGGTGCAGATGGGTTGCAAAAACAAATAGTGAGTTTTGTTTATATAGTTTATATATAGCACTTGCTACTATGGCTAGGGCTGAGCCAGTTTCAGTTCCATGGCTTATCTCATCTCCTAAAATAAGTGAATTTTTTGTTGCTCTGTTAAATATATTTTTTAATTCCAGCATTTCTATTGTAAAGGTTGAGAGACCTTTGTATAGATTGTCATGACTCACAATTCTTGTAAATATTTTATCGAAAACATTAAACTTTAATGAGGCGCAAGGCACAAATAAGCCTGCTTGAGCCATTATAACACTGATTCCTAAAGACTTCATAAAAGATGATTTTCCGCTGGAGTTGATTCCATAAAGAAGCATACCTTTTATCTCATCTTCACTAAACTCTTCTAACATGATATGATCATGGCTTATATCTTTTGGAATGTTGCCTAAGATTAGATCATTTGGAATATAGATTCCATTTTCCTCTCTAGATTCTATAAGTGGGTGTCTTAGAGCTATAGCTTCTACAAATCTTTCCTCTTTACTTTCTAAAATCTCTGGTCTTGTATAGTTAAATAGATTTGCACACTTTGCATTTGAAATGGCTACATCAAGAGTGCCAATAAAGCTTATGAGTTGCTCTAAAGTGTGAGAAAACATAGTTTCTATCTTTTCTAGACTTTCATCAAATCTCTTTTTAACTAAAGAAATCATCTTTTGGTTTGCTAAGCTTATCTCTTTTGAAATTTCTTCGGTTAATTCAGAGGTAATTTTAACTGAATTTTTTAACTCTTTATAGTTAAAATCTTTAAAAAAATAGTGCTCATTATTTAAACTAACAAAAGAGGTTAAAAGTTTATCTTTTATGATGTAAAATCTATTTTTAGTTAAACTTATGTAGTAACCTTCGCTCTCCAAGTATCCAATAACTACGCTATTTTTACTACTATCTTCAAAGAAGCTCTCTACATGTGTAGCAATTTGGTGAATCTTTTTTAAAGATGCCTCTTTATTGGAGATGATTTTATCGATTTGAGGGTGAACTCCCTTAACAAATAGATTCTCATCAATTTGCTCTTTTCTAAATTTTGCACAGACATCTAGTAAAAAGGTTGATTGTAAGATTTTAAGTAACTCCTCGCACTCATCATATAGATTTTTTGGTGTAGGTATCTTTTTAAATTGTACCTCTTTAAATATGCTTAAGATGGACTCTAAAGATGTATGTAGATAGTCAAGCTCCAATGGATGTAGTTTTTTTAATTGGATTCTTCTTAAGATTCTTTCTATATCATAAACCTGTTTTAAGGCTACTTCAAACTTTTTATAATCATTTAGAAGTTGCTCAGTTAAATCAAACCTCTCATTAAGTGTTTTTATATCGCATATGGGGTTTAGTAGCCTCTCTTTTAAAAGCCTTTTTCCTATGGCAGTTGAAGTTTGATCAATAAGGTTTAAAAGTGTCATCTCATTTGGGTTTTTGGAAATTATGCCTAGTTGTTCTAGTGCATTGTTTCCTATGTACATGTAGCGTTTATTTCCAAGTAGTATTGGACGACTCATTTTCTCTACAATGTTTTCATCATGTTCTATTATAAAATCACATAAAATAGCTAAAGACTCACTTGCGTATGGATATCTCTCTAAATCTAAAAACTCTATAGGGGTAAGGAGTGAGCGGATTGAGTAAATCTTTTCAAATAGCTCATTTTGATAATTAATCTTTGCCCTTTTTTTGTTGATAGAGTGATGTAAATTTTCAATCTCTAGGTAGCTTTTTATCCACTCTTTATCTATGTTTTCACTGTTGAAAGTTAAGACTACTTCACTTGTTTTATATGTTTGAAGAAGGTTGAAAACTTCATCAAGTGCAAATGTTTTATCCTCTCTAGTCCCATGAATTTCATTGATCATAGTTTTCCCTGTAGTTACATCAATCGCACTATATCCAACTGAAAATATGTTATGATTTGAGTCAATAAGTAGTGAAACTAAGTAGTTTTCGCTAGATTCTAATAAATACTCAAAGTTTGTACCAGGACTAATAATGTTCGATAGATACCTCTTTACATGAGGAGGCTCACCCTTTTGTCTGATTATTATGATTGTATATTTTTTAGTTTGGATAATTCGATTTAAGTATCTTTCAAGAGAGACCGAAGGGACTCCAGCTAGAAGTGGGTTTTGTATGGAGTTTTCTATAATGTTTTTATTTTTTCTAGTAAGCTGTATATTTAAAAGCTCACTAATCTCTTTTGCTTTTCCTATTTGGTGAGTCTCGTTATTGACTTCATAAGTTTCAAAAAAACTTCCAATTTCCATTAAAACAACACTATTTTTACCATATTTTTGCTCAAAGTAGAGTTGTAGTTCAAAATAGATTTCAGTCAATAATTTATCTTTAGAATTTAAAATCTTGCTTACAACTTCACTCAAGCTCTACCCTCAATACTTTTGCACTATTATACTAAAGTGTAGCTTTTTTGTAGATATGGTGAGCATTTTTTAGAGGTATAAATTTTGTTTTGTCTATGTGGTTTGCATCTGCATGCCCTAAAAACAGGTAAGAATCATCTTTTAGAAGCTGATAAAACTGCTCAAAACATAGAAGTTTTTTATTTTTATCAAAATAAATTAACATATTTCTAGAAAATATTATGTCAAACTTTCCAAGAGTGTATTCTAAATTTTCTTCAAATATATTTGCTTTTAAAAATTTTGCTACTTTGACTAAGTTTTTATCTATTTGATAAAAATTATTGATTTTTTTAAAATACTTCTCTACTAGATGAGTTGGTAGTTTTGATACGCTTCTTTTTGAGTAGATGCCACTTTTTGCTTTTAAAATCATTGAAGAGTCTATATCTATACCAACCATCTCTATGTTTAGCTTCTCTATAAGTCCATTTTGTTCTAGTATTGCAATCATTATAGAGTAAAGCTCTTCACCACTTGAGCTAGGGGCTACTAGGATTCTAACATGTGTTAACTCTTTTTGAGTATTTATAAACTTTGGAAGGATCTCTTTTGCTAAAATTTCAAATTGTTTTGGTTCTCTCCAAAAGTATGTTTCATTAATAGTTATGCTATTTATAAGTTCTTCAATAAGCTCTTCATCTTTTAAAAATCGAAGTCTATGATAAAATGTTGAAAAGTTTTCAAAGTTGTGTTTTTTGAAGATTGACTCAATTTTTCTTTGTAACCTCTTTAGTTTTTCGCTATCTAGGGAGATTCCACTCTCTTTATAGATGAAGTTTGAGATTTTTTCCAACTCATTTTTATTGAGCTTCATTGTCCATACCTGATTATCTCTTCTAAAATATCATCAAAATCCAAAACTTTTGTAGCTCCACCTCTAAGAGTTGCCTCTTTTGGCATACCATAAACTACTGCACTTTTTTCACTCTCTGCTATAGTATAAGCTCCAGCCCTTTTTAAAGCAACCATACCATCTGCTCCGTCATCTCCAATTCCGGTTAACTCTACTGCTAAAATTTGTTTGCAAGGCAGTGTCTCAAGTGCACTAAAAAACATTTCATCCACTGATGGAACAAAGAATCTATTATTTGTATTTGGTGTGAGCATGCAAGTGTATTTGGTTAGTTTTTTTCTAAAGTGTAGATGCTTGCCACCTTTTGCAATTATAACTCTTGAGGCTTTTAGCTCGACTCCTAAATCTGCCTCCAAGACCTCTACTTTTGAAATAGTGTTTAATCTTTTTGCAAAGTTTGCAGTAAATTCTGTTGGCATATGCTGAACAACACAGAGTGCATGTGGATAGTTAGGTGGAAGATTTTTGCATATCTGCTCAATCAGCCTTGGACCACCAGTTGAAGCACCTATGAGAACAAATCTCATATTTATGTCGGAGTCTATCTTTGTTGTATAGTTATCTTTGAAGCTATCTTGAAATTTAGCCAATTTTTTTGGAACAACTAAAAGTGCACTTTTTACTTTTTGTAAAATTTCATCCGATATTTTAGCTATCTCTAGAGAGTTTTTTGGTTTGGGTATATAGTCTATTGCACCTAAGTCCAAAGCTTCAAATGTCAGTTTTGCAGAGTCATTTGTATATGAGCTTATCATAAGGACTCTTGTTGGCTTCTCTTCCATGATCTTTTTTAGAGTAGAGATACCATCTAAGATAGGCATCTGTATATCTAAAGTTACTAGTGAAAAGTGTTCTTGTTTTAGTTTTTCTAGAGCCTCTTTTCCATTTTTAGCAAAATCTACACTATAGCCCGCATCTTCAAATAGTCTTATAAGAAATCTTCTAATTACCGCAGAGTCATCAACTACTAAGATTTTCTTTTTTGCAACCATTTTCTACCCTAAATTTATTAAAAATTTTTCATTTAGAGAAAGAATAGGCTCATCTTTATAGATAATTGCACCACCTATTATGTTTTTATCATCATTTGCGATACTTACTTGATTCTTTTCCAAGTATGCTATATTTTCTATCTCATCCACCATAAATCCAATGCAGTTTTTATCTATTTCTATGAAAATTGTCTCAAAATCACTCCTGCTAGAAGAGATGTTTAAGATGTTTTTCAAATCTAAAACCTCAATTGCTTGATGATTCCAAGTTGCTATAAAAGAGACATTTGGATTTTTTATGATAGAAGATGAATCAGTTTTGTTTAGAGATTCACTATCTACTACTTGCCTTACATATTTCATAGATATACAAAACTTTTTACCACCAACCTTAAAAAGAAGATACTCAAGCTTATTTAAACTATCTTCATTTTTTTCTACTTTAGCTTCTTGTTCATTTTGTCTTTTTTTAAAGTAGAATTCAACATTTATAATTGCTACAACTTTTGATTTGTAATTGTAAAAGCCAAAAATCTCATTTTGTTCACTATCTTGTGTAATTCTGTCTATTTTAACTTGTTCTATGTCATAAACACAATCTGCTTCAAAGGCGACAAGCTCTTTGTTTATCTTTGTTATGATAAGATCAGTTTCACTTGAAGTTGGCTTTTTTAGCGAGGCTATTGCTACAATTCTATCTCTTATGGGTATTGTAGCTCTAATTTTACTTTGTGAACTTAACTCAAACTCTTTGGTACTCTTTTGTAAAACCTCTTTTACAAATTTAGTCTCTATTGCGTACAGAGTTTTGTCTATCTCAAAAAGAAGTAAGTTTTTTACATTTTTAAAATCTTTCTTGCTCTTTTGAGTTTCATTTATGTCCAAAGGGCTAAAAGGTGCAATTTTAGCCTTTTTTATAAGATTTATAGGATAGATCTCATTGATAATCCTATTACTATCTTTATAGTGTCTAATGATAACTTCTTCGGAGCTCAGCTCAACCGAGGGAACCACCATCTCATACTCATCAAGCTTCACCACCTCATCAACAACCATCGCATACTTATGTCCCTCTTCATCTTTTATAACAATTACACTTTTTTCTTTATTGAAATCTAGCTCTTTGTTGCTATAGAGTTTTGCAGTATCGATTAAAAGCATAACATCAAAATTGTGCTTAACCAACCCAATAACTGAAGGATATATGCTGTTTAGTCTATTATACTCCTCTAAATCAAAAATATATTCAACTATGTCTGCATTAAAACAGTAATGTTCATCAAAAAGTTTAAATTCTACTACTGAGGATTTCATTAAGACTCCTTCATAGCAGATGCTACCTCTATGAGCTCATTTACATGTTCAGCCATATCTTCTGAAATTTTTGTTATATGTTCTGCTGCTATTTTAGACTCTTTTACATTGTTTAAAGATAGCTCTGCGGCACTTTGAGTCTCTTTTGCACCAACACTTGCCTCACTCAAAGAGGTCTGTATATGCTCTAGGTTGTTACTAACTTCTATAAAAGATTTAACAACCTTATTTATTGATCTTGTATTTTTAGCCATCTCTTCAGTAATGCTTACAATCGCATCTGCCTCTTTGAGTCCAAAAATTTGCATCTTATCTATGGCTTCGATTATGTTTTCAGTTTCAACATCTAAGTTATCTACAATGTCATTTATCTGATCCAGACTTGTCTCAGAACTCTGTGCTAGATTTCTTATATCGTAGCTAACAACTGAAAATCCACTTCCTAACTCTCCAACTCTCATAGCTTCAACTGATCCATTTATAGATAATGCAGCAGTTTGAACTATGGTTAGCTCAATCTTTCTTATGATCTTTCTTAAGACTCTAATGCTTTGTTTAACCTCTTTTACTTCACTTAAAAGGGTTGATGTATTTTTTAGATTTTCTTTGGAATCTACTCCTGCATCCTCTATGCTCTTCACACTTTTTGCAAAACTCTCTTTAATCTCTTTGATGTGAGCATTTACATTAGCAACTCTTTGAGATACATTTTGAACAATTACTGTAGCTCTATGAGCGATTGAGGCATTTTTGTCTGCATCATCTTTTGATATCTCTGCAGCCTCTTCGATTTGAGATAGAGCTACAATACTCTGTTTCATAGAGTTTTCTATCTCTTCTATGGCAGAGCTTAACTCTTCTGCAGCACTTGCTAAATCATTTATGAGAGATTCATCTTCACTGTTGTTTTCTATTTTTTTAGCTAAATCTTCTAACATTTTAGCAGCACTATTTGATTGCTCAAATGCAGTAACTTGCATGGTGATTGTTTGAGTTATCTCGCTAACTGCTCCAGCACTTTCCTCTGCGGCACTTGCTATGGTTTCACTAGCTTGTTGCATCTTCATTATCTCTTCATCTAACTCTTTAAACTCCTCAAGTGATAGCTCAACCTCTTTTACAGTTTCAATTAAACTCTCGACCAAATTTGTCATATTTTGGGCATTTTGAGTTGCATTTTTGCTTGAGGATTCTATATTTTCTTTTACATGTATGATTTTATCTTGAACGCTAAGCACTATTTTTTGGATATAGCTAACAATTGTCTTAATTTCATCTGAGTAGTTTGTAGATTTGGATGATAGCGCTCTAATCTCTTTGGCGATAACAGAGAATGATTTACCTTCTTCTTCAGCCCTAGTAGCCTCTATAGCAGCATTAAGTGCCAAAAGAGATGTCTTTTTGGCTAGTTTCGTAATAAGGTTTACAGTTTTAGATATCTCTTTTCCCGCACTGCTTAGTCTATCTCCAACTAGAGCTACCTCTTTTGCACTTGTGGCAATTTTAAGCATATTTTCAGCTGATTCATCAATTTTTTGAGCTGAGTTTTTTATGGACTCTTCTAGAAAGTTTATGCTTTTAGCAGACTCTTTGCTTTGTTTCAAAATTCTACTAGAATTCTCTTTTATGCTATTTACTGCACCCAAGCTCTCTTCACTTGCCCCTGCACTCTCTTCACTTGCAGCTGCTATGCTTTCCATAGTAGTTTTTAACTCTTCAATAGCGCTTAGACCATCGCTAGTGGAGCTTAAGAGAGTTGATGCGACTTTGTTTAGAGTTGTTGAAAAATCTGAAGATTTTTTAGGTTCTTTGGAAAAATCATCACTATCTTTGCTCTCTTTTATAACTTCTATTTCATCCTCATTTCCAAGTATAGATTCAATAAATGGCATAAACTCTCCTTTTTTATAAATTTTGAAAATTGTAACTAATAAAGAATTAAATTTCAATAATCGTTAAACTTTAATTAAGCAATAGGATTCACCAAATTAGCACCTGTGACCTAATCTTTTAGAGGTGCCCTTTAGTTAGGCTCAGATTTTTTGCAACACCCTAAAGTAGGCTATAAGCACTACTTTAGTAAATCCTATTGTATAACTGACCTTACGCACCATAAGATGCCCTGAGCAAAAGAGAGAGTATTCTAATGCAAGGCACAAAGCTTTTGGCATAGCCGTAGCTATGGTGGAAGTTTTGTAACGAAGTCAGTAGGATACTCTCTCTTTTGCCCTTCGGGTGGCTTTTGTGGCACTTGATTACGGTGTTACACCTCCTCACCATAGCTACGGCTATGACTCGTCGGTGTGCCTTGCACTCAAATGCCACAAAAACCACTCAGGGTATCTTATGGTGCGTAAGGTCAGT
>Ga0256840_1002045_pt1 | contig 18167 bp, 15 predicted proteins | sample 355202metaG_FD_185969 | JGI IMG/M metagenome (GOLD analysis project Ga0256840, IMG submission 185969) | Hydrothermal vent microbial communities from Mid Atlantic Ridge, Atlantic Ocean - 355-202 | ecosystem: Environmental > Aquatic > Marine > Hydrothermal vents | place: Atlantic Ocean: Mid...
CAATTCAATTTTGAAATGCGCTAAATAGATTTGAACTATTTTTATGTTTTACAATCTTGAAATATAGCTATGGTTTAAATTTAAAGTGCAGTAAAACCGTGAAAAGATAAATAATTTATAGCGTATTTTGATGTTGAGTTGGTATAATACTTCGTTATGTCTTTTCAAACTAAAAGTAGTCCTTCAAAGTCATGCCTCGTCTAAGAAAAAGATTAAAAAATGTTGATTACAAGTTTAGGCTGAACTCAAGTTAAAATCAAATGGGTGTTTAATTGAATTATAAATTCGTGTTCTTAGCAAAATTCAATTTTTCATAAATATTCATTACAATCTCACTACCGTATTTACGTTCTAATTTACGAATGGTAAAATGAGCTTCAGCGATTTTTTGAAAATGATTGATAAAAGCATAATTTAAGGTGCCTCCACCAACAGCACCAACAATAGGGATAGCTTGGGCAATAAATTTTTCGGAAACTTGGACGCTAAAACGACCAGCAATTGTTCCTAATAATTTAAGTAAAGGATTAGTACTAGAAACTAGAGTTTTACTCAAATCTTTTAAACTGTATTGTGTAGCAAATTTAGTAGCCTCTTTAATAGTTGAGTTCATAGCAATACGTGTAGTGTAATAACTGGTTTCTAAACCATCGTTGTCTTTAGAAGAATTACCAAAAGCAAAGACTTGTAAGCAGGCAAGTTGCGTGTCAATATCATGTAAGTCTTCACCATGACTACGAGCAATGTCCATAATAGAACGCATAATAAATTTAGTCGATAAGGCCATTTCAGAAGTAAAAATAACAGTGCCGACACCAGTAGTAGAACCAAAAAGACCACTAGCAATACCAGAAGAAGTAATTAGCGTTTTATACGTTTTATTAGAAGGCTTTTTAAATTCTTTGCCTTTCTGTAAGGTTAAGAGGTTTGCTTTTAGAGTTTTTAATAATATATGATTAACCATATTCTGCAACCATTTTTGCGTTTTTTTTGGAATACGATTTATTCCAGCCTCAATAAAATTCCCAACTTTATCAAGACTTTGCATAACAAAACCAGTATCTTGCATGCTAGATTTTGCTTGTTTGATGGCTTCTAAATCATCATTAGAAATAATATGTTTTGCGATTTTTTTAGACATTTAATTTTAATAAAAGTGAAAATAAAAAGAGATGTTTTTATTAGATAAGTAGAAAAAATAAAGGAAAAGTTACATAAAAATATATTTATTATAACTTTATGATTGGTCAAAATAATCGCGAAGTAATCTATTAGCAGCATCGAAAGGCGAGGTTATAGAAGCATTAATTTTATCTAATTCAATATGTAAATTTTTTTTAATTTTTTTATTCCTATAAAAATGATCTAATAAACGTTGATTGATGGTTTCTAAAAGCCAAAATTCATTTTGTTTCGCTCGTTTTTTATCAAAAAAAAGATTTTCTTTGGTAAGAGTCAGATAATCCGAAACAATTTGCCAAACAGAATGGATTCCAATATTGTGTAAAGCACTACAAGTGGTGACTTTTGGACTCCAATTACTTTCTTTTAAAGGATATAAGTGTAAAGCTCTAATAAATTCAGATTTAGCCAATTTAGCAGCATTTTCGTTATTACTATCCGCTTTATTAATAACAATAGCATCAGCCATTTCAATAATACCACGTTTAATACCTTGCAATTCATCACCAGCACCAGCCAATTTTAATAATAAGAAAAAATCAACCATACTATGGACAGCAGTCTCGCTTTGTCCAACACCAACAGTTTCAATAATAATGGTATCAAAACCAGCAGCTTCACATAAAATAATAGTTTCTCGAGTTTTACGAGCAACTCCACCAAGCGAATTACTAGAAGGAGAAGGTCTAATAAAGACATTAGCATCTTTAACTAGTTTTCCCATACGAGTTTTATCGCCTAAAATACTACCATTATTAACCGAACTGCTTGGATCAATTGCTAAAACAGCAACTTTTTTACCAAGATTAGTAAGGTGCGTGCCAAAAGTTTCAATAAAAGTACTCTTGCCAACACCAGGAACACCAGTAATACCAATACGAATAGAGTTATTAGCATGAGGCAAACATGCATTGATAATTTTACTTGCTTTTTTTTGATGTTTAGCGTTTGTACTTTCAACTAAAGTAATTGCTTTACTTAAAAAAGTAATATTCCCATTTAAAATAGAAGAAATAAACTCCTTAGAGGAAGGCTGTTTTCTTCGGTTTAATTTTATTTTACGAATAGAAACATTACTAGTAGTATTTGGTCGTTTAATACCAGCAACTTCGGTTAAAGTAGATTTATTTTTTTTATTAGTTTGCATTAGTGTAAAGATAAACGAAATAATTTTTATAGATAATTGTAACATTAAATAATTTTTATCGTATTTAAGATAACCAAACTAGCAGAATGCAGATTCATAGTAAATTAATAAATGCGTGTAAAAAAAAAGATGCAAAAGCGCAAATGCAATTGTATGATTTATATGTAAAAGCAATGTATAACATCGCATTAAAATATGTACAAAAAACAGATGTAGCAGAAGATGTAGTACAAGAAGCATTTCTAAAAGCATTTAAAAAAATAGAAATGTTTGATGCACAAGTAACTTTTGGAGCATGGTTAAAAAGAATAGTAATAAATCAGTCGATAGACTATCTAAAAAAGAGAAAAATAGAAGTAATCTCTATAGATGCTAAGGTAATTAATTTATCAAGCGAACCAATACAATGGGAACTAAACAAAACAATTTCGGTAAACGAAATTATTAAAAAGATAAACGAGTTGCCAACAAAATACAAAACGGTATTACAGTTGTTTTTACTAGAAGGTTACGATCATCAAGAAATATCAGAAATATTAAAAATAAGCAATGTTGCATCGAGAACGCAACTTCTAAGAGGAAAAAATAAATTAAAAAAGCTTTTAAATAATTACAATTATGCAAAAGGATATTAAAAAAATAATAGCAGCCGATTATAAAAATACAAAAGAGGACTTGCCAACGAATCATAGAAGTAGATTTAAAATAAAATTGCAAAAAGAATTGCACAAAAAACAGCAAAGAAAAAATATTTTTTTGAAAATAGCAGCGGTATTTTTATTGCTAATAAGTTTTTCGATTTTATTCACAAAATTAAATGTAAAAGAAGATGTAAATCAGAAAAAACAAACCTTAGGAAGTCTCTCGCCAGAATTACAGAAAATAGAAAACTATTATAATAATGCAATAAAATTTGAGCTATCAAAAATAAAAAGAACGAGAGAGAATAAACAAATATTAGAAAAATATTTCACAAAGTTAGAACAGCTAACAGCGCAATACAAAAAAGAAAGTGCACAATTAAATATCGATAAAATTAACGAAGTATCTATTAATGCATTAATAGATAATTTACAAATTAGGTTGCAACTATTATTGCAATTAAAAGAACAATTACAAACGATTAAAAATACAAAAAATGAGAAAACTAAAATATAATATAGGTGTTTTTCTAGCATTTTTTACAATGCTAAGTTATGCACAAAAATTTGAAAATAAATTTTCAAAAGAGATTACGATAAAAAAAGGAATAGATGTGTCCTTAATAGCAAATTATGCAGACATAGAAATAGTAGAGTGGAGCAAAGATAAGGTACAGGTAGATGCAGTAATGACAGTAAAAGGAGTGTCAAAAGAAGTAGCGCAAACTTATTTTGATACATGGGAAATAGATTTGACAAAGGAAAAGGATGGTATAACAATAATATCAAAATCTAAAAATCGTTTTCCAGAACTTATAGGCTATGTAAATGATATAGATTTGGATGCATTTGTGGTAGAAATGCCAGAAATCTCGATTGAAAGTTTGGGAGTTTTAGACTCCATGAATTTTTCTTTTCCAGAAATAAATTTCGAGGAGATTTTAAACGATAGTACATTTAATAAAATTTACACCTATAATTTTGGGGCAGAATTAGATTCATTAAGTAAAATAATTAACGAATTTGATTTTGAAAAATTAAAAGAAAATCAAAAATATTTGCAAGAATGGCAAGAAGCAAATAAAGATAATTTTATTAAGCTAAGAGAAAAAGCTTTAGAATTAGCTTTAAAAAATAGAGAAAAAGCAGTAGCAAATAGAGTTAAATTAGTTAACAAAAGAGAAGAAGCATCAAAAAAGAGAGCCAAAGCAGCCAAGAGAAGAGTAAAGGAAGCATTAAAAAGAGCAAAAGAGGCAATGAAAAAATCTAAAAATAAAAGCCAAAAAATAAAAAAAAGGCATAAAAAAATAAAAGAAATATTAAAAAATAGAAAGGAAACAAAAGTGAGAACCAAACTTATTATAAGAGTACCAAAAAATACAGATTTTAATATGAACGTTAATTATAGTAAGATTAGAACGAATTAAATCGAGAAAAAATAAAAAAACCTCAGTAATTGAAAAATTGCAGAGGTTTTTAATATAAAAAATCTAAAATCTAAAATCTATATACTATCTTTGGCTCTATTAATTAAATATGACAATGCAGCCATTAAAAATTCAAAATACACTTACAGGAAAAAAAGAATTGTTTAAATCAATAACGAAAGGATTTGTAGGAATGTATGTGTGTGGACCAACAGTATACAGTAATGTACATGTTGGAAATGTAAGAACATTTATGAGTTTTGATATGATATATCGTTACTTGTTACATATAGGATATAAAGTACGATATGTACGAAATATAACAGATGCAGGACATTTAACAGACGATGCATCCGAAGATAAAATTTCCACAAAGGCACGATTAGAAAAATTAGAACCAATGGAAATTGTACAAAAGTACACCGTTGATTTTCATAAAATTTTACAAAAATACAACCTATTACCACCAAGTATAGAACCAACAGCAACAGGACATATTGTAGAGCAAATTGAAGCAGTACAACAAATATTAGATGCAGGATTAGCATATATAGTAAACGGTTCTGTGTATTTTGACGTGTTAAAATATAACGAAACCAATAATTACGGGATTTTATCCAAAAGAAAAATAGAAGACTCTATCGAAAATACAAGAGTATTAGAAGGACAATCGGATAAAAAAAATCCACAAGATTTTGCCTTATGGAAACGAGCAGAACCAGAACATATTCAGCGATGGAACTCACCATGGTCACAAGGGTTTCCAGGATGGCACTTAGAATGTACCGTAATGAGTACAAAATATCTGGGAGAGCAATTTGATATTCATGGAGGAGGAATGGATTTGAAATTTCCGCACCACGAATGTGAAATAGCACAATCAGAAGCATGTAATCACAAAGCGCCAGTAAAATATTGGATGCATACAAATATGCTAAACCTCAACGGGAAAAAGATGTCAAAATCTACAGGAAATCACATCTTACCACAAGAAATATATACAGGAAATAATGACATTTTGTCCAAAGCATTTTCTCCAAGTGTAACACGGTTTTTTATGATGCAAGCACATTACTCGAGTATATTAGATTTGTCGAATGAAGCATTATTAGCTTCCGAAAAAGGCTATAATCGATTAATGGAAGCAATAAAAAATCTAAATAAATTAGAAAGTACATCAAGTAGTACAATAAATATCGAAGCTTGGAAACAAAAATGTTACGATGCGATGAATGATGATTTTAATACACCAATATTAATAGCACATCTATTTGAAGCCGTAAAATATATAAATCTAATAAAAGATAAAAAAGAAAGTATCACAAAACAAGACTTAGAAATATTAGCAGAAACGATCAAAGTATTTACGTATGAAGTTTTAGGATTAACAAGTAGTTTGCAAACAAACGATGATTCCGATAAATTAACAGGAGTAGTAGAATTATTAATCCAATTAAGAAAAGAAGCAAAAGAAAATAAAAATTATGCATTGTCAGACGAAATAAGAGATAAATTATTAGAAAAAGGCATCCAATTAAAAGATAATAGAGAAGGGACAACATTTTCAATTTGAAAATAAAATCAAAAAAAAGAATGTAAAAGTTTATGTATAAAAACTAAGGACTTTACGATTAAAAAAATAAATCATAAAAAAAATAATAACATATCCATTTTTAGTACTAATTCGATTTTATCAAGTAGCAATATCGCCATATACGCCAGCAAGCTGTAGATTTGAGCCAACATGTTCACATTATTCAGCCGAAGCATTAAAAAAATATGGATTGTTTAAAGGAGGCGGATTGGCAATAAAACGAATTTTTAGTTGCCATCCTTGGGGGAAAAGTGGCTATGATCCAGTACCATAATAGAAAATAAAAAAAAGCGTCAATTCGAGTGTTTATTTAAGAAAAAAGAGTAAAAAAAGTATCGAGAACAAGCAAAAAATAAAATAATTACGCAGTTAAAAAATTACATCGAATAAATAAAATTATATTTGTAATAAAATAGAAACGGATTAAAATAAAGATTAAAATATGATACAATTAGGAATAACATGGAATCCATCACCAGAAATAGTTAATATTTTTGGAGTTTCAGTACGATATTACGGATTAATGTTTGTTGTAGCATTTATACTAGGAGCACATCTTCTTAAGAAAATTTATAAAAACGACAAAGTAAATGTAGACTACATAGAACCATTATTTATGTATGTTGTAATAGCTACAATAATTGGAGCAAGGTTAGGAGAAGTGTTTTTTTACAGTTGGGATTATTATCAGAATCACCTATTAGAAATTCTACTGCCCATAAGTAAGAATCCAAAAGAATCCATGTTATTTGGAATAATAGAAGGGTATGAATTTATAGGATTTAGAGGATTAGCAAGTCACGGAGCTGCCATAGGAATTATTTTAGCCATGTATTTTTATATTAGAAAATACAAATACAAATCGTTAATGTGGATATTGGATCGTATTGTAATACCAGTTGCGAGTGGAGCAATATTTGTACGAATAGGAAATTTAATGAATTCTGAGATTGTAGGAAAAATAACCAACTCAAATTTTGGATTTCAATTTATAAGAGATAAGTACAGTGCCTACGAAGCAATGTATATTACAAAAGCAAAAACAGCAGAAAAAGCGTATGATTTAATAGAAAATAGTCCGAGATTTAAGCAATATTTAGCAGATGTGCCATTTCGTTACCCAACACAATTATTTGAATCGGGAAGTTATTTAATCGTATTTTTAGTATTGTGGTTTGTATACTGGAAAACAGATAAGAAAAATAAAAAAGGATATATATTTGGTTTATTCATGGTGTTATTATGGTCAGTTCGATTTGGTATCGAATTTTTTAAAGAAGCACAAATAGAAAATCGCGAAGATTGGGTTGGAGTATTAAATACAGGGCAATTATTATCCATACCAATGGTGTTAGTTGGATTTTATTTTATGTTTAGAAAAGTAAAAACATCCCAAAACGAATACAAAATATAACGAAATTTTTACTAAAAACCTGAATTCGATCTAAACCCGAAATTATAGAAATTAAATAAATAGAGAGATTTGATTTTCCTTTGAGTTTGATAAATTTACCTCTTAAGACTTTAACAAAAAACATCAAATATCCAGATATTCGTTTAAAAATTTGTAGATATCTATAAAAAAAAATCATATAAACTGTAAACAAATTTTAAATCGAATACAGGTTAAAAAGTATTCTTTTTTAGAATAAAAAATAAGAGTTATATTTGCCGTCTTACAATTTAAAATTTAGTTAATCTATGAGAACAAGAATTATACTACTGTTTATCAGTTTCATGTCATCTATTGTAATAATGGCACAATATAAAATATCAGGAACTGTAAAAGATAAAGAAAATTTGCCATTACCAGGAATTTATGTGCGAATTATAGGGTCGGAAGGCGGAACAATAACCGATTTTGATGGAAAATATACCATGACAGTAACCTATGGAGATATTGTAGAATTTACTTCCGTAGGATACGAGTCACATGCAAAAGTAATGGATGGTTCAACCACTGTAGATATTGTAATGACAGAAGGAAACGCTTTAGATGAAGTAGTGGTTATAGGATCAAGAAATCCAAGTAGGACAGCAGTAGATTCGGCAGTACCAGTTGATGTGATTAATATTTCGAGTATGAAAGGAATAAGTGCCCAAACATCACTTAACGAAATATTAAATTATATAGCACCATCATTTACATCGCAAACACAAACCGTTTCCGACGGAACAGATCATGTAGATCCAGCATCGTTAAGAGGTTTAGGACCAGACGAAGTGTTGGTATTAATAAATGGAAAAAGAAGACACAATTCGTCGTTAATAAATGTAAACGGAACCGTAGGCGCAGGAAGTGTCGGAACAGATTTGAATGCAATACCAATGGCAGCAATAGAACGAATAGAAATATTACGAGATGGTGCAGCAGCACAATACGGATCGGATGCTATTGCAGGAATAATAAATATAGTATTAAAGAAAGCAACTTATAAATTAGACTTATCGCTTACAACAGGAGCAAATATATCCTCGAAAAGTAAACACCAAGAAGGAGGAATGGATGGCGAAAAAATACAAATAGATGCAAATTATGGATTAGATATAGGAGAAAATGGCGGATTTATAAATTTTACAGGATCAGTAGCAACAAGAAACCCAGCATTGAGAAATGCAAGTAATTTAGAACAAATTTACGATATAGCAAATGCAGTAGAAAATGCATATACAACAAGTACAGGTATGCCAATATCCAGTATGACAGCAGCAGATTATCAAACAGGAGTAGCATTATTAGGAACAGAATATATTAGTGCAGCAGATAAAATAACCATAGCAGGATTAAATTTAACAACAGATGTAAACGGAAACTTAAATGTGCCAAACAATTTAGTAACATTAAGAAACTTGTTGCCAGATGGAGGGATAGGAGAGTTTGCAAGTTACGAAGATTTAGATGATGCGCAATTTTTGGAAAGAGGACAAACAAGAGAAGATTTTAGATTTAAAGTAGGAACTTCTAAATTGAGAGAAGGGAAATTTTTTACCAATTTATCACTACCAGTATCAGATAATGCAGCGTTCTATTCGTTTGGAGGAATATCATACCGACAAGGATTAGCATACGGATTCTTAAGAGAACCTTGGAGACCAAAAGCAAATGTAGCATCCAATCCAAATGGATTTTTGCCAGGAATACAATCCGATATACTTGATAAATCTATCGCAATAGGTATTAAAGGCGAATCAGATAGTGGATGGAATATCGATTTTTCTAATACATCAGGATCCAACTCATTTGCATTTACAGTCGTAGAATCAACCAATGCAAGTCTAGGATCATCGTCGCCAGAAACATTCGATGCAGGATCGTTTAAATTTAGTCAAAATACTACAAATTTAGATGTATATCGTCTTTTTGAAGATACATTAGAAGGATTAAATGTAGCATTTGGAGCAGAATATAGAGTAGATCATTATCAAGTTTTTGAAGGCGAAGAAAAATCGTATACAACTTATGATAATAATGGATTACCAACAATTAATGGAGTAGGAGGAGCAACCAATGCGTTAGGCGAATTGTTGCCAGGAGCATCGCAAGTATATGCAGGGTTTACACCGCAAAATGCAACAGATAAACTAAGAAATAGTATAGGAGGATATATAGATGTAGAAGCAGATATAATGGAAGAATTGATGGTAAATATGGCAGCGAGATACGAAAGTTATTCCGATTTTGGAGAAACATTTAACTATAAAGCATCTGCAAGATTTAAAGTAACCGATCAAATAAATGTTAGAGGAGCATATAGTACAGGTTTTAAAGCACCATCATTACACCAACAATATTTTGAACGAAGCAGTACTATTTTTAATGCAGGAGGAGCAGCCGAAGAAGTAGGACTATTTACAAGCGAAAGTAAATTAGCAAATTTATTAGGAATAGAGAAATTAAAAGAAGAAACATCAGAAAGTATAAGTTTTGGAGTAACAGCAAAAATGGATAATTTTTCCGTTACAGTAGACGCATATCAAATAACAATAAAAGACAGAATAGGACTTTCAGGAAAATTTGATGATGGAGGAGATCCCGAATTAACAGAAATATTTACAGAAGCAAGAGCAAGTAAAGCACAATTTATTACAAATGCAGTAGATACAAGAAATAGAGGAGTTGATGTCGTAGCAAGATATAAAATTGAAGATATAATAAGCGACTTTAACTTAGATAATAATCTAGCAGGAACCATATCAGAAACAGAAATATTAAAGATAAATGTACCAACAAAAATTGTTGATGCAGGATTAAGTTTGGATTTTTTCGACGGACAAGAAGAAGCCTTTTTAACCGTAGCACAACCAAGAACAAAAGTGAGTTTGTCGCATATACTGTCTAACGATACATGGAAATTTATGGTACGAAATGTATATTTTGGATCTGTAACCGATCCAGATGAATTTCAAGGAAACGCAACCGTAGTAGATACAACCATTAAAGGAGATGCAGTTTATGCAGCAAAAATAGTAACAGATTTGTCAATCTCAAATCGTTTGTCCGAAGAAATAAGTGTAACCGTAGGAGCAACTAATTTATTAGACGTTTATCCAGACGATAATAGATTAGCAAGTCAATCTAATGGATCATTTCCATATTCAAGAAGAACATCACAATTTGGATTTATGGGAAGATATGTATTTGTAAAATTGAAATTTAATTTATAACCTAAATTAGATATAATACCAATTCAATTTCAAAATGCGCTAAATAGATTTGAAATATTTTGATGTTGAGTTGGTATTAAACTAATACAACAAAAAGCTGCAATTTTTTGCAGTTTTTTTTTGCGAATTAAAACAACAACTAAAAAAACTTTTAGTTACTTTTGTAAAAAAAATAAATTTAATTATTATGATAGCAGCAGATAATATGACATCACAACAAGCAATAGATTTAGAAGATAAATTTGGAGCACATAATTACCATCCATTACCAGTTGTATTAAGTAAAGGAAAAGGTGTATTTGTTTGGGATGTAGAAGGTAAAAAGTACTACGATTTTTTATCTGCATACTCTGCGGTAAATCAAGGACACTGCCATCCAAAGATTGTAAATGCAATGACAGAACAGGCAAAAACATTAAGTTTGACTTCACGTGCGTTTTATAATGATATGTTAGGAAAATACGAAAAATTTGCTACCGAATATTTTGGGTTTGATAAATTATTGCCAATGAATACAGGAGCAGAAGCAGTAGAAACAGCAATAAAAATATGTAGAAAATACGCTTATGAAGTAAACAATATAGATGCAAATGAAGCGAAAATTATTGTTTGTGAAAATAATTTTCATGGAAGAACAACAACCATAATTTCATTTTCAAATGATGCAGATGCACGTAAAAGTTTTGGACCATATACACCAGGATTTATAAAAATTGCATATAATAATTTAGAAGCATTAGAAGAAGTATTAAAAAACACTAAAAATGTAGCAGGTTTTTTAGTAGAGCCAATACAAGGAGAAGCAGGAGTATTTGTACCATCAGAAGGATATTTAGCAAAAGCAAAGGCATTATGTGAAAAATACAAGGTATTATTTATAGCAGATGAAGTACAAACAGGAATAGCAAGAACAGGAAAGTTGTTAGCCGTAGATCACGAAAATGTAAAACCAGATATATTAATATTAGGAAAAGCAATGTCAGGAGGAGCATATCCAGTATCTGCAGTATTGGCAAACAATCACATAATGAATGTAATAAAACCAGGACAACACGGTTCTACGTTTGGAGGAAATCCAATAGCAGCAGCAGTAGCAATGGCAGCATTAACCGTTGTAAAAGAAGAAGGATTAGCAGAAAATGCAGAGCGATTAGGACAAATTTTCCGTAGAGAATTAAATGAATTTGCAAAAGAAAATGATTTGGTAAAATTAGTAAGAGGAAAAGGCTTATTAAATGCGATTTTAATAAACGATACCGAAGAGAGTTCTACCGCTTGGGATATTTGTATAAAACTAAGAGATAACGGTTTGCTAGCAAAGCCAACACATGGAAACATCATCCGTTTTGCACCACCGTTGGTAATGACCGAAGCAGAATTGAGAGATTGCATATCGATTATCAAAAAAACAATTAGAGCGTTTAGAAAATAAAAAAAACTCTAGTAAATAAATACTTCGTTAGAGTTTTTTTACGCTTAATAATTTACACCAATTTGATTTTAAGTGAAGTAGAATGAGAAAAAAAAACGTAGATAATGACCAGAGTGTTTAAAATAATGTAATGCCAATTCAATTTCAAAATGCACTAAATAGATTTGAAATATTTTGATGTTGAGTTGGTATAAAACTTATCGCAAAACTTTCTCACAAAAAATAACAACCTTATCATTATTCAAATTGGTAGTAAAAAATAGATATAAATTACCGCCATCTTTCAATTTGGTTTTTTTACGAATTTTCGCAACCGTTTCAGGAAAATTTCGTGTGGTAATATTGGCTTTATTATTAGCGATAAGTTTACCAATTTTTTTAGCTTGATAAGAATGAATGCTTTTAATAATAAATTGTCTTCCAGGAAATTGAAGTAAATTATCCGAAGTATATAAATGAGAATGCTTATGTAGCTTTTCGATATGTAGTTGAGTAGCAATTTCATTGAAAGCACCAGCCTTTAAAATAGAAGCGTTAGGTTCGAAAAGGTATTTTTTAGGTAAAGAGTATGTGGCTTCCGTATTGGATAAATTAAAGGTAAAAATTTGATTTTTACCTTTAATCAAATTAATAGTTTTATAACAGATTTTACTATTAAAGCCTTTTTCTAAAACATACAAAACTTCTTTAACATCATTATGTAAAGCAATAATATGAATTTCTTTTACAAATTTTAATTCCTTAATAGCAGCATTAATATCTAATAAGGGAGCCGTTTTAACTAATATATTATTTGAAAAATTAAACAGTAAATCAATATTTTTAGGAAGATTAGGTAAGCAATCTTCAAGTAAAAAAACACGTTTTTTTAAATCGTCTCTACGAGAAGGGTCTACATAAATCCAATCGAATTTTTTTTTATTTTTGTTGAGATATAATAAACCATCATCCGCAATAATTTCAATATTGTTTAGAGCTAATTGTTTGTAATTATGTTTTACAATTTTCGATAAGTTTTTATTAATTTCACAATGAGTAACATGCTTAAAACGTTTAGAAAAAGCAAAGCAATCCACGCCAAAACCACCAGTTAAGTCAATAATAGAATTTCCATTAATTAAAAGAGCTTTAAAATTAGCAGTAATTTCGGAAGAAGTTTGTTCTATATTTAATTTATTTGGATAATAAATATTCGGAGTTTTAAACCATGTAGGTAATTTTGTTTTGCACTTTTTTTTTGAGGTAATTTGCACAGCAATTTCTTGTATGCTACAATTTTTAAACGGACTACCTTTTAGAACTAACTCCGTAAGGTTAGTATCTAAGCTTTGTTGGATAAACTCTTGTACTTCTTTATGTAGAATTGATTTATTCAATGTGAGAATGTTAATCCGTTAGTTTGCAAATTTATTATAATAGAAAATGTACAAATTTATATTTACGAAAATTCACTAGTAAAATGTAATTTTACACTAGGATATTTGCTTTGTGTCATTTGTATGGTAAAATCAGAATCTGCTAAAAAAACCAACTGTTCATCTTTGTCTTTTGCAAGATAACGTTGTTTAACTCTACTAAATTCTTTGAAATCGTTATTTTTAGGATCTTCAGGTTCAACCCAACAAACTTTATGCATATTCAAATTTTCGTAGCTACATTTTGCACCATATTCGTGTTCTAAACGATATTGAATTACTTCAAATTGTAAAGCGCCAACAGTACCAATAACTTTTCTTCCGTTAAGGTTTAAAATAAACAATTGCGCAACACCTTCGTCCATTAATTGGTCGATACCTTTGGCAAGTTGTTTGGATTTCATTGGATCTGCATTATTAATATATCTAAAATGCTCAGGAGAAAAACTAGGAATTCCTTTAAAATTAAGAATTTCTCCTTCGGTTAAAGTATCTCCAATTTTAAAATTACCAGTATCGTGTAAACCAACAATATCTCCAGGAAACGATTCGTCAACAATTTCTTTTTTCTCAGCAAAAAAAGCATTAGGAGAAGAGAATTTCATTTTTTTATTTAATCGAACATGTAAATAATTAGTATTACGTTTAAAAGTGCCAGAAACAATTTTCACAAAAGCCAATCTGTCTCTGTGTTTCGGATCCATATTAGCATGAATTTTAAAAACAAAACCAGTCATTTTATTTTCATTAGATTCAATTAGCCTATTATCTGCCATTTTAGCTTGTGGAATTGGGGCAATATCAATAAAACAATCTAATAATTCTTTAACACCAAAATTATTTAAAGCCGAACCAAAAAAGACAGGTTGTAAGTCGCCTTTAAGGTATTTTTTCTTGTCAAATTTAGGATATACTTCGGTTACTAACTCTAACTCTTCACGAAGATCATTAGCATGTTTATTACCAACAATTTCATCTAATTTTGGATTGCTAATATCGGTAAATTCGATGCCTTTAGAAATGGTTTGTTTTACATCGCCATCAAAAAGATTTAATTTTTTATCCCAAATATTATAAATACCTTTAAAATCGTAGCCCATTCCAATAGGAAAACTAAGCGGAGTTACGGTAAGACCTAATTTTTGTTCTACTTCATCCAATAAATCAAAGGCGTCTTTACCTTCACGATCTAATTTGTTGATAAAGACAATAATAGGTATTTTTCGCATTCTACATACTTTAACCAGTTTTTCGGTCTGTTCCTCAACACCTTTTGCAACATCAAGAACAACAATTACACTATCAACGGCAGTTAAAGTTCTAAAAGTATCCTCAGCAAAATCCTTATGTCCAGGAGTATCTAGAATGTTAATTTTTATGCCTTTATACTCAAAAGCTAAAACCGAAGTAGCAACAGAAATACCACGTTGTCGTTCAATTTCCATAAAATCGGAAGTCGCCCCTTTTTTAATTTTATTATTTTTTACAGCACCAGCTTCATTAATAGCACCACCAAAAAGTAGTAATTTTTCGGTAAGTGTTGTTTTTCCAGCATCTGGATGTGAAATAATACCAAAGGTTCTTCTGCGATTTAATTCTTCTGTAAAGATCATTTCTATTTTTTAGTTTGCAAAGATACCATTAATACCTATTCAATTTCAAAATGCGCTAAATAGATTTGAACTATTTATAGCGTATTTTGATGTGGAGTTGGTATAATTACTATTTTTTAATAAAGAGACATAAAAAAAGCTTAAAATGAAATTTTAAGCTTTGTTAAGTGGTTAATACTATCTAAGTTAATTTAATAACTTTACTCTTAGAAATAAACTTGTTATTTTTAGATTCTCCTAAAACAACAATATCTTTTGTTTTTCGATACTCTTCAATTGCGTCCAACATTTGTTTTTCGCTATCTCTATATAATTTAATTCCTTTCTTTGCGCCTTTATTTAATATTTCAATATAAAATCCGTCTTTCAATTTTCCTGGTTTTGTTGCAGGTCTACCCATTTCAATGTTTTTTTATGAAATACAATATAACGAAAATTTATTGAGAATGCCAAATATTTAACAAATGATTAACTTCTAGGTTATTATTTATTCAATTATAAAAGTTGTAATATTTACATCGACATAAGGCCATTCATCGCGATCAGTTTCTTGTTGTATGATTTTATCAATTACCGACATGCCTTCGATAACTTCACCAAAAACAGTATGCTCATTGTTAAGATGATGTTCTCCTTTTTTATTTTGAATAAAATAAAATTCAAAAGGCATAGATAATTTTTGAGGGTTATTTTCCCAATCTCTCGCTATTGCAAGTGCGCCTCGTTTATGTTTGTGATTTTTTTTGAATTCGGGCGGAATTAAATAATGTTTGTATTTATTGCGAATTTGAGCAGTTTTAGCATTTTCTGAATTCCCTCCTTGCACAATAAAATTTGGGACAACTCGATGAAAACAGGTTGTATTAAAATAACCTATTTTTGTTAAAAAAATAAAACTAGCTCTGTGTAACGGAGTGTCTTTATATAATTTAATGGTAATATTTCCAAGTCTCGTTTCAAGACGAATCTTCGTTTCAGAATTTTGTTTGCCATATTCTGTTAAAAAAGAAACGACATTTTTATTGTTTAAAGTATCTAATTTTTTTTGGGGAAGGACTTTTTCTTGCAAAAGACTTTCTTTTTTAATGTGATTCTTGTTTTTTGAGATATTTTTTTTCTCTTGTTTTGTACAAGCATAAAGTATAAAAAAAGAGTAGAAAAGTAAGAAAATTAGTTTGTTTGATTTTATCATAATTTATCACGTCTTAATAATCTCAGCCAATAATTTACGAGCTCTTAATAATTTTACTTTTACATTGTTCATAGGTTCATTAAGTTCGGTTGCAATTTCTTTGTAGCTCATTTCTTGAAAATATCTTAAATGAATAATTTCTTGATAATGAGGCTTTAATTTTTTTATATAAGCAAGTAATTTTGCTAGATTTTGTTCCGTAATTATCTTATCCTCAACAGAAGGTGTATCGTCTTGAATGTCAAAAACGGAATCGTCGTTTTTATGAATGGAAATTGTTGTCTTTTTTTGCTTGCGAAGATGATCGATATAGATGTTTTTCGAAATAGAAATTAACCAAGTTTTAAACGTGTACTTTTCATTAAAAGTATGTAATTTATCAAAAGCTTTTGCAAAAGTCTTTATGGTAATATCCTCCGTTTCATCCTCATTATTTATTTTAATTAATAGAAAAAGGTATACGTCTTTCCAAAACATATTTAATAATGCTTTGTAGGCACTTTGGTTGCCGTTTTTAGCTTTATTTATTATTTCTAGAGTTTTTTTTGTCAATTTTGTATGTTGTTAATTAACGAAGGTAACTTACCATGTTTTAGGTTTGTGGAACAGATTAAAGATAAATAAATACATTTGAATTATAATCAAAAATAATTCCATAAAGGGAATATATGAAAATAAATCTTTTTCATTTAGTTTTTTTGCAGTAAATCCAAAAATAAGATATTGGACTATTATTCGTATCGAAAATAAAAGTACAATAAATTGCCAATTTTTTGAGGTAAAACTCAATAAAATAGCAAAACACCAAAATAATAATTGACTGCTATAAAACAAACCTAATAAAAATTGATGAATTGGTTTATACGATGTCGCAGTTGTAATATGTCTTCTCTTTTGGTGCATCCATTTCTTAAAAGTAGTATTTGGTTTGGAAACAGTAAAACTTTTTGAAGAAAAACAAATAGCCGTGTTTTTTTTTGTAGCTACTTGATTGATAAATAAATCATCATCGCCAGATTTAATATGTTTGTGATTCGCAAAACCATTTGCAGCATAAAATTGAGATTTGGTATATGCAAGATTTCTTCCAACGCCCATATATGGCAATCCAATTTTTGCATACGAAAAATATTGTATGGCTGTGAGTAAAGTCTCAAACCGAATGAGTTTATTAAGCCAAGTATTCTTTTTTTGATAAGCGCCATAACCCAAAATAATAGATTTATCATTAGAAAAAAACGCAGACATTTCTTTAATCCAATACTCCGAATTTGGTTTGCAATCTGCATCTGTAAAAAGAAGATGTTCGTAAGTTGCAGCTTTAATTCCTTGAGTGATAGCATGTTTTTTGTTTCCAGTAGAATCCTCATTTACCAAATTAACTACTTTAATAGAATTATATTTGCCTTTAAAAGAAAGCATGAGCTCTAAGGTCTTATCTGTCGAATGATCGTTAACTAAAACAATTTCAAAATTGGTATAAATTTGATGTAAGATACTTGGTAAAAAATCGGCTAAGTTATGCGCTTCATTTTTAGCGCAAATAATTACAGAAATAGGAATGTCTTGAGGTGTGTGTTTTTGAAATTTAGAACATGTAAAACTCCCAAACAAAAAATAAAAAAATAGTTGAATTAGAACAATTAGGAGAAATAATAATTCAAGAATCACGATGATTATTTTATATCAAAAATCGGAGTAGTTTTGTTATCTAAATTAGTAGAACATCCATTTTCATTACCACAACCACAGGTAATGCCTCTTTCTTTCATTTTAATATTCTTACCAGCACAAGTGCCATCAAATTCGCCATCTTTTTTCGCCCAAATTTTGATAGCAATTCCAGCAAATCCTAATCC
>Ga0256840_1002046_pt1 | contig 18162 bp, 19 predicted proteins | sample 355202metaG_FD_185969 | JGI IMG/M metagenome (GOLD analysis project Ga0256840, IMG submission 185969) | Hydrothermal vent microbial communities from Mid Atlantic Ridge, Atlantic Ocean - 355-202 | ecosystem: Environmental > Aquatic > Marine > Hydrothermal vents | place: Atlantic Ocean: Mid...
ATGACTGTTTAGGGATATAAATCATGCACAATCACTACCCACTACCCACTACCCACTACCCACTCGCCTCCATAGGAGGTGCATAGTGTGTGCCATCGTCGGAGTCTACGGCAGTGAGAATGCCGCGAAGACAGCCTATTACGCACTCTTTGCCATGCAGCACAGAGGACAGGAATCCACGGGTATCTCTACCGCGAACGGTGAAAAGATCCATCTGATCAAAGATCGCGGTCTGGTCACGGAGGTGTTTGATGAGGAGGCGTTTAAGGTGCTTGGGGGCAGGTGTGCCATCGGGCACAACCGCTACTCTACAGCAGGTTCGGACTCGGTACTGGATGCCCAGCCGGTCTTTGCGCGGTATAAACTAGGGGAGATCTCCGTCGCACACAACGGGAACCTTGTCAACAAATATGAGGTGCGTAACGACCTGATCGATAAAGGGGCGATCTTTCAGACGGGGATGGATACGGAGAATATCGTCCACCTGATCGCCAAGTCTCAAAGGGATGCCTTGATCGACCGTATCAAAGATATGTTGACCCGTATCGAGGGGGCGTACTGTCTGGCGATCCAGAGCCGAAGCAAGATGTTCGTTATCCGTGATCGCTTTGGTATCCGTCCTTTGAGTCTGGGGCGACTGCCTGACGGTGGGTGGATCGTCGCTTCGGAGACCTGTGCGTTCGATCTGGTGGGTGCCGAGTTTATTCGTGATGTCAAGCCCGGAGAGATGCTTATCTTTGAAGAGGGCAAAGAACCGATCAGCGAACAGATCTTTGAGCCGGACTACCACCCTTGTGCGTTTGAGTATATCTACTTCGCCAGACCCGACAGTATCATCGACGGGAAGAATGTCTATGAGATGCGTCTGAAGATGGGGCGAAAGCTTGCAGAGGAGACCCCTGCCGAGGTCGATCTGGTACTGCCTGTACCCGACAGTGGTGTGGCGGCGGCCAGAGGGTATGCCGACGGTTTGGGCGTGCCTTTTGAGATGGGGATCGTGCGTAACCACTATGTGGGGCGTACTTTCATCGAGCCGACACAGGAGATCCGTGATCTTAAGGTCAAACTCAAGCTCTCTCCGATCAAGCATCTGATCGAAGGTAAACGCGTAGCGATCATCGATGACTCGCTGGTACGCGGGACAACCTCCAAGCAGATCGTCAAGATGCTCAAAGAGGCGGGGGCTGCCGAGGTGCATATGCGTATCGCTGCACCGGAGATCAAATATCCCTGTCGCTACGGCATCGATACACCTACCAAAGCGGAGCTGATCTCTACGAAATATACACCCGAGCAGATCGCTGAACAGATGGGTGCGGAGTCACTGGGCTTCCTTTCTGTAAAAGGACTGGTCGAAGCACTGGGAGGTGACCGCACCTACTCGCTGGTCAGTTTTGACGGCAACTATTTTGCCGGAGGTAATGCGGAGACCCCGGGGTGTGCGGGTAGCTGTTAAGCTTTTACGCAACTAAAGTGTGCGACATGATCGCACCTACCCTATTTCTTGCGACTCTCTTTCTCTTCTATCCCGCTCATGCCAAATCTTCTTGCCAATTCCTGTTTGACCCTGTCCGGAGAGATCTCCCGATAGCCCAGCCCCACAAGAGAGTGGTAGAGCAGGTCAGCTGCTTCGTAGATGACTTGATCGTCACTCTCTTCATCGATGGCAACGGCGAGTTCGTCCGCCTCTTCTCTTATTTTGCTTAGCAGTAGGGCTTTATCATCAAGCAGTTTTTTGGTCCAGGATTTTTGCTCTGCCGGAGCATTCTTGCGTTCGAGGATCGTATGGTAAAGCGTATCGACCACGCCGTAGATGGCTTCGGTATCGACCTCTTTGTCGAGGATCTCTATGTGTTGCATCACGGAGGTGAAGAAGCAGCTTTTTCTGCCTGTGTGGCATGCTACACCGTTTTGTTTGATCTTGAGGACGATGGTGTCCGCATCGCAGTCAAGCAGCACGTCCTTGACCTCCTGAGTGTGTCCGGAGCTCTCTCCTTTTTTCCAGATGCGCTGTTTGGAGCGGCTGAAGTAGTGGGCGTATCCCGTGGAAAGCGTGAGGTTGTACGCCTCTTCGTTCATATAGGCGAGCATCAGGATATCTTTGGTCTCGAAGTCCTGTGCGATGGCGGGGATAAGGGGGGTTTTGTTCCAGTCGATGGTCATCATGATAATTTCTCCGAAATGTAGGGGCAGATTCTATATATGCCCATGAGTTGAAGGGTCGATATGGAATCGACCCCTACGAGACAATTATTGTTGTGCCGAGATGGTCTTTTGCTCTTTGCCTTTGGCATCGACCCAGATGTTGGGTACCGCACCGCCGGGGGTGAGGAAGATCTGGGCATTGGTATTGACCTTGAGCGCTTCGTTGAACTTGTTCTGGGTATGGATCTGCTGCATACGGAGCAGTTTATCCGTCAGTGACTCGGCGATGATCTTGTTGGCTTTTGCCTGTGCTTCCGCTTCGATACGGATCTGATCCGCCTGTCCCTGTGCTTCGATACGGCGCTTTTCGGCCTCACCGCGTGCGATCTCCGCTTTACGTTCCGCTTCGCGCTTGGCACGGTCTTTTTGCTGCTCGGCGATCATGACGTTCTGCTTCTCTGCCTGAAGCTCTTCGATCTTGGTCTTGATCTTTTTGGGCAGTTCGATATTTCGTAGTTCGACAGAGTCGAGTACAACCGGTTTGCCAGGGATCGCCTCAACTTTTTTGCGTACACGCTCCTGGATCTCCTTGGCGATCTCGGTACGTTTTTGCGGCAGGTTTTCAGCTGCATATTTACCAATGACGTCACGGACGATCTCGCGCACTTTGGTGTTGATAATCTTGTCTTCCCATGCCGTACCCCATGTGGCAATGGTTTTGGGTGCACTTTCGGGGCGGAGATGATACTGTACGGCAAGATCGATGTCGACATCCAGTCCGCGTGAGTCCATCACTCTGATCGCCGGATTGCGACGCAGTCCGCCTTCATATCGGCTGTATCCGTCGCTGAGTACCTGTTTGTTCTCATTGGAGTAGGTGATCATACGAACACGGGTATTGACCGGGATGATCTTCTCAAAGATCGGGATATAGAAGTGTAGTCCGGGCATAAGAGGTTTCTCCTGGAATTTACCGGTTATGACCTTGATCCCCACTTCACCGGAGTTGATGATGGTAAAGGGCTTGAGGATGAAGATCCCGAATACGATCGCAATGAGGATAAAGATCCACGATGCGCCTTTGCCGCCCATGTTTCCCAAGGGGTTGTTGAAGCTCTGGTTGTTGCCTCCGTTGTTATCATTGTTGGATGTCTGGTTGGGTTTTTTCTTTTTGAAATAGTCGTTCATGTCTGCTGGCATGATGATCCTTGTTTATGTACTATGGTGTGCAGTTGCACACCGATGATTAATTGATATAAGTGAGGTGCTTGATGTAGTCCGGGTTTTTCCCTGCGACCGCATCGAAATAGGCTGTTTGTAGTTTTTCGGTAATGGGTCCTCTCGATCCGATTCCGATGATACGTGCATCAACTTCACGCACCGGCGTGACCTCTGCAGCGGTACCGGTGAGGAATGCTTCCTCGGCGATATAGATCTCTTCACGTGTTATGCGGCGTCTGATGACTTCGATGCCCATATCCTGTGCCAGATCGATGATAGTCGCCTGAGTAATGGACTCCAGCGTGTTGTCTGCCGGCGGTGTGATTAGCTTACCGTCACGTACCATGAAGAAGCAGGCTCCCGAAGCCTCGGCGATATAGCCCTGATCGTCTCTAAGCAGCGCTTCGTCATAGCCCGCTTCGACCGCTTCGAACTTCGCCATCTGGGAGTTGAGGTAGTTGGCGACTGCTTTGGCTTTGCCCATTCCGGAAGTGTTGGGGGTACGGGTCATAGAGGAGATCTTAAGACGGATCCCTTTTTTGAGTCCCTCTTCACCGAGGTAGGCACCCCACTCCCATGCGGAGATGGAGACGTTGACGGGTGCCTCTTTGTGGTAGAGCCCCATCACACCGTAGCCCAGATAGACCAGCGGACGGATGTAGGCACCCTCAAAGAGTTCGTTTTCCTGCAGTAGTTTGACCTGCGCTTCGTTGAGCTCCTCAAGCGTATAGGGGACATCCATCAGGGTCATCTTCGCTGAATTGAGCAGTCTTTGGGTGTGCTCTTTGAGTTTGAAGATGGCACAGCGTCCGTCTGCGGTCTTGTATGCTTTGGTACCTTCGATGGCACCGTTACCGTAGTGGAGTGTATGGGTGAGGACGTGTACCTTTGCCTCGTCCCACGGGGTGAGTTCGCCGTCCATCCAGATATATTTTGCTTTGTTCATGCGTATCGCTCCGATACATACCTTTTTGCGAGGCATGTAGAATTAGTGAGGATATTTTATCTAAAATGTGGTTAATAGGGGGTTATCAGGCGAATTTTAGGAAAAGACCCACCAAAAGTGAAAGTATCACGGTAAGAAGGATTTGCAGGATATCGTAGGTCTGTTTGGAAAAGTCTGTTTTTGGTTTGAGCCATTCGACTATCTTCATGGCGGGAAATGCCATAAAGACCAGCATGACGATGGAGAAGACAAGGGTAAGGACGAGATCTGTCATCACCTACACTCCGTAATAACGGTGAACAAAATCGATCTCATCCTGTTTTTCAAGCGGTACAACCGCCTGTTGTGATCCGTTGTTGTCAAGAATGATCAGCTGATTGTTCTGAAGTTTCAAATGTGTTTTCCCCCATGCTTTTTCAAGTCGCTCGAACTCATGAAAGAGTGTCATATTGTTCGGTTTTTCTTTGAATTCCGGATCTTCCTTGTTCATAATCTGCAGTCCGCCGAAACGTTTATCAAGATAGTAGGGGCTGTAGTGTTGCACTATTGTGTAGACACGGGCATTTTTGTGACTTGGCTTGCTTTGCATAAAGGCGGCAAGCCCAACCAGAAGAAATCCCAGAAAAAGTGCGGGAAGAAGATATTTACTGAGATGTTGCATGGTGTCATGGTACCTTTTTGTTTAGCAGTATAGGGATTTTTGTCTGAAATTGGCTTGACGGATATCAAGGTATAGCCTATAAAAGTATGATAGTATTCATACAGCTTAATGTGAGTGAAGGTGAAATATATGAAGAGTTTTTTTTATCTTGAAGGTGCCTACCTGATCCTGGGTGGGATCATTCTGCTTATTACCGTATTTGTCGCCACACGTCCTTTTATGTCAAAGGGAGCATTGAAAAAAGGACTTTTTTGGGTGACTCTCGTACTTGCTGTCATGATCGGTGCCCATTATGCGATGACTGTCAATCGAATGAACGAAGTCAAGGCGGCATTCGAGAAAGATCTGCCGATTCTCTGCGAGAGCAGGATGCTGAGAAAAGTTGCACAAACGGTGACTGTGCAAAAATCCCGCGAGTGGTCACTGGAGGGTGACAACTTTGTTTCACCGAACTATTCACGTCCATTCTTTACTGCACGGTGCATCGTGAAGTAGTTTGCCGGGCAGAGTGTTATTACTTTTTCTTTTAAAACTTATCTATTACCCATACTTATTTTATTCATCAATATTGATGAATTATATATATTTCCTTGATATATGTCAATGTCAACCGTATGTGAAGCTGTCATAATACCCTATGCTCTAAGGTTTTGATCCTTTTAGTAAATAGATATCCTACAGGGAGCCATTGATGATGGAACATCTGATCGTACGACCGGAAATAGCGTTGGACAAATTCCTGCCTATTTTTGTTGAGTCTACTTTGGTACTTGTTTTTGGGGTGGCGTATGCAGCAGTCATCACACTTTCAAAAATGGGGTACTTTCCCAAAAAATGGGTGCCTGTAGGATATCTGTTTTGGGCATTACAAACTTACTTCCTCTATGACTTCGCAATATTGATACAGAGTAATCATTTTACCGTCAAGGTATTGATGGTGACGATGTTGGCATATCTTTTTATCCCCCATCTCTATTACTACCTGATCAGTGCGGGAGATGCACGATATGAAGATACGGATGAAAAAGTAGAGGAAACCAACTTAAAGGAGGAGATACATGGCTAACGAAAACGAAAATGTTTCAGTCTGGACCAGTATACGGTTTTGGCGTCGTTCGGCGGCATGGGTAACGGGGTTTGCAACCATGTTGCTGATATGGCTGACATTCGATACGCTGGGACAGATCAGTATGGGGACAGCGGAAGATTTGAAAAATGGGGTGGACAAAAGGGTTCCATCTGCTTCGGTAATCAATTATAAGATCGGTTATGAATACAGCGCAAAAAGAGGGCATGAGGTGCCGGTGATTGAGGGAAAACAGCTCTTTTTCGGGAAAGAGTGGAGTCCCAAAGAGGCGGAAGCACTGCTGCGCTTGGGCAAACTTACCTCTCAGGCGAAGAACTGCATGGACTGCCATACCCTATTGGGGAACGGTGCTTATTATGCCCCGGATCTGACCAAGGCGTGGCTTGATCCAAAATGGAAGGCAATGGGATACCTTGGTAAACCAACCAAAGAGGAGGGGATAGCCGAATTCCTTCAACATCCTTCTCAGTATTCTACACATGCACGCAGGATGCCAAATCTTGGTATCACAGCAGAAGAGGCGAAAGGTTTGGTCGCATTCCTCAAACACATGAGTAGTATTGACACGAACGGTTTCCCGAGAAACTTCTCGAAAACGGTTGATCAATTCAAAGCAGGAGGTTCCAATGCTCACTAGTATCAAAACAAATCAGTTTGCCGGTGACAAAGGCAAAGAACTGGGAATGATGTATTTCAGGGTGGCGATCGTACTTTTCGGTGCGCAGCTGCTTATGGGATTGATCGCAGCGATTCAGTTTATTGTTCCGGGCTTCCTGTTTGAAGTATTTGACTTTTCGGTAGCGAGAATGGTGCATATCAATGCATTGGTTGTCTGGATGCTTTACGCGATGATCGGTTCGGTCTATTTTATGCTCTCGGATGAGACAGGTGAACAGCTTGTCGGCGCAGGGCTTGGTAAACTGGCGTTCTGGGTCTTGACAGCAGCGGTCACGGTGGTGGTACTTGTCTTTATCTTCATTCAGGTCGGTTCGGGGACAGAGTCATCTATCTGGCTGATCAACGAAGGTAGAGAGTATCTGGAAGCACCAAGATGGGCGGATATCGGCATTGTGGTTGTGGTTCTGATATTCTATTGGAATGTCTTTGCTACCTATATGAAAGGCAGAAAAACGGGAATCATGACCGTCATGGTCGCAGATCTGATGGCACTCGCCGGGCTGTATCTTGCAGGGATGTTCTTTACGGACAATATCTCTATGGATCAGTTCTGGTGGTGGTGGGTCATCCACCTTTGGGTCGAAGCGACATGGGAAGTCTTTGTCGGTGCACTGGCGGCATATGCGCTCATCAAAATCATCGGTGCCAAGCGTGAGATCGTCGAGATGTGGCTCTGGATCGAGGTGCTGATGCTTTTTGGATCAGGTATCCTTGGTCTCGGACACCACTACTTCTGGATCGGTACACCTGAGTACTGGTGGGAGATCGGTGCGCTCTTCTCCGCACTCGAACCGGTACCGCTGGTAGCGATGTTCGTCCATGTCCTTTATGACTGGGGCAAAGAGCAGGGAATGGCAAAAGCCGAAGGCAAAAGCGGTGCGGTGATGAACAACGGTCCCGCCATGGCATGGATCGTCACCAATGCGTTCGGAAACTTTCTTGGGGCAGGTATCTGGGGATTCTTCCATACCCTGCCACAGGTCAACATCTATACGCACGGCTCTCAGTTTACTGCAGCACACGGTCACCTGGCATTCTTCGGAGCCTATGCGACGATTCTGATAGGGATGATGTACTTGGGGGTGCAGTATGCTTATGGTGTAGAGAAATTGAAAGCAACATTCAAATCAAAAATGGCGATTTTCCTGATCACCTTCGGGGTGGTTGGGATGACGGTCGCATTGACCATCGCAGGTTATGAGCAGGTGCTTGTAGAAAGAGCAGAGCTTGGTGCGGGATGGGATGCCTTCTTTGTGGCACAAAATCTGCCATGGTATGTCCAGGCGCAGGTCTGGAGAACGATCATGGGAGTCGTGACTTTCGTAGGGTTCATCTACCTTGTGTGGGATCTGCTGACCATAGGCAAAGAGGCAAAAGCAGCATCTGCTGCCTGAGGCAAAGAGTACAGAGTAGTGTCTGTACGTTATCAAGCATAAAAGGAGAGAAAAATGGGTGTTTTATTTGAACCGTTCACCGATGTGGTGCCAAGCTTTTTCGGCTGGCTCAATCAGGGGCCGTTGACGTTGACATTGTTTTTACATACGATCATTATTTTACCGATGTTCTGGATCTACTTTCAGGAAAAGAAACGGCTTAAAAAGTAGATACTTCATCATGATATATTATCATAATGATTATTTCTTATTAAGATAAGGAATGATAAACTTTTAAATAGTCTGTATTGTGACAGGCTATGAGGAGGAAGGTGAGAGCCATAGAAGGCTCTCAAGTAGTGTCTTGGAATCGTTAGAAATAAGAAGACGTTCCGATTGTATTCACAAATGCTTGAAAGAAGCTAAAAGTGAATCGTGTTTTCAAAAAGGAGCAAGAATGAAACTGAATAGATTACTAAGTGTAGCAGCAGCAACCGGATTGCTGGTTTCCATCTCTATGGCGGGTACGTCCAAGATGGATTTTGCAAAAGTCTATGAGAAAGAGTGTCAGGGATGTCATGGACCGATCCACCAGGGTGGTGTGGGATCGGATCTGAGACCCAAAGCGTTAAAGAAGAAGAGCAGAGAATTCCTTGCCGAAACGATCCTCAACGGGAGAGAGAATACGGCAATGCCTGCATGGGGACATGACGGGGCGAGTGTGAAGTTCTCTCCTGATGATGCATCCGGTATGGTTGACTGGCTGATGGACTGGAAGAACACCGTTGAGCTCACACTCGATCTTGACAAAGTAAAGCAGACATGGACAAAACTGGCAGATCGTGAAGCGCTGGCGAAGAAGTATCCGGTAGATAAAGACGGCAACCTCAAGTATAAAGGTGCAGAGGTCAAGAATGTGAAAGATATTACTTTCGCGACAGAGCGTGATGCCTCTTTGGTTGATTTCATTGACTCGACGACAGGAAAAGTGCTCTCACGTCATAAGGCAGGTTTTGCGGTACACGTGACGGTGACCAACAAGGCAGAGCCGAGATACGCCTACTCCATTTCCCGTTCGGGAAGATTGACGATGTTCGATATTGGGGCACCGGGACAGCCGGCACTCGCATCGGTACAGGTAGGGCAGGAGTCACGTGGTTTGGCAGTGTCACCTGATGGCAAGTATGTAATGGCAGGGAACTACAATCCCGGCGGTGCGGTACTGTGTGATGCCCATACGCTTGAGCCTCTTAAAGCCTATGATACCAGCCGTGTGATCGATCCTGATGGACAGATCGGACCAAGCCGTGTGGCGTACATCGCCGATACGCCGTATGGTCCATATTTCAGTTTTGCGCTAAAAGATGCAGGGCACGTCTATATTGTGGACTACAGCAAACCGGATTTCCCTATCGTAGGAGATATCCCCAATATTGGAAAGATCCTTCATGATGCATTCCTGAACGAGAATGAAGGTGAAGATTTCGGTCGTTATGTGCAAGTGGCTTCTCAGGGGTCTGACCTGATGGGAATCGTGGATCAGAAGACAAAAAAACTTGCAGCAAAAGTCTATACCGGTAAGAAATCCAAGCCGCATCCCGGTCAAGGTTCTTCATGGTTCAACAAGAAGATGGGTAAACAGCTCAATGCGACACAAAGCATGAACTTCGGACAGGTTGTGATCTGGGAATCTCCGGGCTGGAATGTGGTGAAAAAGATCAAGACTGCCGGTGGCGGACTCTTTGTCGGTACCTCTCCGCATACCCCGTGGATCTGGTCTGACTGTGTGCTTGGGAAACCGGACAAGTACAATGAAGTACACCTGATCAACAAAGAGACGCTTGAGACGGATCGTATCATCAAAGTCGGTAAGACCAAAGGTCAGCTGATCGATGCAAAGACAGGCAAAGTACTACAAGAGTGGGATGCGACACAGCATGAGAAGGTGCCCGTTAATGAGCAAGCATTTGGCAAGGAAAAAGTTCTACCGATGCCTGATCATCTTGGCAAAGCGGTGAAAAATCCGGTACAGCCAAGACTGTTGCATGCTGAACCGGCAAACCATGGCAAGTGGACAATGATCTCCGAGTGGACGACCGGACGTATCGGTATCTACAACTCCGAGACGGGTGAGTTCATCAAATACATTGAGAACTTGACCACACCGACCTTCACCTACTCGGTCGAGCATAGACAACATGTACCGGGAGCATAGGACTCTCAATATCTCGGCAGGATACCTCTCCTCCTGCCGATCCTGACCGATTAGTCAGGCGGGAAATCTGTCAGTTAAAAGATTAGTCTCCTTTTAAATTTGATAGGTTTCCCTCGTAACTATCATTCCGGAATCTATCAATGAAAATCCTTTTTACTATTTTTTTGCCTTTGTGGCTTTGGTCGCAAAACGGATATATGGACAACCACTCCTGCAACGAGTGTCATGAGAAGATCTACGAGGAGTACCGAGACTCTTGGCATGCCAAAGGGTATTTCACCGACCCCTTGCACCGCAAGATCGCAGACAAGGTCTCCTCCACACGCTATGAGTGTGCCGTATGCCATATGCCCGCGGCTGACAACATAGATGCCTTGGTCAGCGGAGAGGCAAGACCCAGTCCTGCAAACAAAACCCATACCGATGCGATCTCCTGCTACTTCTGTCATACCATCGCCTATGTCAAAAAAGCACACCGGTTCAATATCAATACCAAGGCAAGACAGGCAGAGGGGTACAAGCCGACACTCTACGGAAGACTGGATAATCCGGATGAGAGCGACAAGCACTCGTCGGTAAAGAATCCGGTGTACGGACAAAATGTGTGTGTCGGGTGTCATTCACATAAACTGAATGAAAATAATGTGACGGTATTTCGTGCGATGGACGGGAAGCAAGACAGTCTAAGCTGTATCCGGTGCCATATGCCAAAAGTAGAAGGCGGTGTGGAGAAGATGGATAAGCGTACCAGAGGGCGGCACGCCAGCCATCGGTTTTTGGGTATCCATGACAAGGTATTTCGTCAGACCGGCGTGGATGTCAACCTTTCTGTCAAAGGAAGAGAACTGGATGTGACACTGACAAACAAGATGGAACATCCGCTGATCATCCAGCCTGCTCGAGCCAAGTTTCTCAAGATCGAAGTAATACGAAATGGAAAAGTGATCTGGCAGAACTACACCGAAGATCCAAGTGAAGACAAGCAGGGGTATTTTACCTACCGATTTAAGGAAGCAGGTAAAAAGGTGATCATCCCCGCCCATGCTACGGAAGGGTCGGTGCATAATCTGGATGCGAAAGAGACACAAACACTGCATTATCGGATTCCTCAGACAGAAAAAGAGGATGAGGTCGTGGCAACCCTCTATGTTCAATTTGCCAAAGGTGACTGTATCCGGGTGATCGATCTGAACGATACAGACATCATCACCCCGCAGGTGATCAAGCGTGTCAAGCTCAAATTGTAAATGGATACCTCGAATACAACATTGATATATGTCAACAGTATTGTTATGCATATTTGAGTACAATATCCACAATAGCCATTGAGGAAGGATGAATCTATGAAGTTTTTATTGTCAGTGCTGCTGATGGGGACAACATTGTATACAGGAACACTGTGTGCGAAAGAGAAGTATTTCGTTGTAGAGCGTGAGAACGAATCCGTAGCAGTTGTTGAGGACGGGCTTGCCAAACGACATATGGAGCATATGCACAATATGAACCACGGGATCATTAAATTCGACGGGGATGATGCCTACCTGATCAGCCGTGACGGGTATGTGGTGAAGTTCGATCCCAAAACGGAGAAGAGAGAGGCAGAGTACAAGACAAGCAAGTCCGCCATCGGCTTTGTAATCGGCAAGAACTATGTGGCAGTTGCCAACTATGACGACAAGTCGGTCGACATCCTTACCCGTGATCTCAAACCTATCGACAAGATTGTCACCGACAGCAAGAATGTGGGGATCAAGATCTACAAGGACTATCTGATCTTTGCACAGATGGACAGCGACAAGGTGACCGTCCTCAAGGACGAAAATGGCGGTAAAGGACTACCGAAGTTTAAAGTCTATAAGGAGTTCAAGGTCGGCAAGATGCCGTTTGATGCGATGATCGAGGGCAATACCTATATCGTGGGCTTCTTTCTCGACAAGGGGTTCGGCGTGATCGATCTGGACAAGATGACCTACCGCAAGATCCCCATCACCGCCGAGGGGAACAAGCCGGTGCTCAAGGTGCCGCACTTTGGTTTCTGGTCACTCTCGGATGACAAGACTTTCATCCCCGCTGTCGGAGACAACAAGGTGCTGGTCTATGACAAACAGTTCAACTTCATCAAAAATGTACCGGTGAAAGGACTGCCTGTCTTCACCTCGCTTAGTCCGGACAAGAAGTATCTCGCGGTCACCTTTAGCGGAAAGGACTTTCCCACCATCCAGATCCTTGACACAAAAAGCCTCAAGATCATCAAGAGCTTCACCTTCCCCGGAAAGGTACTGCACCTGCGCTGGTCACAGGAGTACCCCAAGCTCTATGTTTCGGTCAACGATGCCAATCAGGTCAGTGTGATCGACACCAATGACTGGTATCTGGAGCGTGATATCTATCAGGTGAAGCATCCTTCGGGGATATTTCTTTACCGGAGTGAGAGCAAGGTTCGCAAGTAAGGGTAGCGGATCTTTTTTTATCCATTATTTCATTCTTTTTTCTTTCATTAATCGTTATCAGGATGTTTCATTTTTTTGATATAATAGTATAAGAATTATAAAAAAGGTCCGATATGAAGAAAATAGTAATGATGTCAGTGGTACTGGGGAGCATACTCTCTGCAAATGTAGTGACAAAAGTGGTCAAGCATCAGGTTAAACATGAGATCAAGCAGGAAACCAAAGAGATTAAACAGAAAGGGAAAGAAAAACTAGATCTGAATGTCGATAAAAAGCTGAAAAAAGAGAAGCGCAAACTTGAAGCAAAGGCAATCAAAGCGGTACTTTAAGGTTGTACCGTTGTAGTGGAACGACGGGATAAACAATAATATTTAAAAGGGAAGAGGAATACTATGAAAAAATGGATGGCAGCAGGACTCTTGTGTGTCTGTATGTTTGGTACGGCGACACAGGCAGGAGAGAAAAGCATGGAGGAGCTGAGTCAGGAGTTGGCGAATCCTCTGGCACAGATATGGAATCTGTCGTTCCAGTATAATCATACTACGTTAAAAGGCGATCAGGTAAACGGTAATCCGTCTATCGATACGGTGCTGTTCCAGCCGGTACTTCCCGTACCGATCGAAGGGGGATATACGGCGTTTGCCCGTCCTGTGATCACCTATATCAAAGGGCCTACCGCCAGTCCTGGGTCAAGCTACTATTACGGCAGCACACCGGCAAATCCTATCGGTATCGGACTGGATAAAGCTTCTGAGTTTGGTGACATGATCCTCCCCATAGGTATTGGGAAGGTCAATAAAGTCGGTTGGTCCTGGGGTGCGGGACTGACATTTATCTTCCCCACTTCCAATAACGATCTTATGGGCTCTCACCAGTATCAGGCAGGCCCTACGGCGTTACTGCTTTGGGCGAACGAGGATTGGACTGTCGGGACGCATATTCAACACTGGTGGGGATTTGCAGATGACGGAAAATCAGATGACAATCCTGTTATCAAGCGAGCGCATGATGCAAGTCTCAACCATACCGATATACAGTACTTCATTGTCAGAAACCTTCCCAATGCCTGGCAGCTGCGTGCGTCACCGCACATCACCTACGACTGGAGTGCACCAAAAGACAACCGTCTGACCCTGCCTGTAGCCATAGGCTTGGGTAAAATGATCAAGATCGGACCGATGCCTGTCATGCTGATGGCAGAGTTTCAAAAGACACTGATCTCACCCGATAACATCGGGAGCGATACGACCATTATGCTGCAGGCGAACTTCATCATCAAAAATCCGTTTGGTAGTTTATAGAAACGGTATAAAAACAGAACAGGAGGAAACATGTTCAATACTATGATTAAAAAAAGACTTCCACTCTTCATTTCGGCATTGACCGCTGTCATGAGTATGTCAGCCATCGCTGGGGAGAGTCCCAAAGGCGCTTCGCTGCAAGAACTCTTTGAAGGTCCCAAGACAGCAGCAAAACCGGTGACGATCTATGTCGCCAAGGAGCTTGTGACGATGTCTCCTACTGCATCAGGTAATGCTGTGGCGGTGAAGGATGGACGGATTGCCGGAATCGGTTCTGTCGATGTCCTGCAAAAACGTTTTGAGAAAGCGGTCGTTGATAAACGATTTGCCGACAAGGTGCTGACACCGGGAATGATCGATCCACACATGCACCTCTGGCTCTTCGCCCTGGTCTCCAATGCCAAGTTCATCACCCCCGCCGACTGGACGCTTCCCTGGGGAGACGAAAAGGGCGTGACGGGGCACGATGCCTATATGAAGCGGCTCAAAGAGTACGAAAAAACACTCAAACCCGGCGAGATGCTCTTTACCTGGGGCTACCACCAATATTTTCACGGCAAGATCAACCGCAAGATCCTCGACGAGCAGATCTCCAACACCCGTCCCATCATCGTCTGGCAGCGTTCGGTGCACGAGATGTATTTCAACACCAAAGCGCTGGAGATGCTGGGGCTCAAAAAGTCCGACTTCGAAAACAAGGGTGAAGCCTCCAAAATGGCAATCTGGGACGAGGGGCATGTCTGGGAGAAGGGGCTCTACCTGGTCATCGGCAAACTCTTTCCCATTATCGCCTCACCCGAGAAGTACAAGCTCGGGATGGAGCGTGCCAGAGACTACGTCCACGCCGGAGGGATCACCGCCTGTGCCGACCCTGGCGTGCAGCTGACCAAGGAGCTGACCGCTTCGATGATCCAGATTCTCGAAGCGAATCCTCTGCCTTTCGAGTACGATCTCATCCCCGCGGGCAACTCGATCTATGATGCCAACGGTAAAAACCCGGTCAAGACCTTGGAGACTGTTCGGGAGATGGTCAAGCACGGCGGCAAGCATATCAAGTGGGCAGACAATCAGATCAAGCTTTTCGCCGACGGAGCGGTCTATTCGCAGCTGATGCAGCTCAAGGACGGTTACCTCGACGGTCATAAAGGTGAGTGGATCCAGACTCCCAAAGATCTGGAGAACTCCGCACGACCTTTCTGGAAAGCGGGCTATCAGATCATCGTCCATGTCAACGGTGACCTGGGGATGGAGAAGACCCTCGATATCCTCGATAAATTTCAGACCGAGTATCCCCGGTACGACCACCGCTTCCGCATCGACCACTTCGCCTTTTCCGAGAAGGATCAGGTCAAACGATCTGCCGAGCTGGGTGGGTTGATCAGCTCCAACCCCTTCTATACTTATGTATTGGGCGAGCAGTACAGCAAGTTCGGTGTCGGGCCCGAAAGAGCCGAGGTGATCGCCAGAGGCCGCACGGTGCTGGAGAACCATATCCCCCTCTCTTTCCACTCCGATTCACCCATGGCACCGGCGCGTCCTACGCTTCTGATGTGGGCGGCGGTCAACCGTCTGGGCTTGTCCGAGACCAAAGTCCTTGGTCCGCAGGAGCGTATCACCCCTGAGGAGGCATTCCGTGCCGTGACTATCGATGCTGCCTACGCTATGGGCAGAGAGAAGGAGATGGGCAGTATCGAGATCGGCAAAAAAGCCAACTTTACCGTCTTTGAGCAGAACCCCTTGACCATCGATCCCAAGAAGCTCAAGGATGTCGCCATTGCCGCCACTGTCTTCGAAGGCAAGGTCTATCCCATCGATGCCAAGAAGTCGATGCAGGCGAATCTGTCGCAGAAGGTGATGAAACAGCTCATCGCCTACTATCAGGCAAAAGGTCATGAACACGGCGATGCCTGTGTGGCAAACCAGATCTTGCAAGAGGGCTTCAAGGAGATGAAGTTTACTCCGTAGCAAAAGGAACGAAGATGTTCAAAACAGTTATAAAGACCGTACTGCTAAGCGTGATAGGTTCGGGGGTTGCCATGGCGGCAAAGAACAATCTGCCCAAACAGACCCTCTACTACGGAGGAGATATCCTCACGATGGAGGGGGATACCCCTCACTATGTAGAAGCCGTGATGGTCAAAGAGGGTAGGATCATCTACACTGGGAAGAAGGCAAATGCAGTCAATAACTATGCTGGAGAGACGGTCAAGGTCGATCTCAAAGGCAAGACGATGATGCCTGCCTTCTTCGATCCGCACGGGCATCTTCTGCTGACCAACCTGATTGATGCGGTACATTTCGCTGCTAACCGTAAAAGTATCGGCGGCAAGGTCTATGGTGCCGATCAGGCGATGAGCCCTTACGAGAGGCTCAAAGCCATTACAATCAACGCCGCATGGCAGCATGGAGAGGAGAAGGAGAAAGGTGCGCTTACCAAAGGCAAACAGGCTGACATGGTCATCCTCTCTGCCAATCCTCTCAAGGTGGACAAAAGCAAGATCAGGGAGATCAAGGTGCTAGAGACCATCAATGACGGCAAAACGATCTACACGGCAACTGCAAAACCGGGAAGCGACAGAGATGCCCACGGATGTATCGGCTCTGCGGGGTATAAGTGGTGCGCCAAAACCAACCAGTGCGAGCGTCCCTGGGAACTGGCACAAAAAGAGAACTTCAAGAAGAGTGCGGAAGCGTTTAACAGCTTCTGTCAGAACAGATAAAATAACTCCAACTTAACACAAAGGATAAAAATGAACTTGAAAAAACAGACAATGGGACTGGTCGCTGCGGCGGTCATGGCGCTGGGGTTCAACCCTGCCAATGCGTGTACGGGGCTTCAGATTACGACAAAGGACAAGGCTGTCATCAACGGTAGAACCGTGGAGTTTGGGGTCTTTCTTGATACGAGTATCGTTGTGGTACCACGAGGCTACAAGTTCACCGGTACTACGACACTGGGTGATGGGAAGAAGTGGACCTCCAAGTATGCGTCGATAGGGATGATACTGGTAGATAACAAAGTGATCGTGGACGGGATGAACGAGAAGGGACTGGTTGCTGCGAGCTTCTACTTCCCCGGTTATGCGAAGTATTCGGTCACGACCAAAGAGAACCAGAAGATCTCCATGTCCTCCTCAGACATTACGCAGTGGATCCTTTCGATGTTCGAGACGGTCGATGAAGTGAAAAAAGCGATCGAGAACAACGAAGTGGCGATCTCTCCGGTGCTTACACCGGGCTTTCCTCCACAGATACAGCCTTTTCACTTCATCGTGTATGACAGAACAGGTAAGAGTATCGTTTTCGAGCCGATCGACGGCAAACTGAAGGTCTATGACAACCCTATCGGTGTCATCACCAACTCACCGACTTTCGACTGGCACATGACCAATCTTAGAAACTACATTACCCTGCTGGCACATACGCCGGAGGATGTAAAAGTATTTGGTATGACCATCAAGCCTCTGGGGCAGGGTGCGGGTATGCTGGGACTCCCCGGAGACTTCACCCCGCCTTCACGATTTGTACGTGCTACAGCGTTCGCTGCCAGCTCCATCCCTGCCGAGACAGCGGACAAAGGCGTACTGCAGGTCTTCCATATCCTCAACAGTTTCGACATTCCTGTAGGCGCGGCAAGAACGATAGAAGAGGGCAAAGTATTCTCGGACTATACGATGCTCACACTGGTCAGAGATACGAAGAATCTCCGTTTCTACTACAAGACCTATGATGACCAGACGATCAAAATGGTCGATATGAAGAAGTTCGATCTTGACGGGAAAAAGATCCTCAGACTCAACACGAAAACAGAACAGTCTTATGAAGATGTGAGTGGGAAGCTCAAATGATCCCAAGAGTGACCATAATGGCAGCGGTACTTGCCGCAGTGCTGTTGGCAACGGGATGCAGCGATGATCACAGCACCAAAACCGGAGCGGATAGAGATGCTCACGGCTGCATCGCTTCGGCAGGCTACAAATGGTGTGCCAAAACAAACCGGTGTGAACGCCCTTGGGAACTGGCTACAAAAGAGAAGTTTGAAAAGAGCGAAGAGGCTTTCAATCATTTTTGCGATAACTATTACG